>Ga0210025_1000276_pt1 | contig 72314 bp, 65 predicted proteins | sample CryGeyme20150102_FD_183989 | JGI IMG/M metagenome (GOLD analysis project Ga0210025, IMG submission 183989) | Groundwater microbial communities from Crystal Geyser aquifers in Utah, USA - Crystal Geyser metaG 2015-0102 (SPAdes) (version 2) | ecosystem: Environmental > Aquatic > Deep subsurface >... | reverse complement strand
CGCGCAGCTTGAAGGGCAGCATGCCCTCGGTCACGCCGACCAGCATCACATGCGGCCACTCCAGGCCTTTGGCGGCGTGCAGGGTTGAGAGCGTGACCATGTTCTGATCGGTCTCACGCTCTTGAATAGTGGACAAGAGCGACACGGTTTGCGCCACCTCCAGCAGCGACTTGATCTCACCCGCCTGGTTGACCCCAGTGGCGTCTTCCACCTGGCCACCGCAGCGCCCGCTCATCCAGTCGCAAAAATCGAGCACATTGCTCCAGCGTGCGGCGGCCACTTTGTCGCTGTCTTCGCTGTCCATCAGGTACTGCTCAAAGCCAATCGCCTTGAGCCAATCCAGTAAAAAGGTCTTGGCAGCTTCGGCACCCAGTGTGTGGCGAGCGCGAAATTCCAGGTCGTTGACCTCGCGGCCAAACTCGTGCAGGCTGCCCAGCGCCTTGCCCGAGATCACCGCGCCCAGACTGCTGGAAAACAGTGCCTCGAACATGCTGACCTTGTACTTGTGGGCAAAGTCGCCCAGGTGCGCCAGTGTTTGGTGGCCAATGCCGCGTTTGGGCGTGGTCACCGCGCGTAAAAAAGCCGGGTCGTCGTTGTTGTTGATCCACAGGCGAAACCAGGCGCACATGTCCTTGACCTCGGCGCGGTCAAAAAAGCTCGTTCCCCCAGACACCTTGTAGGGAATGGCGGCTTTGCGCAGCGCTTTCTCAAACGGTTTGGCCTGGTGGTTGGCGCGGTACAGCACGGCAAAGTCGCGCCACTCCTTGAACTGCGGCCCGGGCTGGTTCAAGCCACTGGCGCGCAGGCTCTGGATGCGCGCCACGGTGCGCTCGGCTTCGTGTTCTTCGGTGTCGGCATCGACCACGCGCACTGGCTCGCCTTCACCCAGGTCGCTCCACAAATTTTTGGGATAGAGCTTGGGGTTGGGGCTGATCACGTTGTTGGCGGCGCGCAAAATGGCGCTGGTGGAGCGGTAGTTTTGCTCCAGCTTGATGACCTTGAGCGCGGGGAAGTCGACCGGCAGTTTTTTCAGGTTGTCCAGCGTGGCCCCGCGCCAGCCGTAGATCGACTGGTCGTCGTCGCCCACGGCGGTAAATCTGGCCTGGTTAGGCGGGTTGCCGCCCACCAGCAGTTTCAACAACGCATATTGCGTGGCGTTGGTGTCCTGGTATTCGTCCACAAGAATATGGCCTGCCAGCCCTTGCCATTTATGCCTGACGTGCTCATGAGTTTCTAGCAATTTGAGCGGCAGGCTGATCAGGTCGTCAAAGTCCACGCTCTGGTAGGCGGCCAGGCGCTCTTCATAATGCGCCATCACTTTGGCAACGATGCGCTCACTGTCGTTGCTGGCCTGCGCTGCAGCCATGGCCGCGTTCAAGCCCTGGTTTTTCCACAGGCTGATGGTCCATTGCCAGCTGCGTGCGGTGGCGGCATCCACACTGCCGCCCGCATCTTTGAGGATGCTGGTGATGTCGTCGCTGTCCAGAATGGAAAAGTTGGGTTTGAGCCCCAGCGCCGTGCCGTCTTCGCGCAGCAGGCGCACACCCAGGGCGTGAAAGGTGCAGATGGCTGCGTCTTTGGCGGCTTTACCAATGAGACCCCGGGCGCGCTCGCGCATCTCGGTGGCCGCCTTGTTGGTGAAGGTGATGGCAAAAATGCGTTTGGCCGGCATCCCGGCTTGTATCAGCCGGCCAATTTTGTGCGTGATGACCCGCGTTTTCCCCGAGCCCGCGCCAGCGAGCACCAGGCACGGGCCGTGAAGGTAGTTGACGGCTTCTTGTTGGGCGAGGTTGAGACCGGCGGTGCTGGCGTGCGTCATGCGTAATACGCCGCCACAAAATCCTCAAACGGCGCTTGGTGCTGACCGTCGAGCTGCGTCTGCGCTTGCAACGACGCTTGTGCTGCCGCTTTAAAGCGCGTCATGGTTTCATCGGGCAGGGCTACGGCTTGCAGGGCTTGCGTGTGCGCTTGCGACATCGCAAAGGCAAAGTCGAAATAGCCACCATGTTGCTTGACCGCTTCAATCACTTGCGCCGACGGTGTCAGCTCGGGCTGGTCGATGCGCTGACGCAGGGCTTGCAGCGCCTGTTGGTAGCGCTGACCACCGTAGGCCGCGTCGAGCATGTCAGCAAACGGGGCGATGTCGTCAAACAGTTCATGCGCCAGCGCGCGCAAGGGTTGCTCGCGGTTATGGAGCAGCAATTGCAGGTCAGGCTGACGTCCGCGGGTGACGACGCGGTGTTTGTTCTCGTCGTTTTCGCCTTGCTCGCGGCTGGTGATGGGTGGGCTGTCGCGAAACAGGCACATCAGCAGCAGCGCGTCGGCAAACAGGCTTTGCTCAGGTGCGATGCCGATGGCGATGAACGGGTTGAGGTCAAACAGTCGCATCTCGACGTACTGCACGCCCAGCGTGGCCAACGCCTTGGCCGGGCGCAGTTCGGACACGCGCTTGGGGCGTATCGGGGCGTAGAACTCGGCCTCCAGCTGCAGGATGCTGTCGCTGAGCTGCTTCCAGCGCTCGCCGTCGTGCACGCTGAGTTCCGTGTAGTAGGGGTCAGGCGTGCGGATGGCCAACTCCAGCGCCTGCGTGTACTCGGCCAGCGAATTGAAGCCAATGCCCAGCTTGTCTTGCGCGTGGTTTTGGTAACCCAGGTCGCTCATGCGCAGGCTGGTGGCAAACGGGCCGTGCAGCGTGCCCGGTGCCAATTCGGTCAGGTCGCTGGGGTGGCCTTGCAGGAACGATTTGCACAGCGCGGGTGAGGCGCCAAACAGGTAGGGCACCAGCCAGCCGTAGCGCAAAAAATTGCGGATCAGGCCAAAGTAACGCGCACTGATGAAGTCTTGTTCGCTGCCCGAGCCACCACAGCACTCGCGCAGCTGGGGCCAGAACTCTTGCGGCAGCGACCAGTTGTAATGCGCGCCGGCAATGGTCTGCATGGCGCGACCGTAGCGCAGGCCCAAGCCCTCACGGTAGACCATCTTGAAGCGCGCTGCGTTGGACGAGCCGTAGTTGGCGATGGCGATGTCGGCGTCCATGCCGATGCGGCACGGCATCGAGCCGGCCCACAGGTATTCGCCACCGAGTTGCTGCGCGGCAAAGCGATGGATGTCGGTCAAAAAGTCCAACGGGTAGGCGGGGTCAGTCGACGCCGGGGTGATGAATTCGAGCAGCGCCTCGGCGTAGTCGGTGGTGATCCAAGGGTGCGTCAGCTTGGCGCCCAGCGCCGCCGGGTGGGGCGTGCGCGCCATCTGGCCGGAGCGGTCCACGCGCAGGCATTCGCGTTCAAAACCGCGCTGGATGCCGCGGAAAACTTGCGCCTGTGCGGGGTCGGAAAACTGGCGAACGGAACTACAGCAGGTAAATTTCAGCATGAAAAGTGGGCAATGTTTCAGCAAGACAAGGCCGCAGTTTAGGCCCCAGTGGCAAGGCCCGGCTGCAAGCACGGTTGTCCTCTGGGCGTGGAACAATGCGCGCATGTCTTATTTGCCCACCTTCATCGCCCCCCAGCGCTTCACCGACCCAGCGGCCGCGCTGGCCCAAGTACTTGCCATCTACAACAACAGCATTGCCCACCTGCGCCAGGCCATGCAAGCCTATGTGGCCGGGCAAGTCCTGCCAGGCCACGTGCGTGCCTGCTACCCGTTTGTGCGGGTGCAGACCGATACCATGCTGCGCCAGGGTAGGGGCGAGGTGGCGCGGCTGAGCTACGGCTTTGTCGCCGGTGCCGGGCGTTTTGAGACCACGCTGACCCGGCCCGACCTGTTTGCCAAGTACTACCTGGAACAGTTCACCCTGCTGCTGGAGAACCACCATGTCGAACTGGAGGTGGGCACCAGCAACCAGCCGATTCCAGTGCATTTCTCGTTTGCCGAAAATGAACACATTGAAGGCCACCTGAGCCCCGAGCGCCGCCAGTTGATGCGTGACGTGTTCGACTTGCCCGACCTGGCTGCCATGGACGACGGCATTGCCAACGGCACGCACGTGCCCCAGCGCGGCGAGCCGCAACCCTTGAGCCTGTTTACTGCGCCGCGCGTGGACTACTCACTGCAGCGCCTGCGCCACTACACCGGCACCGCGCCCGAGCATTTCCAGAACTTTGTGCTGTTCACCAATTACCAGTTTTATATTGATGAATTTATCGCTCTTGGCCACGCCCAGATGGCGCAGGCAGCTAGCGAATATGTAGCGTTTGTGGAGCCGGGCAATGTGGTGACGACGCGTGCTGACCCCAATTCCCGGACGATAGGCACCCCCCCACCGCGCCTGCCGCAAATGTCCGCCTACCACCTGGTGCGCCCGGACGGCAGCGGTATCACCATGGTCAATATCGGAGTCGGCCCGGCCAACGCCAAAACCATCACCGACCACATCGCCGTGCTGCGACCGCACGCCTGGATCATGCTCGGCCACTGCGCTGGCCTGCGCACCACGCAGCAACTGGGCGACTACGTGCTGGCGCACGGTTATGTGCGCGAGGACCATGTGCTTGACGAAGAGCTGCCGCTGTGGGTGCCGGTGCCGGCGTTGGCCGAAATCCAGGTGGCGCTCGAATCTGCCGTGTCTGAAGTCACGCAGCTCAAGGGTGCGGCGCTGAAAAACATCATGCGGACCGGCACCGTGGCCAGTACCGACAACCGCAACTGGGAGCTGCTGCCCGACAACGGCCCGCAGCGGCGCTTCAGCCAAAGCCGCGCCGTGGCGTTGGACATGGAAAGTGCCACCATTGCCGCCAATGGGTTTCGCTTTCGGGTGCCCTACGGCACGCTGCTGTGCGTCAGCGACAAACCGCTGCACGGCGAGATCAAACTGCCCGGTATGGCCAATCACTTTTACCGTGAGCGGGTAGACCAGCACCTGCGCATTGGTGTGCGCGCTCTTGAGTTGCTGCGTGAGCAGGGGGTGGACCAGTTGCACAGTCGCAAGCTGCGCAGTTTTGCAGAGGTGGCGTTTCAGTAGCTGGCAGGGACTGAAAGAAAGTCGCGACTTTTCTTTATTCAGGCCACCCTTGGTTTGACTTTGCTCGCTGCCAGCTTGGCATTGGCGCGGGCCTGTTCGATGTCAGCGTGCGCGGCCAGCGCCACGCCCATGCGGCGTTTGACAAAGCTCTCGGGCTTGCCAAACAGGCGGATGTCGGTGCCGGGCACGCGCAGCGCTTCGTCCACGCTGTCAAACACAACGCCTTTGGCATCGACACCGCCGTAAATCACGGCGCTGGCACCGGGGTTGCGCAGCGCGGTGTTGACCGGCAGGCCCAGAATGGCGCGGGCGTGCAACTCAAACTCGCTTTGCCATTGCGTCATCAGCGTCACCAAACCGGTGTCGTGTGGACGCGGGGACACTTCGCTGAACCACACCTTGTCGCCCTTGATGAACAGCTCGACGCCGAAAATTCCCAGGCCGCTGGGCTGGCCGTCCAGACCGATGCCAAGGTTGTCGGTGACCGTCTTGGCAATAAAGCGGGCTTGTTCCAGTGCGGTGGTGCTCATCGGATGCGGCTGCCAGCTTTCGACATAGTCGCCGTTGACCTGCACGTGGCCGACCGGGTCGCAGAAATGGGTGTCGATACCGCCTTCGGCGTTGCGCGCACGCACGGTGAGCTGGGTGATTTCGTAGTCAAAGTCGATGAAGCCTTCGACGATCACGCGGCCGTGGCTGACGCGGCCACCGGCCATGGCGTAGTCCCAGGCTTTTTGCACGTCGGCCGGGCCGTTGATCTTGCTCTGGCCCTTGCCAGAACTGCTCATCACCGGCTTGACGATGCAGGGGTAACCGATGCCTGCGTCAATCGCGGCTTGCAGCTCGGTCAGCGAGTCACAAAATTTGTAGGGGCTGGTCGGCAGGCCCAGCGTTTCGGCGGCCAGGCGACGGATGCCCTCGCGGTCCATCGTCAGGCGGGCGGCGCGCGCGGTGGGGATCACTCGCACCTTGCCGGTGGCTTCCAGCACTTCGAGCATGGGTGTGGCAATGGCTTCAATCTCGGGCACCACCAGGTCGGGTTTCTCGTGCTCGATGAGTTCGCGCAGCATGGCCGGGTCGCTCATGGTGATGGTGCGCGCATGGTGCGCCACTTGTTGGCCGGGCGCGTGGTTGTAGCGGTCCACGGCAATGGTCTCCACGCCTAAGCGTTGCAGGGCGATCAGGACTTCTTTGCCAAGTTCGCCGCTGCCGAGCAGCATGACTTTGGTGGCGTGGGAGGAGAGGGGTGTGCCGATGGTGGTCATGGTGATGTGCGCGAGGGTTGCGCCAAGTTGGTCAGAAGAATGGGGTGGGGATGATTTTAATGAAACTGTCTTTTGGGAATTTGTCTTGAAAATGGATTCAGGTGGTGGCACGGGGGACGAATGTCATCAAGGTTGTTGATGAATCAGCCGGGCGATGCGCTTTGCTGCGTGTCCCCCGACCGCTACGCGGTCTCCTCCTTGACCTCCGCAAAGCGCATCGCCCGACTGATTTACAGCTGTCGTGGGTCGGCAGGTATAGGGGATCCATGGACAGCCGAGTTCCACTGTGGTGCGACACAAAGTGATTGGCTTGGCGTGCGGAATTCCCCCTTGAAGCGTTCAGGCGGGGTGATTGGGTGATGCGACCGGGCTTTGGGGTGCGAGGTGCGCGCCCAAACGCGCTTGCGCACCGTATCTTCGGTATCGCGCGTGTTCACACCCCAAAACCGCATGCGCATCACCCAGTCGCCGCGCCGGGTTCAACGCAAGTCCTTGTCAGCAGCGAGAAAACCAAATCAGGGCAACAGTTGCCCATCCACAATCTGAATCTGCCGCTGGCAGCGCGCCGCCAGCCTTGGGTCGTGGGTGACGATCAGGCAGGCTGATTGCTGCGTATGGTTGACGCTTTCCAGCAGCTCGAAGATGTCGTTGGCGCTGTGCGTGTCGAGGTTGCCGGTGGGCTCGTCAGCCAGGATCAGGCGCGGCGACAAAGACAGCGCCCGGGCAATCGCCACGCGTTGCTGCATGCCGCCCGAGAGCTGTGCAGGGCGCTTGTGCAAGGCATCCTTCAAACCCACCTGGTCCAACAGGCGCAGCGCCTGGTCTTGCGCTTTGGCTGTGGCCCAGCCGCTGTCGATGATGGCGGGCATCATCACGTTTTCCAGCGCGGTAAAGGCCGGCAGCAGGTGGTGAAACTGGAAGATAAAACCAATGGTGCGTCCGCGCAACGCGGTCAGCGCGGCATCGTTTAGTTGCGCTGTGTCCTGCCCGTCAATGCGCAGTTCGCCGCTGCTGGCGCGCTCAAGCAAGCCGATGATGTTCAGCAGCGTGCTCTTGCCCGACCCCGACGGCCCGGTCAGCGCGGCAAATTCACCCTCGGCAATGGCCAGGTCCAGACCGTGCAGCACCTCGGTGGCCACCGGCGTGCCTTCGCCGTAGCTTTTACGAATTTGATGCAGTTCAACGATATTGGCCATGGCGCAGTGCCTTACACGCGAATCGCCTGCACCGGGTCGAGCCGGGCCGCGCGGCGCGCGGGCAGGGCGGCGGCCAACAGGCCCACCACCAACGCCAGCACACACGCGCCGATGACCACCGAGGTGTCCAGGTCCGGGCTGACCAGCACGCTGCCGTCGGCGTTGCGGGTGATCTTCGAGAAAAACTGCAACAACCCCAGCGACAGGGCCGCGCCCAGCGCCGAGCCGACCAAACCGTAAAAACCGCCTTGCAGCAAAAAAACAGCCATGATGCGCCGCGGGCTGGCTCCCATGGCCCGCAAGATGCCGATTTCCTTCTGCTTTTGCACCACTGACACCACCAGCACGCTGGCAATGCCCACGGCCACGATCAGCGTGACAAAGCTGCGGATCAGGTTGTTGGACATGCTCTGGCTGTTCAGCGCCGACAGCAGTTGCGCGTTGGTCTGCATCCAGCTTTCCACATTCAGGCCGGTGCGCCGTTGCAGCGTTTGGGCGATGCCTTGTGCCTCGAACAGGTTGGTCACCCGCAAGTCAATCTGGGTCACGCCACCAGGCAAGTCCAGCAGCGTTTGCGCCACGCTGATGCTGGTGAACACCCAGCGCCGGTTCAGGTCGCGGTTGCCAATGTCAAAAACACCGGCGACGGTAAAGGTATCGCTGCGGCCCTCCATGGTGACCAGGCGAATCTTATCGCCCACCGTCACGCCCAGGTCCTTGGCCAGTTCGGTGCCAATCACCGCGTTGGTGCCGGTGGGGTCAAAGCGCCCGGCTTTGAGGTACTTGTCCATCTGCACAATGCGCTGGTAAGCCTGCGGCTCAACCCCCATCATTGCCACTGGCAGGCTGGCGTCGCCACGCACCGCAAAGCCAGCTCCTGAGAGCATGGGCGAGGCGGCCAGCACACCGGCTGTTTGCCGTGCCAGTTGCGCCACCGCTGCCCACTGATCAATAGCGCGCAATACCTGCGCGCGCGGCTGGACGATGGCTGCCGTCTGGCTCGGTGGCAGGGTGGTGCGGTTGGCCGCCTTGGGCGCTTTGAGCACGATGTGCGCCTGACTGCCCAGCGTCTTGTCGATGATCGACGCTTGCAGCTGGCTGATCAGCGTGGTCAGAAAAATAATCACCGCCACGCCGCCAGTGACCCCGGCCAGGATCAGCAGCGTTTGCATACGGCCCTCGCGCAGGTAGCGCAGGCTCACCATCAGGGCAAAAGGCAGGCGCGGCATGTCGTCTATTGGGTCAGACCCGGAACCATGGGCGCGTTACCCCGGGGCTGGTCGGCATGTTTTGCGCGCACACGCTCGCCTTCGGCCGCGCTGGTTGTTGGCAAAATCACTTGCTCACCTGCCGCCACGCCACTGACGATTTGCGTTGTGCCCACGCCTTGCAGGCCCAGCTTCACGTTGGCACGCTGCGCTCGACCGTCGCGCGCGACCAATACATAAGTTTGCCCGTTGGCGTCACGGCGCAGCGCATCGCTGCCGAGCATCAGCGCGTTGGCCACCTGGGCGGTGATGATTTCAACGCTGACGGTCATGTCTGGTCGTAAAAACACAGGCGCGGGGTCCACGCGCAGCTTCAAGTCCACCGTACCGCGCAGCGCATCTACCGCCGGGGCGATGGTTGTCAGCGTGGCGTCAAAGGGCTGATCCGGGTAGGCGTCGGCGCTGGCGCGCGCGCGTTGGCCCAGGCGGATGAACTGGAGATTTTTTTCGTCGACGCTGGTCTCGATGCGGGTTTCGGTGCCGCTGACCAGCGTCAGCAAAACCTTGCCCGGTTGTGCCGTGTCGCCGGGGTCGACCGCGCGTTGGATGACGGTTGCTGCCGCCGGTGCGCGCAGGCTCAAGTTGTCAAGCCGGGTCGCGGCTGCTGTGGCGTTGGCCAGCGCTTGCGCCAGCCTGGCTTGGGCGGCGGCGACCTCAGCACCCCCAGCTTGGCTGCCTTGCGTTTGGGCGCTGGCGGCCAGCTCAGCAGCACGCGCGGATTGCGCCTGGCGCTGGGCCTCATCCAGGCGCGCTGGTGAAACAAAGCCCTGTTTGAGTAATTCCTGCGTACGGGCCAGTTCCTGCTCGGCTAGCACCGCGGCTGCGCGTGCCTGCGCCAGTTGCTGCTCAGCCACCGGTAATTGCACCGAGGCGAGCTGGCGCAGGCGGGCCTGGGCCTCAGCGACCGCCGCCCGGGCTGCTTGCAGGTTGGCACTGGCTTCGTCGTCATGCAGTTGCGCCAGCACTTGACTGGCTTGCACCGTGTCGCCCTCGCGCACCAGCACGTGCTCGATGCGGGCGGTGCTCTGGCTCATCACCTCGGTGCGCGCCACGCTGCCAATGCGGCCGTTGGTTACCACCGACTGCACCATCGGCCCCTGGGTGACCTGCGTCATGTCAACCGCCAGCCCGCGCCGCAGCCAGACCATCAAGGACAAGGCAACGACCAAGGCTGCTGCGAACCAGAAAAAGTAGCTTCGTTTGAACGTCATGCGGTGATTGTCAGGCAAGTCTCGGCGACAATTCTGTGCATGACTGCGTCGATCCTCTCGGTACAACATCTTTTCAAGCACTACGGTGATGCCACCGTGGTCAATGACCTCTGCTTTGACATAGCGCCGGGCGAATGCCTGGGCGTGATCGGCCCCAATGGGGCGGGTAAAACCACCACCATCCGCATGTGCCTGGGGCTGACCGTGCCCGACGCCGGCAGCGTCACCGCTTTCGGGCTGCAAATGCCGCAGGATGCGCTGGCGATCAAGACGCAGCTGGGCGTGGTCAGCCAGATGGATACGCTCGACCCTGACTTTTCTTGTGCTGAGAACCTGCTGGTTTACGGCCGCTACTTTGGCATGAAAGACGCACAGATCCGCGAGCGCATTCCCAGCCTGCTGGAGTTTGCCAGCCTCACCGTCAAGGCCAACGCCAAGCCGGGTGAGTTGTCGGGCGGCATGAAGCGCCGCCTGAGCCTGGCGCGCGCGCTGGTCAACAACCCGCGCCTGTTGTTGCTCGACGAGCCCACCACCGGGCTCGACCCGCAGGCGCGCCACCTGATGTGGGAGCGGCTACAACGGCTGTTGCAGCAGGGTAAGTCGATTTTGCTTACTACGCACTTCATGGACGAGGCCGAGCGCCTGTGCCACCGCCTGATCGTCGTCGACCATGGCAAGAAGATCGCCGAAGGTGCACCGCGCGACCTGATTGCGCAGTACCTGGAGCCCGACGTGATCGAGGTCTATGGCAGTGGCGCGCTGGCGCTGGTCGACTCGCCATTGAAAGCCTTTGCAGCTCGGGTAGAAGTCAGCGGTGAAACCGTGTTTTTCTACACCCTGGACGCCAAGCCCTTGATGTCCGCGCTGGCTGCACACCCGCAGTTGCGCACGCTGCACCGACCGGCCAATCTGGAGGATTTGTTCCTCAAACTCACTGGTCGCCAAATCCGTGAAGATGCCTAAATACTATGAATAACGAAGCTGCTCACGCTTTATCTGTAAGGGCTAGAGGCCAAAAAAGCTTATCAATCTGGCGTGCGCCAGAAATCTCCGGGCGCTGGTGGCCGGTGTTTCTGCGCAACTGGCTGGTCTGGAAAAAGCTGGCCATTCCCAGCCTGGTCGGCAACATCGCCGAGCCGCTGATGTGGCTGGTGGCGTTTGGCTACGGGATGGGTGCCCTTGTGGGACAAATCAGCGTCGACGGCGTGCAGGTGCCTTACATTCTGTTTCTGGCCAGCGGCAGCATTTGCATGAGCGCCATGAATGCTGCAAGTTTTGAAGCACTGTATTCAGCGTTTTCAAGGATGCACGTGCAAAAAACCTGGGACGGCATCATGAACGCGCCGGTCAATCTGGACAACATTGTGCTGGCCGAAATGCTCTGGGCGGCGTTCAAGTCGCTCTTTACCGTGACCGCCATTCTGGGCGTGATGCTGGCCCTGGGCATCAGCCACAGCCCCAAACTGCTGGTAGCCTGGCCGGTGCTGCTGGGCGTGGGCATCACCTTCAGCTGCGTGGCGCTGATTTTCAACGCCCTGGCCAAGGGCTATGACTTTTTCACCTATTACTTCACGCTGTTTTTGACGCCGATGATGTTCTTGAGCGGCATTTTCTTTCCGCTGGAACAGTTGCCCGAAGTGGTGCGAGTCATTTCCAACGGGTTGCCGCTGACCAATGCGGTGGCGCTGGTGCGGCCCTTGTTCATGGACCAGTGGCCAGGCGACTGGTTGCGGCCGCTGGCGGTGCTGGCGGCCTACGCCGTGGGCGGCTTCTGGCTGGCACTGGCGCTTACCCGCAAGCGCTTTGGCGGCTAAGGGCTCGCAAAGCAATAACTTGTACCTTTGCCTGGCCATCTTTGAGCGCATTGCCTCGTTGCAAATCGCTTGTGCAGCAGAGCTGCACGGCACGCTTTGCGCTTTGCATTGCATCCCAAATCCGACGACCAAATGCACAGCTTATTCATGAACAAGCCCTTACGAGCCCCATGCCGCAGGCGTTCGTTGGGTTATTTGGGTTGGGTGTGCACCTTGGCCAAGACTTCCGCTGGGGTCGCACCCGGCGTTAATCAACTGCCTTGATCAGGTCGGCCGCTTTTTCGGCAATCATGACCACCGGCGCGTTGGTGTTGCCACTGACCACCTGCGGCATGATCGACGCGTCGACCACGCGCAGGCCCTGCAGCCCGTGCACGCGCAATTGCGTGTCGACCACGTCGAGATCGCCGTTGCCCATGCGGCAGCTGCCAACCGGGTGGTAGATGGTGTCGCCATAGTTGCGGATCACCTGTTCGATCTGGTCGTCCGTTTGCGCCCCGGCAGTGGCCGCCAGTTCGCGCCCGCCAAACCGCGCCAGGGCGGGCTGCGCCAGGATATGGCGCGCCAGTTTGAAGCCACGGATCAGGCGGTCCATGTCGTCGCGCACGGCAAAGAAGTTGGGGTCTACCTGCGGGTTAGCCATCGGGTCCTTGCCCGCCAGCCTGATGCTGCCGCGGCTCAAGGGACGCAGCACGCACATGTGGCACGAATAGCCGTGGCCCCAGACGGTGGTGCGGCCGTGGTTGACGAGTTTACCGATGACAAAGTGCAACTGCAGGTCAGGCGAGGTCTCGCTGGGCTGGCTCTTGATGAAGCCGCCAGCTTCAGCAAAGTTGGTGGTCAGCATGCCGCTGCGCTGACTGCGCCATTCCAGGATGCCCTTGAGGGTGTTGATGCCGCCCTTGATCGACAGGCCAAACAGGTCGGTCAACTTCGGTGCATCGACCACCTGCACCACGTCGGGGTGGTCGTGCAGGTGCTGGCCGACGCCGGGCAGGTGATGCTGGGTGGCGATGCCGTTGTCCACCAGATGCTGGTGGTCGCCAATGCCCGAGAGCATCAAAATTTGCGGCGACTGCAGCGCGCCCGCGCTCAGCAGCACCTCGCGCTGGCATTTGAGCTGTTTCAGATGCCCGTCGTGCACAAACTCAACACCGACTGCACGTTTTTTTTCCAACAGGATGCGCGTGGTATGGGCACCGGTAAACACCTGCAGGTTGGGGCGTTGCAGATTGGGGGTCAGGTAAGCCTTGGCGGTGCTGCAGCGCTCGCCATTCTTGTGCGTCACCTGGTACGGCCCCACGCCTTCTTGCTGCGGGCCGTTGAAATCAGGGTTGACCGGGTAGCCGGCTTGCACACCAGCTTCAACGAACAGTTTGCCAAAGCGGTTGGGGCTGCGCAGGTCCATCACATTCAGTGGTCCGCCAGTGCCGTGCAGCGCGTCGGCACCGCGTTCGTTGTGTTCGGCTTTCTTGAAGTAAGGCAACACATCGTCCCAGCCCCAGCCCGGGTTGCCGAGGGCAGCCCAGTGGTCGTAGTCGGCTTGCTGGCCGCGGATGTAGATCATGGCGTTGAGCGAGCTGGAGCCGCCCAGCACCTTGCCGCGTGGCTGGTAGCCGCAGCGGCCATTGAGGCCAACCTGCGGCACGGTGTTGATGGCCCAGCCATACAGGCCAAACTTGGCCATACCCGCCAGACCGGCAGGGCAGTGGATCAGCACGCTGTTGTCCACCGGCCCGGCTTCGAGCAAGGCGACGGTGACGTTGGGGTCTTCGGTCAGCCGCGCCGCCAGCACACAACCAGCTGAGCCGCCGCCAATGATGATGTAGTCAAACATGAGAGTCCTCAAGGCACAGGCATCGAGCTGATGACCTGCTGTCAAGCTGCGCAGGTTAGCGCAAACCGCAGCTGCTGTTTAGAGGCCCAACCTCAGCTGCCAGCTTTTTGTCAGTGGCACGCTCTGGCTGGCTGAATCGACTGAAAAAGAGAGCAAAATGAGCCTCATAAAAGGGCACGCCAGTATGTTGAATTCAGACACACCATTGCCAGCAGTACCACCTGTAAACGATCTGACGTCGCTTGACGAAGCGGCCCAGGTCACGATGGATTGGCCCAAAAGCCTTTTTCCGTGGCCCAGGCCGCCGTTTCACATCTATGGTGATGAACCTGTCGGGGCGCAAGTCCAGGCGTGTGAGATTGAAGGGCTCAAAGGCGCCATCCGGCGCTGTTTCCTGTTTGGTATTGCCGATCAGCAAAAGACGCTGTTGATCCAGATTGTGCTGACAAAAACGCCGTTTCCCCTGGCGTTTTCGCAGTTTCGCAAACTCACGCTGAAGCAGGCCCTCAAGCCCAAAAACGGGCCCGATGGCGAACCGTTTTCAGACGTCATTGGCGAGCGTTATTACACCGAGTACCAAATCCAGCTCAAGAGCGGCGAGACGCTGTCGGGGCGCACGGTGGGTTATGTAGAGACGGCGTTTGGCCTTTTTCTGTTTACGCCGTTGACCAACCAGGGAACGGTTGAGCGGGTTTTTGTGCCCGCCGAGGCGTATTCGGCATCGCGCTTTGAGGGGTTGCGACCAGAAGATTTTGAACAGCAGGTGCTCAGTGCCGAGATCAAACCGATCACCTTGCCCGTGGGCACCCTGAAAGAGCCGCAGATCGTCACGCCAGACCAGTTGCTGCTGGCGCTGGACAAACAGTCCAAGATGCCCATCATCCGGCTGGGCGAGGCATTGATCCGGCTGGGCTACATCACCGAGATCCAACTGCACCAGGCGCTGGCTTTTCGCCAGGCAAACGACCCCACGCCGCTGGGTCAACTGCTGGTGAACCTGGGGTTCTTGACGCGCAAGAAGCTCAACACCGCGCTGGCGCGCAAGATGGGCTACCCGATGGTCAACGTCGCCCAGTTCCCGATTGAAGCCGACGCGCTGCGCAAGGTGTCCATGGTGGTGGCGCAGCGCCTGATGGTGCTGCCGCTGATCTTGCGCCCCAATATGCTGGTGGTTGCCGCGGCCGATCCGACGCTGCACGGCATGATTGAAGAGCTTGAATTTGCAGCGCAGGTACGGGTGGTGGCGGTGCTGGGCGACTCGTTGCAGATCATGTCGGCCACCAACAGCGCCTACCAGAAAATCGGTGCCAACAATTGGGCCGATAACAGCAACCTGATCGATTTTTCTGACGACCTGACAACCGAGGCAACCGGCAGCCAGCTGCTCGAGACAATGGAGTTGCAGGACCATCGCCAGCATGGTCAAGAGCGCGACGAAGACGACGAGCCGCAGGTTGAGCAATCCGACAACACGCTGGTGCGGCTGGTCAACACCATGATCATCGAAGCGCATGCGCGGGGCGCGTCGGACATTCACATTGAATGCCTGCCTCGCCGTGCCAAGGTGCGTATCCGCTTCCGCCGTGACGGCTTGTTGTCGCCCTATCTGGAGCTGCCGCACACTTACCGCGCGGCGCTGGTGGCGCGTTTGAAGATCATGGCTGACCTGGATATTTCGGAGCGGCGCAAGCCGCAGGACGGCAAGATTGACTTTCACAAGTTCTCGCCCAAGCACCGCGTCGAGCTGCGCATTGCCACCATCCCGACGTTCAACGGTCTCGAAGACGTGGTGATGCGGCTGTTGTCCTCAGCCAAGCCGATCGTGCTGGAAAACCTGGGGCTCTCGGAGTCCAACCTGACGCACCTGCGCGAGGCGGTCAGCAGGCCCTACGGCATGGTTTTGTGTGTGGGGCCTACCGGGTCGGGCAAGACCACCACGCTGCATTCGGTGCTGCGTTTTTTGAGCACGCCCGAGCGCAAGATATGGACTGCCGAAGACCCGATCGAGATCACCCAGCCCGACTTGCGTCAGGTGCAAATCAATCCGTCGATCGACTGGACGTTTGCCAAGGCCTTGCGGTCATTCCTGCGCGCCGACCCCGACATCATCATGGTCGGCGAGATACGTGACCAGGAAACCGCGCGCATCGCCATTGAGGCGTCGTTGACCGGGCATCTGCTGCTGTCGACTTTGCATACCAACAGCGCGGCTGAAACCGTCACCCGCCTGATCGACATGGGCATGAACCCGTTCAACTTTGCCGACTCGCTGCTGGCGGTGCTGGCGCAGCGCCTGGTGCGGCGGCTGTGCAAGCACTGCAAGGTGGCCGAAGACGCGCCAACCGAGTTTGTCGAAGAGCTGCTTGAAGACTATATGCTCGCGTTCCCGCTGGTCAATCGACCTGATCGCGCCGACACGCTGGCCCAGTGGCGCGCGGCCTACGGCAAAGACAAGCTGTTCCAGCACTACCACGCGAGCGGTTGCGACCAGTGCCAGGGCACCGGTTTTGCCGGGCGCATGGGCTTGCATGAACTGCTCTACATCACGCCGGGGCTGCATTCCTTGATCCAGACCTCGGCACGCTCTGAGCTGATTCTCAACGAGGCGTTCAAGTCGGGTGATTTCCGCACCTTGCGCCAGGACGGTATCGTCAAGGTGCTGCAAGGGCTCACCACCCTCGAAGAAGTCCGGGCCAACTGCAATGCCTGAGCGCCCAGCTGAGGCGGTGCACCCCTACCAGAGCCTGACGCCCGACGTCGTGCAGGATGCGCTGGCGGCTATTGGCCTGTTTGGCGACGGCCGCCAGCTGGCGCTGAGTTCGTACGAGAACCGCGTATACCAACTGCACCTTGACGATGGCAACTTGGTGGTGGCCAAGTTTTACCGGCCTGGGCGCTGGAGCGACGCGCAGATTCTGGAAGAACACGCGTTTGCAGCGGAGTTGATGGCGGCAGAAATTCCGGTCGTTGGCCCCTTGGTCATGCAGGGGCAAACCTTGCATCATCACGCCGGGTTTGCTTTCAGCGTCAGTCCCAGCCGTGGTGGGCGCTACCCCGAATTGGACGACGCCGACGTACTGGAATGGGTGGGACGCTTTCTGGCGCGCATCCATACCGTCGGCGCGGCTCAGCCGTTTGGCGTGCGCCCAGCGCTGGACCTGCCGAGCTTTGGCGCCGAGCCGCGTGCGTGGCTGCTGGCGCATGGCCAGGTACCTCTGGATGTGCAGTCAGCATGGGAAAAAGCGTCGGCGGACGCACTTGATTTGATAGCTGCTCACGCTTCCTGTTTAAGGGCTAGAGGTCAAAAATCCGTAAAACCTGTGACGGATGATGACGCCGACGCCGACGCCGACGCAGGTATCGGCATCCTGCGGCTGCATGGCGACTGCCACCCAGGCAATATTTTGTGGACACCGCTGGAGGCACCCGCTGACAGTCTGCCAGGGCCGCATTTTGTCGATCTGGACGACGCCCGCATGGGGCCGGCGGTGCAAGACCTGTGGATGCTGACCAGCGGCGACCGCGCACAACGCAGTCGCCAGATGGGTCTGTTGGTGGATGGCTATGAGCAGTTCCGACCGTTTGACCAGCGGGAACTGGCGTTGATCGAGCCGCTGCGCACGCTGCGTCTGCTGCACTACAGCGCCTGGCTGGCGCAGCGCTGGCGCGACCCGATTTTCGCCATCAACTTTCCGTGGTTTGGCACCAGCGACTACTGGCACGGCCAGGTGGTCATGCTGCAGGAGCAGTGCGAGGCCATGCAGGAGGCGCCGCTGGTGGTCTAGTGATGATTTCGAAAATCATGACAGAGACCAAGGAGATGCTGTGCCGGTGCGTACACGGCGGTGGTGACGAATCAGCCGGGCGATGCGCTTAGCTACGTGTCCACCGCCCGCTGCGCAGGCTCCTCCTTGACCTCCGCAAAGCGCATCACCCGACTGATTCTGCGGGGTCGCTGGTGGGCTGGCAGGGGGAGACCACGGGCTGCCGAAGTTCGATAAGGGGCACCACAACCTGATCGTCTTGGCGAGAAGAATCTCCCCCTGAAGCCCTCAGGCGCGGTTAAAAGCACCTGCTTATTCAATCGCCAGTCGCTGCGCGTTGGCCAGTTCAGATTTTTTTGGCAGGGTCAGTGTCAACACGCCATTGTCATACTTGGCCTTGGCCTGCGCCTGGTCGATTTCTTGCGCCAGTTGCAGGCTGCGCGACACCTCACCGTAATAGCGCTCGGTGCGCAGCACGCGCTCGTCCTTGTTGCTGCTGTCTTGCTGCTTGATCTCGGCGCGCAGCGTGACCATGTTGCCGTCGATCAAGACCTGGATGTTTTCTTTGGGTACGCCCGGAATTTCCGCATGCACGGTAAAGGCATCGGGGTTTTCCTTCACGTCAATTCTGATTTGTGACGCTGCGGGCAAGCCGTCACCGTGCAGCGGCTTGATGTAAAAACCAGGGGCTACGTCGCGGAAAAAGTCATCAAACAGACTGCCGCGGGTCATCAGTGCATTCATAAGAACCTCCTATTTCAACAGTGATACGGGTAAGTGGCGCACGATCTGCAATGACTGCGCGCCTCCGATACAGAAAATTGGGGTGTGACCGTGCGATTTCAAGACGCGGTGACAGGCTTGCTGCAGATCATGGACGCACTCGGCAAGCTCTGGCATCATCACTTCTATGGACGCCACCTTGCCTTCGCTGATTCAGGCTTTGCTGCAGCCCGCGCGGTACCCACACAGGCCGCAGCACGTGACACTGGTGCAAACACACATCTCGTGGGTGTTGCTGGCCGGTGACTTTGTCTACAAGATCAAAAAGCCGGTGCGCATGACGTTTCTGGACTTCAGTACGCTGGCCTTGCGCCACCAGGCTTGTCAGCAAGAGCTGCGTCTGAACCGTCGCTTTGCCGCTGATATTTATCTTGATGTGGTGGCGATTTACAACACCCAAGATGATCCCCGTTTCGAGCCGGACGGACCGCTGATCGACTATGCCGTGCGAATGCGCCGCTTTGACGACACTGCCAGGTTGGATCGGCTCTGCGCGCGCGGCGAATTGCTGCCCGGCCACCTGTCAGACCTGGCGCAGTCGCTGGCGGCTTTCCACGCCAGCGCCGCGGTTGCGCCTGCGCACGCAAGCTGGGGGTCGCCAGACAAGGTGCTGGCACCCGCGCGCGACAACTTCACCGACCTGCTGGCGGCCTTGCCGGACGCCAGCTGGCAGGCCCGCGTGCACGCCCTGCAAGCGTGGACCGAGGCGCAAGGCGCACAGCTTGCACCGCTGATCGCCCGGCGCAAACAGGCGGGTTATGTGCGTGAATGCCACGGTGACTTGCACCTGGCCAACCTGGTGCTGATCGACCAGCGGGTGCGGATGTTTGACTGCATCGAGTTCAACGCCGACCTGCGCTGGATCGACGTGCTCAGCGACGTGGCCTTTGTCTATGCCGACCTGCTGGCGCATAGCGCCACCGGCCTGGCGAGCTGGTTTGTCAATGACGTGCTCAGCCGCACTGGCGACTACCCGGCTGCCGGGCTGTTGCGCTTTTATGCGGTCTACCGCGCCATGGTGCGCGCCAAGGTGGCGGCGCTGCGCTACCAGCAAAGCGGTGACGACGGCGCGCTGGTACTGGCCCAGTTGGCGTTGGCCGAGCGCCTGATCGCGCCGCGCCCGCTGCAATTGCTGATCACGCATGGTCTCTCCGGCAGCGGCAAGACTTACGTCACCGATCATTGGCTGCAAAGTGACGCGGGCGACAACACGCTGCGCCTGCGCGCTGACGTTGAACGCAAGCGGCTGGCAGGGCTGTCGGCGCAAGCACGCAGCGGCAGTAGTCTCAACAGCGGCCTGTATGCGCCCGACGCGCACGCGCGCATCTACGGCCACTTGCGCGAGCGCGCCGCCCAACTGCTGCAAGCGGGCTGGTCGGTGCTGGTCGATGCGACTTTTCTCAAGCATGCCGACCGTGCCAGTTTTCAGGCGCTGGCGCAAGCGCAAGGCGCCAACTTTGGCATCATCGCGCCGCAGGCGACACCGGAGCAACTGCGTCAGCGTATCGTGGCGCGTAACGCGCAGGGCAGTGATGCGTCTGAGGCAACCTTGGCAGTGCTGGAACAGCAGCTACGCAGCGTCGAGCCGCTCACCGCTGAGGAAGTGACTGAATTGAAGGCGCTGCCAGTTTGAAGGCGGTGCCATGGCCGTCAGGTGCGGTGATTGGGTCACGCGACCGGGCTTTGGGGTGTGAGGCGCGCACCGGGCTGTTGCGAAGACGCGGAATTACTTCCCGTTGATCCCCAGCAACTCCACCTCAAACACCAGCGTGGCGTTGGGCGGGATCACGCCGCCTGCACCACGTTCGCCATAGGCGATTTTTGCTGGGCAGGTCAGTTTGGCCTTGCCACCCACCTTCATGCGCTGCACGCCTTCGGTCCAGCAGGGGATGACGCCATTCAGCGGGAATTCAGTGGCCTGATTGCGCTTGTACGAGCTGTCAAATTCACGCCCGTCAGGGAACATGCCGCGGTAGTTCACCTTGACACGGTCGCTGGCCCTGGGGCTGTCGCCGGTGCCGTCTTTCAACGACTGGTACACCAAGCCGCTGGCGGTCACGGTGGCGCCGGGCTCCTTGGCCGCAGCGTCCAGTGTGATGTCGGCCGCAAAGGCGCTGCCCAGGCAAAAGCAGAGGGCGGCAAGCGTTGAACGGTGCAAATTCTTCATGGGCGGTTACTTTGGTCGGGTGCGCAATCAGCTTTCAAAATGAGAGCTGATTGCGCTTGATTGATAAGGGCTGGCGCCTGATTTTTTATATTAAACCCGGCACCGCAATATTACACCAGCAACGCGTTGACGCGCTTGACGTAAGCCGCCGGATCATCGGGCAGGCCGCCTTCAGCCAACAGCGCCTGGTCGAACAGAATGTGCGCCAGATCGTAGAAGTTGACCGAGCCGTCGAGCTTCTTCACCAGCGGGTGGTGCGGGTTGACCTCCAGCACCGGCTTGACTTCGGGCGCGGTCTGGCCCGCTTGCTTGAGCATGCGCGCCAGCTGGGTGCTCATGCCGTGCTCTTGCACCACCAGGCAAGCAGGCGAGTCGACCAGGCGCGAGGTTACGCGCACGTCTTCAGCCTTGTCCTTGAGTGCCTCTTTGAGCGTGGCCAGCAGCGGCTTGAACGCTTCTGCGGCCTCTTCGGCGGCTTTCTTTTCGGCGTCGTCCTGCAGCTTGCCCAGATCGACAGCGCCTTTGGCCACGCTTTGCAGCGGCGTGCCGTCAAATTCGTGCACGTAGTTCAGCGCCCATTCGTCGACGCGGTCGGTCATCAGCAAGACTTCAATGCCCTTCTTTTTGAAGACTTCCAACTGCGGGCTGTTCTTGGCCGCGGCCAGCGTGTCGGCGGTGATGTAGTAAATGGCTTGCTGGCCTTCTTTCATGCGTGCCTTGTAATCGGCAAAGCTCACATTCACGCTGTCGGTGGTGCTGGAGGCAAAGCGCAGCAGCTTGGCAATGCGGTCCTTGTTGGCGTAGTCTTCGCCCAGGCCTTCTTTCAGCACTGCGCCAAATTCGTTGTAGAACTTGGTGTATTTACCGACGTTTTTCTCTGCCTCGGCCTTTTCTTCGGCGGTTTGGACGTCGGTCACGCCGTCAGCCGCGGGGTTGGCTTCTGGCAACTTGTCATTTTTGGCCAGGTCTTCGAGCATGCCCAGCACGCGCTTGGTGCAGCCTTCGCGGATGGCTTTCACGTCGCGGCTTTCCTGCAGCAGTTCACGGCTCACGTTGAGCGGCAGGTCAGCGGAATCGACCACACCCTTGACAAAACGCAGGTAAGTCGGCAGCAGCGCCTCGGCATCGTCCATGATGAACACGCGCTTCACATACAGCTTGACGCCAGCAGATTTTTCGCGGTTGTACAGGTCAAACGGCGCTTTGCCAGGGATGTAGAGCAACTGGGTGTATTCGGTGCTGCCCTCGACCCGGTTGTGGGTGTGCGCCAGTGGCGGTTCAAAGTCGTGGCTGATCTGTTTGTAGAACTCGTCGTACTGCTCTTGCGTCACATCTTTTTTGGCACGCGCCCAAATGGCGTTGGCCTTGTTGACGGTTTCCCATTCGCCGGTTTTGACCATGGCGCCGGGTTGGCGCCCGGCTTTTTCGTCATTGGGGTCAATCAGCTCGCCGTCTTTCCATTCCTCTTTTTCCATCAGGATCGGCAAGCTGATGTGGTCTGAATACTTGCTGATAACGCTTTTGAGCTTCCAGGCGGCGAGGTAGTCCTGCGCATCGTCGTTGAGGTGCAGGATCACGCTGGTGCCGCGCTCGGGCCGGGTGATGGCTTCCACTTCAAAGTTGCCGGCACCACCGCTGATCCAGCGCACGCCCTCTTCAGCTTTCATGCCGGCGCGGCGCGATTCCACGGTGATCTTGTCGGCCACGATGAAGCCGCTATAAAAACCCACGCCGAATTGACCGATGAGTTGCGAGTCGGCTTTTTGGTCGCCACTCAACTTGCTCACAAAATCTTTGGTACCGCTTTTGGCAATGGTGCCCAGGTGGTCAATGGCCTCTTGCGTGCTCATGCCGATGCCGTTATCAGAAATGGTGAGTGTCTTGCCATCCTTGTCAAAGGTGACCTTGACCTTGAGCTCGGCGTCGCTTTCGTACAGACCACTGTCATTGATGGCTTCAAAACGCAGCTTGTCGCAGGCATCTGACGCGTTGCTGATCAGCTCTCGCAGGAAAATTTCTTTGTTGGAATACAGCGAGTGGGTTACCAAATGCAGCAGTTGCGCCACTTCGGCTTGGAAGGAAAGAGTTTGTTTGGTCATGGAAATGGAGGTAGGGTCAAAACAATAAAAACCAGCGATCTGAATCGCTGGAGCTCAAACACTGTCGCCCAGTTGTGGGCTGCACGGCAGATTTCAAGAGCTCAACCCAGCCAGCGTTGCAGTTGGGTCGCGATTTGCGGGTCACCCAGCAGTTGCAGATGACCGGTGCGGTAGACAATCAATTGGTGCGCCGGCGCAAAGTGCAGGCAGCGCAAGGGATCATCGTGCTCCCCCAGCGCGCTGTGCAGCGGCACCAGGCCATCGCCGGTGAGGCGGTCAGCCACTGGGCTGCGCTTGCCAGCCAATGTGGCGGCCACCGCGTAGCAGTTCACGTTGGCTGGCAGCGGCACGGGGATTCTGCCGTCGGGCTGGCGCTGAAACCGGTCGCGGCCTTGCCAGTCGGCGTCGAGCAGCAGGCCATAGCGCAGGTCGGTGACACCAGCGCTGCGCAGTTGGCCAAGTTTTGCCAACGGGCGGGTGTACGGCGTGCTGCCCAACAGCACGTCAACCCAGTTGCCCGCGCGCTCCAGCGGCGAACCGTGGTGCGGTGTGCCCAGAAAAACCACATTCTTCAGCAACCTGGGCCAGGCCTTGTCAGTTTGGTTGGCCGCATGCAAGGCGCTGCGCGTGATCAGCCCGCCCATGCTGTGCGCCAGCACCGAAAGTTCGGTCACTGGCACCGGCCATTGCGCCAGCAATTGGTTTAACTGGTGGTCCAGCGTGTGGCCGTTGTCAGACACGTGCAGGCCCGAGTTGTAGCGCACATAGACCGGGGTGTAGCCCAGGGCCGTGCTCAGGGCGCTGGCGTGGTTGACCGACTGGCCTGCGCGTTGGCTGGTCCACTGCAGCTCGTTCATGCACAGGCCGTGGATGACGATCAGTACTTTGCCGGTCACCTGGCTGGTCTGTGGCGGTGCGCGCCAGTCCAGCACCTGGCCTGTCAGGCGCAGCGCCATGGGTGTGGCCAGCGGGTTGCCGCTGGCCTGCAGACGGTCGCCCATCACCCCGTTCAGCGCCGCGACAACCGCAGCACGCTCGGGCGATTCTTCACCCTGGCCCTCCAGCCGCTGCAACAAGGGCTCCAGCCTGGTCAAGGCGGCAACGACGCCTTGACCCACCAGTCGGGAAACACCGTGAATACTTTGGTAAATCAGCCCGGTCAGGCCGCGTGTTTGTTCCGGGCTGGCACCAGCGGGCGCGCCCAGCGTGCGCCAGACGGATTGGTGCACGCCTTCGGCCATGGACGTGATGGCGTGGGTGGCTTGGGTGGCCAGCAACGCTGCGGCGCGCAGGTCGGTGGCGCGCAGGTGGTGGTTTGGCTCAGAATTTTTCATGCGGAGCCAGATAGCGCCATTGCCCCACGGGCAGGTTGCCCAGCATCACGCGGCCAATGCGCACGCGCTTCAAACCCACCACCTTCAGGCCGACTTGTTCGCACATGCGCCGGATCTGGCGCTTTTTGCCCTCTTTCAGTACAAAGCGCAACTGCTCGGGGTTTTGCCACTCGACTTGGGCTGGCTGCAAGGCCTGGCCGTCGAGCTTGAGGCCGTGGCGCAACAGCGCGAGCTTTTCAGCCGGGAACACCGACTGCACGTCCTGGCTGATGGGGTCATCGTCGTCGATGCGGCTCAGCTGCGTGGGCGCTGCCGGGCGGGCGCGCACGCCGGGTGCAGCGGCGTAGGTGGCCGCTGCCGAATCGGCCGCTGCCGGGTTGGCGACACCGGTGTAGACGACACGCACCAGGTATTCCTTTTCCATGCTGGCGTCTTCGCCGATCAACTGGCGCGCGACCCGGCCGTCTTGAGTGAGCACCAGCAAGCCAGTGGAATCAATGTCCAACCGACCGGCAGGCACCAAGCTTTTGAGCTGGCTGGGGTGAAAGAAAAAGCGCGCGTTGTCCTCAGCCCAGCGGTTTTGCGGCTGCACCAGCGTGATGGCGGGCTGGTGGCCGTCTTCGGCCTGGCCGCTGACCAGGCCCAGGGGCTTGTTGATCAGCACCGTGACCTGTTTGGCTTGCTGGCCTTGCGCCTGTTTGTCAATCTCGATCTTCACGTCAGGCGCCACCTGCATGCCCATTTCCGCCACGCGACCGTTGACCTTGACCCAGCCCTTGGCGATCCAGTCGTCCGCCTCGCGGCGCGAGGCCAGGCCGAGCTCGGCCATGCGCTTGTTCAGCCGCAAGGTGCCGCCCGCGCCATAGGCTGCGGTATTGGTTTGGCCAGCGGGGATGGGCGCTTTGGGCGCAGGTGGCGCGGCGCGGCGGAAGACGGATTTGGGCGTGTCGGACATGTTGCTATTTTAGTTGTAGCTAATTGCGCTTATTTTACAAGGGCGAGGGGCCTGTTTTATTTACAGAAAAAGGCTATTGCGCAGGGCCTGCAAATCCATCACCCGCAATCCCCCGTACTCCACCGCAATGGCGCCATGCGCGCTGAGGGTGGTCAGCGCCTGGTTGACCCGCTGGCGCGACAACCCGACCAGGTACGCCAGCTCTTGCTGGGTGATGCGCAGCACCGCGCCCAGGCCGGGGTAGAGCACCGGGTTGAACAGCGCGGCCAGGCTGCGCGCGACGCGGATGTCGGGGTTGGTCATGCGGTCAATCTCGCGCGCGGCAATGAACTGGCCCAGCCGTTCGTTGAGCTGCTTCATCACAAAGCGGTTAAACCCGATCGAGTGGTCCAGCAGCCAATGAAACGTGTCAACGTGCAGACCTGCCACCATGCTCTTGCGCAACGCCTGAATGTTGTAGCGGTACACCTCGCGCTTGAGCGCGGTGCCTTCGCCGAACCAGCCACCTGGGGGCACACCGGTGAAAGTCATCGTCTGGCCGTCGGCGTTGTCGGTGCTCATCTTCAGCAGGCCGTCGATCACCCCAAACCAATAGGTCACCGGTCGGCCCGTGCGGCAGAGGTAATCGCCCGGATTCGCGTCGGTCACCTTGAGGTCGTCGGTGGCGCGTTCGCGTTCGTCTTCAGACAGCAATTTGTACCATGGGATGACAGCCAATTCGGCCTCGGTCAGCGGGCGACGGCGTTGGAAAAGTGTGGCATCTTGTGGCATGGACGGATCCTGGCGTAACAGGGAAAACACCTAGCCAGAAACGGCCAGATTGTCGTCCAAACGACAACCTAGCGTCAAATCAGGTTCTATCATCGCGGCCACAACAGCAGGTGCCAACCCGGTGTGGGCCTGACCTGATTTGGAGACAAGGCAACGCAATGCAAACGACTTTTCCGCAACTCTTGTTGAACCATGCCAGCCAGCGGCCCACGGGCACGGCCATGCGTGAAAAAGAATACGGCATCTGGCAGGCAATGACCTGGCAGGACATGGCGGTGTTGGTGGAGCACCTCGCCTGTGGCCTGCACCAGGCCGGCTTGCGCCAGCACGACCATATGATTCTCATCGGCGCCAACCGCCCCCGGCTGTACGCCACCATGCTGGCGGTGCAGTCGCTGGGTGCGGTACCGATCGCGCTGTACCAGGACGCCGCCGCGCTGGAATGCGTGTTTCCGATCAACAACGCCGAGGTCTGCTACGCGTTTGCCGAAGACCAGGAGCAAGTGGACAAACTGCTCGAGATTCGCGAGCAATGCCCGCAACTGGCGCATGTTTATTTTGATGATCCGCGCGGCTTGCGCAGCTACGACGAGCCAGGCTTGCAGCCGCTTGACGACCTGATCGCCGAGGGCAAAGCATTTGCTGCGCAGGACAGCGGTTTTTTCAAGGCGGCGGTCGTCAAGGTCCAGCCCGACGATGTGGCGGCGATGTTTTTTACCTCGGGCACCACCGGCAACCCCAAGGGCGTGGTGCACACCCATGACAGCCTGCTCAACCGCGCCCGCGCCGGGGCTGAATTTGACAAGCTCACCCACGAAGAAGACGTGCTGGCCTATTTGCCGCCAGCCTGGATCGGGCAGAACATTTTTTCGTATGCGCAGTGGCTCTCGTGCGGCTATGTGGTGAACTGCCCCGAAGACGCCTCCACCGTCAATATCGACCTGAAAGAAATTGGCCCGACGTACTACTTTGCGCCGCCGCGGGTATTTGAGGGCATGCTCACCACGGTCATGATCCGCATGGAAGACGCGGGTGCGCTAAAGCGCGGCATGTTCAAGTATTTCATGGACATGGCCAAAAAGGTCGGCCCCAAGCTCATGGACGGCGAGAGCGTTGGCTTTGGCGATCGTGTCCTGTATGCCCTGGGCAATTTCATGGTTTACGGCCCGCTGCGCAACAACCTGGGTTTCAGTCGGGTGCGCGTGGCCTATACCGCAGGCGAGGCCATCGGGCCGGATTTGTTCAGCTTTTACCGCTCGATCGGCATCAACCTCAAACAGCTCTACGGCTCCACAGAGACCGCCGTGTTTGTTTGCCTGCAGCCCGACAACGAGGCGCGTGCCGATACCGTGGGTGTGCCGTGCAAGGGCGTCGAGATCAAGGTGGCCGACAACGGCGAGGTGCTGGTCAAGTCGCCGGGCCTGCTCAAAGGCTATTTCAAGAACCCCGAGGCGACCGCCGAAGTGTTGACCGCGGATGGCTGGTACCACACCAGTGACGCCGGTTTTCTCGATGCGCACGGTCACCTGAAGATCATCGACCGCGTCAAGGACGTCGGTCGCATCAAGGGCGGTGCGTTTGACGGCGCCATGTTTGCGCCCAAGTACGTTGAGAACAAACTCAAATTCTTTCCGCACATCAAGGAAGTGGTTGCCTACGGCGATGGCCGTGAAAAAGTGTGCGTGATGATCAACATTGACTTCTCTGCTGTGGGCAACTGGGCCGAGCGGCGCAACCTGCCCTACGCTGGCTACACCGACCTGGCGCAAAAGCCCGAGGTCTACCAGCTGATCAAGGCGTGCGTCGAGCAGGTCAACGCCGATCTGAGCGCTGATACCCTGCTGGCGGGCTCGCAGGTCAGCCGCTTCCTGGTGCTGCACAAGGAGCTCGACGCTGACGACGGCGAATTGACCCGCACGAACAAGGTGCGCCGCGGCTTCATTGCCGACAAATACGACGTGCTGATCGACGCGCTGTACGGCGGCAAGACCGAGCAGTACGTTGAAACCCAGGTCAAGTTTGAAGACGGCCGCACCGGCAAGGTCAGCGCCACGCTGCGCATTGACGACGCCAAAACCTTCGCCCCCGTCAAGGCCGCAGCATAAGCACAGAGCTTGAGATAAACCTATGGCAACTAAAAAAATTGGCGACGTTATCCTGGATGTGAAAAACATCTCGTTGAGCTTTGGCGGTGTCAAAGCGTTAACGGACATATCGTTTGATGTACGCGAGCACGAAGTGCGTTCCATCATCGGCCCCAACGGCGCGGGCAAAAGCTCGATGCTCAATTGCGTCAACGGGGTTTATCGGCCGCAAGAAGGTGCCATTACGTTCCGCGGCAAAAAGTTCAGCCACATGGACAGCCACCAGGTGGCCACCATGGGCATTGGCCGCACTTTTCAGAACCTGGCGCTGTTCAAGGGCATGAGCGTGATCGACAACATCATGACCGGGCGCAATCTGCGCATCAAGAGCAATCTGTTTTTGCAGGCGCTGCGCATCGGCCCGGCGCAGCGCGAAGAAGAGCAACACCGCGAGTTTGTCGAGCACATCATCGACTTTCTGGAAATCCAGGCGCACCGCAAAACCCCTGTGGGCCAGCTGCCCTATGGTCTGCAAAAACGCGTTGACCTGGGCCGTGCGCTGGCGATGGAGCCGCAACTGCTGCTGCTTGACGAACCCATGGCCGGCATGAACGTCGAGGAAAAGCAGGACATGAGCCGCTTTGTGCTGGACGTCAATGAAGAATTTGGCACCACCATCGTGCTCATTGAGCACGACATGGGCGTGGTGATGGACATCAGCGACCGCGTTGTGGTGCTGGACTACGGCAAAAAAATTGGTGACGGTACACCTGAAGAAGTTCGTAACAACGAAGAAGTCATCAGCGCCTATTTGGGAACAGGACATTAATCATGGGATTTTTCCTCGAAACTTTACTCGGTGGCCTGATGGCCGGCATGCTGTATTCGCTGGTGGCGTTGGGCTTTGTGCTCATCTACAAAGCCTCGGGTGTCTTCAACTTTGCCCAGGGCGCCATGGTCTTGTTTGCCGCCCTGGCGATGGCACGTTTTGCCGAGTGGCTGCCGGCGTACGCTGGTATTGACAACTTTGTTCTGGCCAATTTGATCGCCTTTGTCGCTGCCGGTGCGGTGATGTTTGTCGTGGCCTGGCTGATTGAGCGTCTGGCGTTGCGCCACCTGGTCAACCAGGAAGGCACGACGCTGCTAATGGCCACCTTGGGCATCAGCTACTTTCTGGACGGCATTGGCCAGACCATTTTTGGCAGCGATATTTACAAGATTGACATTGGCATGCCCAAAGACCCGATCTTTGCTTTTGAGAATATTTTTGAAGGTGGTGTGTTGCTCAACAAGGAAGACCTTTACGCCGCGCTGATCGCAGCGGTACTGGTCGGTTTGTTAACGCTGTTTTTCCAGAAGACAGTCACCGGCCGGGCACTGCGCGCGGTGGCCGATGACCACCAGGCCGCGCAAAGTATAGGCATCCCGTTGAACCGCATCTGGTTCATCGTCTGGTGCGTCGCGGGTGTGGTGGCGCTGGTCGCGGGAATGATCTGGGGCAGCAAGCTGGGTGTGCAATTTTCGCTCACCACGGTAGCCATGCGTGCCTTGCCGGTGGTGATTCTGGGTGGCTTGACTTCGGTGCCCGGGGCCATTGTGGGCGGTCTGATCATCGGTGTCGGTGAAAAATTATCCGAGGTATACCTCGGGCCGTATGTCGGCGGTGGCATCGAAATCTGGTTTGCCTATGTGCTGGCGCTGGTGTTCCTGTTGTTTCGCCCGCAAGGTTTGTTTGGCGAGAAGATCATTGACCGCGTCTGAAAGAAATTTACCATGTTTTACAGAGAAAACGGCCAATTCAAAACCAGCTACCGCGCTGACCAGCAGATATTTGGTATCACCCAGGATCGGGTGGCCGTCTTGCTGTTGGTGGCGGCGGCGTTCCTGGTTGTTCCGGTGATCACCAGCGAGTACATGTTCCGCGCCATTCTGATTCCGTTTGTCATCATGTCGCTGGCCGCGCTGGGGGTGAATATTCTGGTTGGCTACTGTGGCCAGATATCGCTGGGCTCTGGCGCCTTCATGGCCGTGGGTGCGTACGCCGCGTTCAACTTCTTTGTGCGCGTTCAAGGCATGCCCTTGCTGCTGGCCTTGCTGCTCGGTGGCGTCTGTGCTGCCGCATTTGGCATCTTGTTTGGCTTGCCGAGTTTGCGCGTCAAAGGGCTTTACCTGGCCGTGGCCACGCTGGCGGCGCAGTTTTTCAGCGACTGGATGTTTTTGCGCATCAAGTGGTTCACCAACGACGCACCATCCGGCTCGGTGCAGGTGTCTGATTTGCAGGTGTTTGGCATCCCGATTGCCAGCCCGATTTCCAAGTACCTGTTTTGCCTGACGATCCTGGTGGTGATGGCGCTTGGCGCCAAAAACCTGGTGCGCTCGGCCATTGGCCGCGAGTGGATGGCCATCCGCGACATGGACGTGGCCGCCGCCGTCATTGGCATTCGGCCAATGTACGCCAAGCTCACCGCCTTTGCCGTTAGTTCGTTCATCATCGGGGTGGCTGGTGCCATGTGGGGCTTTGTCCACCTGAGCGCGTGGGAGCCGGCAGCGTTCTCGGTCGACATCTCATTCAAGCTGCTGTTCATGGTCATCATCGGCGGCATGGGCTCGATCATGGGCAGTTTTTTTGGCGCCGCTTTCATTGTGGTGCTGCCGATTTTTCTGAACCAGTTCTTGCCGTTTGTGGGCAGCCTGGTGGGGGTTGAAATTTCCACCTCGGGTATCTCGCACGCCGAGCTGATCATCTTTGGCGCGTTGATTGTCTGGTTCCTGATTGTTGAGCCGCACGGACTTGCCAAGCTGTGGTCTACCGGCAAGCAAAAGCTGCGCTTGTGGCCGTTTCCGCACTGAGATTTTTCTTTTTCGTCAACCAAAGCACTTCGGTGCATTACTACTCCAGGAGACTTGTATGAAAGTAAAACACCTTGCCCTAGCGGCACTGATGGCAGCGGTAGGCGCCAGTGCGTTTGCCCAACCCAAAGAGCAGTTCTTCCCCGGGCTGCCGTACCGCACCGGTGCCTACGCACCCAACGGTGTGCCATGGGCTAATGGCTATTCTGATTACCTCAAACTCGTCAACGCCCGCGGTGGTATCAACGGCGTCAAGATCATTTACGAAGAGTGTGAAACTGGTTACGCCACCGACCGCGGTGTCGAATGTTATGAGCGCCTGAAAGGCAAGCACGGTGGCGCCACCGTGTTCCAGCCGCTCTCAACCGGCATCACTTTTGCGCTGACTGAAAAAGCACCCGTCGACAAGATTCCACTGATCACCGCCGGCTACGGTCGCAGCGAAAGCCAGGACGGACTGGTCTTTAAATGGAACTTCCCGCTGGTGGGCACCTACTGGCAAGCCGCTGACGTGCTGGTGCAAGCGATTGCCAAGAAAGAGGGCGGTTTTGACAAGCTTAAGGGCAAAAAACTTGCTTTGGTTTACCACGACTCACCCTATGGCAAGGAACCCATTGCCCTGTTGCAAGAGCGCGCAGCGATGCACGGCTTCAGCCTGCAATTGTTGCCCGTAGCGCACCCGGGTGTTGAACAAAAAGCCACCTGGCTGCAGATTCGTCAGGCGCGCCCGGATTACGTGTTCCTATGGGGCTGGGGTGTGATGAATTCAACTGCATTGAAGGAAGCGCAAGCGACCGGTTACCCGCGTGAAAAGATGTACGGCGTGTGGTGGTCGGGTGCTGAGCCCGATGTGAAAGACGTCGGTGAAGGTGCCAAGGGCTACAACGCGGTGACGATGCAGCATGGTGCCGAACCGCAGTCGGCGGTGGTCAAGGAAATTCTGACCAAAGTGCATGGCAAGGGCCAAGGCACGGGGCCGAAGGAAGAAGTCGGCCAGGTGCTCTACATGCGCGGTGCCATCAGCGCCATGCTGGCAGTGGAGGGTGTGCGCACGGCGCAAGAGCGTTTTGGCAAAGGCAAGTGGGTCACGGGTGAACAAGCGCGCTGGGGCTATGAAAACCTCGACCTGACACAGAAGAAACTTGACGCGCTGGGTTTTGCCGGTGTCATGCGCCCGGTGAGCACCAGCTGTGCCGACCACATGGGCGCCAACTGGGCGCGTATCCATACCTGGGACGGCAAGAAGTGGGCCTTCAGCTCAGACTGGCTGCAAGCCGACGACCAGGTGCTTAAACCCCTGGTCAAGAAGACCGCTGCCAAGTACGCTGCCGACAAGAAGCTGAGCCCGCGCACGCCGGCGGACTGCCAGAGCTAGCACACCCCCAGGCTACGCGCACTGCGTGTCGCTACGCCACCCCCTTGCAGGGGGCAACACCAGCGGACTGGCGAAGCCAGATCCGCGGTGTTTCTGGCTTTTGGCATCGGTGCGCTGGCGGTTGTGGGTTGACTAGCGACATGGTATTTGCTGCGCTGGTCGTTGTCGGATTTCTGGTTGGGTGGCTTGCTTGGCTGGCCACTTGCCAGATGAAAGCCTCGGAGGGCGGGTCTTTCATCTGGTTTGAATGGAACTAACACTATGAGTGATACGAAAAACATCGTTCTCAACGTCAATGGCATCGAGGTCATCTACAACCACGTCATTTTGGTTTTAAAGGGCGTGTCGCTGAACGTTCCCCAAGGCAAGATCGTGGCCATTCTGGGCGGCAACGGGGCTGGCAAGACGACCACGCTGCGCGCGGTCTCGAACCTGCTGCGCGGCGAGCGCGGTGAGGTCACCAAGGGGTCAATCGAGCTGCGTGGCGAGCGCATCGAAAACCTGTCGCCGGCTGACCTGGTGAACCGCGGTGTGGTGCAGGTGATGGAAGGGCGGCATTGTTTTGCCCACCTCACCATCGAAGAAAATTTATTGACGGGTTCCTACACCCGCAAAGACAAGGGCGAGATTGCCGCCAACCTGGACAAGGTCTACACCTATTTCCCGCGCCTGAAAACCCGGCGCACCAGTCAGGCGGCTTACACCTCGGGCGGCGAGCAGCAAATGTGTGCCATTGGCCGTGCGCTCATGACCAACCCCAGCATGGTGCTGCTCGACGAGCCGTCCATGGGGCTGGCGCCGCAGATTGTTGAAGAAGTGTTTGAGATCGTCAAAGACCTCAACACCAAGGAAAAAGTCACTTTTCTGCTGGCAGAGCAAAACACCAACATGGCCCTGAAGTACGCTGACTATGGCTACATCATGGAATCCGGCCGGGTGGTGATGGACGGCGAGGCCAGTTACCTGGCAACCAACGAGGACGTTAAAGAGTTTTATCTGGGCATGGGTGGCGGCGAGCGCAAGAGTTTCAAGGATGTCAAGAGCTACAAGCGGCGCAAACGCTGGCTGGCATAGAACACCCCCAGGATGGGTATGCGTGTCCGCCTAACGTGCCAGCCAGCAGAGCTGAGGCCAGCGGCCCGGCAAAGCCGGTTCCACGGTGTTTCTGGCGAAGAGGACTCACGTTGCTCTGCTGTCTGAGCGTTGAATCAAATGAGGAGATTGGGGTTATGAGCGAATTTTTTGATGCGTTGGAAATGCGGGGTTCGACTGAGCGCGAGGCCGCGCTACTCAAGGCACTGCCGCTGCAGGTAGCGCACGCCAAGCTGGCGTCACCGGCGTTTGCAGAAATTCTGCAAGACGTGAATCCGGCGCAGGTGACCAGTCGCACGGCGCTGGCGCAGCTGCCAGTGATCCGCAAGCATGAGCTACTTGAGCTGCAACTCAAAAGTCGTAGCAAGGCAGGCAATATTTTTGGGGGCTTCAGCGCAAAAAGCTTTGGCGCCGATCTGCCACGTGTGTTTGCCAGTCCGGGCCCGATTTACGAGCCTGAGGGCACTGCCAAAGACTACTGGCGCATGGCGCGGGCGATTTTTGCGGCTGGTTTTCGCCCGGGTGAGCTGATTCACAACAGCTTCAGCTACCACTTTGTGCCCGCTGGCTCGATGATGGAAACCGGCGCGCACGCGCTGGGTTGCACCGTGTTTCCGGGCGGCACGGGCCAGACCGAACAGCAGGTGCAGGCCATGGCCGAACTCCAGCCCGCGGGCTACATCGGCACGCCGAGTTTTTTGCGCATCATCCTGGAAAAAGCCGCCGAGATGGGTGTGGCCCTGCCCAGCGTGACCAAGGCGATGTTTGGCGGCGAAGCTTTTCCGCCGAGCCTGCGCGACTGGTTTACCGCGCGCGGCGTGGCCGGCTACCAGTGTTACGCCACCGCCGACCTGGGCTTGATCGCTTATGAAACCCCGGCACGTGAAGGGCTGGTGCTTGACGAAGGCGTGCTGCTTGAGATCGTGCGCCCGGGCACCGGCGACCCGGTGGCTCCTGGCGAAGTGGGCGAGGTGGTGGTGACCACGCTCAACCCCACCTACCCGTTGATTCGTTTCGGCACCGGCGACCTGTCGGCCGTGCTGCCGGGTGCGTGCCCCACCGGCCGCACCAACGTGCGCATCAAGGGCTGGATGGGTCGCGCCGACCAGACCACCAAGATTCGTGGCATGTTTGTGCACCCGGGACAGGTGGACCAGATTGTCAAACGCTTTCCCGAAGTTGCCAAAGCCCGGTTGGTTGTCACCGGCGAGATGGCCAACGACGCGATGACGCTCAAGGTCGAATCCGCTTGCAGCGGCCCGGACAGTCTGGCGCAAAAAGTCACCGAAGCCATCCGCGAAGTCACCAAGCTGCGTGGCCAGGTCGAAGTGGTGCTACCGGGTAGCCTGCCCAACGACGGCAAGGTCATTGAGGACGCGCGCAGCTACCAGTGAGGGCTGCTGGCGTTTGCCTGCTCAAACCCCCCAAACAATCGGCTCGTCGACCGCTTCGCATTGGCGCATCATGTCCATCAGCGGCAGCGCGCGCTGGCGCAGGGTGACGGCTTCCAAGCGTGGCGGCGGCAAATTTTCTTTCTGTGCCTGTGTCACGGCTTCACGTCGCTGCGCTTCTTCCTGAGCAAGGGCATCATCGATGGCGGCCAGCGCCTGTGCCATCTGCCCGGGCAGCAAAATGCCCTTTGCAGCGGGCTCTGAGGCGTTGCGTTTGCCGATGATTTCCAGCAAACGCTCGCCGTTGGGCTGCAACATAATCACGTCGCCAGTTACTTTGGATTTGAATTTGTACAGCATGAACATCGCTTTCTGGGAAAGGTTGGGTCGCAAGCGGGCGACGACGCTTCATGCTACACCTCTGTTGCGCTGGTTGGCGTGGCTGGTGCTGGCCGCGCTGCTGGGTGGTTGCGCTGATGCGCCGTACTACGCCCAATCGGTGCGCGGACATTGGGCGCTGATGTCGGCCGCGCGGCCTATCGACGACTGGCTGCAGCGGCCGGATGCAAGCGATGCGCTGCGCCAGCGCTTGACTCTGGTGCAGTCGATTCGTCACTTTGCCGCGACCGACCTGCACCTGCCTGACAACGTCAGCTACACCCGCTACGCCGACCTGCAGCGCCGCTACGCGGTGTGGAACGTGGTGGCCGCGCCGGCGGATTCGCTCACGCTCAAGACCTGGTGTTTCCCGGTGGCGGGGTGTGTGGGCTACCGCGGCTACTTTGACAAGACGCAGGCGCTTGCACTGGCTGCTACTTTGCGCGCTCAAGGTCTGGAGGTCAGCGTGTATGGCGTGCCCGCGTACTCGACGCTGGGCTGGAGCAACTGGCTCGGCGGCGACCCCATGCTCAATACCTTTGTGAATTACCCTGACGGTGAACTGGCGCGGCTGATGTTTCACGAGCTGGCGCATCAAGTGGTATACGCCAGCGACGACACCGCGTTCAACGAATCGTTTGCCACTGCGGTAGAACGCCTGGGCGGTGCGCTGTGGCTGGCGCGCCAGGCCACGCCGCAGGCGCGCCAGGCCTTTGGTGTCTTTGACCAGCGGCGCAGGCAGTTCCGCGCCCTGACCCGTAGCACGCGTGCCAGTCTGATCCGGGTTTATAAGGAAAATAAGCCTCTAGCCCTTATAAATAAAGTGCAAGTAGCTATGAAAAAAAAAGTGATGGCAGACTTCCGCGCGGACTACGCGACGCTCAAGGACAGTTGGGATGGCTACAGCGGCTATGACGCTTGGGTGGCAGAGGCCAACAACGCGGCGTTTGCGGCACAAGCGGCGTACGACGAATGGGTGCCGGCTTTTGAAGCCCTGTTTGATCAACAAGGGCGCGACTGGCGCAGGTTTTATGATGCAGTCGGGCAACTCGCACGGCAACCCGCGCCTGAGCGCAAGCGAAACCTGCTGGCGTTGTGCAACGGGCCCGTTCTTTGCAATCCACCCCTTTGACCAAATTTTTTATGGCAGAACTTCACATCCTCCGCGACCACGCCCTGGGGCTGGCCAAAGCCCGCAAAATCGCTTTCAAATGGGCCGAGCAGGCCGAGTCCGAGTTTGGCATGGACTGCGTTTATGAAGAGGGCGACGAGGCCGACGAAGTCAGTTTTTCTCGCGCTGGGGTCAAGGGGACGTTATTGGTGAGCGCCACGTTATTTGACTTGCAGGCGCAGCTGGGTTTTCTGGTCGGCGCGTTCAAGCACACCATCGAGGCCGAGATCGTCAAAAATCTTGATAGCCTGCTGGCCGCGCCCGCGAAAAAGCGGGCGCATAAAAAGGCAGTTTGATCAGCTCAGCGACTCGATCAGGTCGATGTACTGCTGCATGGCGTCGTTGTTGGAGGTGCCTTTGAGCGCGTTCCAGGCGTCCCACTTGGCGCGGCCAACCATGTCGGTGAAGCCAGGTTTTTTCTCGGCGTTGTCGCCCACGCTGCCCTGTTTGTACAAGGCGTAGAGTTTCAGCAGTGTCATGTTGTCGGGGCGTTCGCTCAGGTTTTTGGAGTTGGCAACAGCGGCTTCAAAACGGGTTTTTAGGTCTGACATGGTGGTGGCTCCGGGAAGAGGTGAGTCGGGTTTGTTCGGGGCTATCTTAAGGGGCGTTTTGTCGACAAAATAGAGTCCGTTCCCAAAACCACATTCGCCATGTCCGCCCGCCTCACTTTCCCCTTTGTTATTGAACGCATGAGCAAGGTTGACACCGCCTGGCTGCGCATGGATTGCCCCAGCAACCTGATGATGATCATGGGCGTTTGGGTCATCAAACCGGCCATCAGCTACCGTGCAGTGAGCGAGCGTATTGCCGAGCGGTTGCTCAAGTACCCGCGATTCACCCAACGCGTGCAGGTGGACGCTACCGGCGCGAGCTGGATTACTGACACCGAATTTGACATTCGCCACCATGTATTGCGCGAAAAACTTGAGGCCAGCGCACGCCGCCAGCCGCAGCAGGCGCTGCAGGCACGCCTGGGTGAACTGGCCATGCAGCCGCTGGATCAGCGCCATCCGCTGTGGGAGTTCCGGCTGGTGGAGCACTACGACGGCGGCTCGGCGCTGCTGATCCGCATCCATCACTGCATCGCCGACGGACTGGCGCTGATTTCTGTCATTCAGTCCATCGTTGACGGTGGCGCCGAGCCGCCCAAGCGCCGCGTCAAGCCACCGCCAGCGCAGGGTTGGGAGGCTGCCGAAGAGTGGATGCAACACACACTGATCGAGCCCCTCACTGTGGCGACGGTCAAGGCGCTGGGCGCTGCCGGTGCGGGTGCGGCGCAGGCGTTTGGCGCCATGAGCGACCCACGCCATGTGCTTGAAAAATGGTTCACCGAGGGCCTGGGCAAAGGCAAGGTCAGTTCCACCGAGGCCGCGCGCATGGCCTACCAGGTGGTGCGCGATGGCGCCGCGCTGGCGCTGATGGCCGACGACTCGCCCACGCGCCTGAAAGGCACACCCGGCCAGACCAAGCGGGTGGCCTGGTGCGAGCCACTGCCACTGGACGAGGTGCGCGCCATCGGCAAGGCGCTGCATTGTTCGATCAACGATGTGCTGCTGGCCTGTGTGGCCGGCGCCATTGGCCAGTATTTGCAGCGCAAGGGTGATTCGGTGCTGGGCAAAGAGATCCGTGCGATGGTGCCAGTCAACCTGCGGCCAATGGAACAGGCGTACAAGCTGGGCAACAAGTTTGGCCTGGCGCCGGTGGTGCTGCCGGTGGGCATGGATAACCCGATGGCGCGCGTCTTTGAGGTGCGCCGGCGCATGAGCGAGCTTAAAGGCAGCATGCAGCCCTTGCTGGCGTTTGCCCTGCTGGCGGTGGCGGGGGTGCTGGTCAAGCCGGTGCAGGACGCCATGCTCAACCTGTTTGCCAAAAAGACCACGGCGGTGATGACCAACGTGCCCGGCCCCCGCGAGAAGCTGCAGTTTTGTGGTGGCACGCTGGAGCAGACGCTGTTTTGGGTGCCGCAGTCGGGCACGGTGGGCCTAGGGGTGTCGATCCTGAGCTACGGTGGCGGGGTGCAGTTTGGCATCATCAGCGACAGCACCTTGTGCCCCGACCCGCAGGCGATCATTGACCAGTTTGCGCCAGAGTTTGAAAAGCTCAAGCTCTTGACGCTAATGTTGCCCTGGGGCGAATAGCCGGGCGAACAGTTGGGCGCAGGGCTCAGCCTCTGAGCTCGGCTTTGGCCATTTCGACCTCAAGCCGTTCGGCGGCATCCATGGGTTTGGCGCGCGCGGCCAACTCGAACATGCGGTTTGCCTCTTTCATCATTTCTTCACCGCCGAGCATCAGCATGGCGTTGGCGTATTCGACCATGCAGAAAGCTGAGTGCATGTTGAGCTTGACCGCCTCGGTAAACAAATGCAGCCCAGTGTCTTTGTTGGCACCGTAGGCCATGGCCCCGATCAGCGAGCCGACCTTGTCGATCACCTCGGCGTGAAAACTGCCCAGTGCGATGTGCGCGTTCAAGTGGTTGGGTTGCTGGCGGATCACGCCTTCCAGGTCAGTCTTGATTTTTGTACCCAGGCCTTGCGCCAGCGCCTTGGCCACGCTGATGCCCTGGCTGTAGCGCGCCAATGCATAGGCGCGCAGGTAGCGGGCGTTGAAGTTGGCTGGGTCTTGTTCGATTTGCTGCTCGGCGCGGTCGGCCACTTCCTGGAATAGCGCCAAGCGGCGCGCTTCGTGCTTTTCCAGATAGGACGCGTAGATGCAGACGGCTTTGTTGGCGACGTTCAGACCCACCGTGCCCAGGCTCAGGCCCAAGGTCGATGCTTTTTGAAATTCGCCGTTGTGAAAATGCGCCCAAGCCTGCAGCAAATCAGTTTGACTGGGCAGCGGCTCCAGGTCACCGCTGTGCAGGCGGGCCCAGTTCTTTTTGACGCTGGCCGCGTCAAAGTTGTAATCACCCGCGTACGGGAATGCGGCCCATTTGGCCATGGCGATCTCCTCTAACCTTTTGTGCGTGACTAAGCTCTATTGTAGGCATCCGCCAGTTTAATCAGATGGGCGCGTTGGCCGGGTTCGAGGTAGGGGGCGATCAGGTTGAGCACGTGCTGGGCGCCGCGCAGCAGCGCCGATTGGGCGTTACCGGGTTCGAGCGCGTTGCGCGGGTCACGCACGTATTCAAAACTGAGCCAGTACGTCAGCACCACCACCATGCTGGTTGCAGTGGCATCGACCTCGCGCGAGTCAATTTGCAGCGCGCCGCCGCGGCGCAGGCCGTCCAGCAGGGCTTTGACCGCCCGCGTCTTGTTCTTGACGATGCTCTGGAAGTGCGTCTCCAGCCGACGGTTTTTGCTCAGCAGGTCATTCAGGTCACGGTACAAAAAGCGGTATTGCCAGATCAGCTCAAACAGCGTGTGCATGAAAAACCAGGCGTCTTCGACGTCGCGTACGTCATCGCTGGCGTTGAGCAAGTCGTTCAGCGCGCGCTCAAAGCGATCAAACAGCGCATTGATGAGTTCGTCCTTGGCGGGGTAGTGGTAGTACAGGTTACCGGGGCTGATGCCCAACTCGTTGGAGATCAGCGTGGTAGACACATTGGGTTCGCCAAAGCGGTTGAACAGCACCAGTGTCACTTCAAGAATGCGCTCTGCCGTGCGCCGGGGTGCCTTTTTTACCATACCGCGTTGGCCTCAGGTGTAGCTTTCTTTACCACCTGGGTCACGTTGTCAAGCAGGCTGTTGAGTTTGGTCAGTGCGCGCCCGACGCGCGCTGGTGGGTGTTTGGGCGGGCACAGGTGGCGGTGTTCGTCGTCCAGCGCCCGATGATTCAGCGTGATGCCGTGGTAGCCCAGTTTGGCCGCCAGTTGCGTTTGCTGCGAGCGCAGCATTTGACGCGTCTGCTGGTAGGCGTGTTCGGCCAGGTGGCGGCGTTGGCTGTAGCTGAAGGTGTTGGCCAGGTACAGCTCGGGGTCGCGGTGGTTGGGCTCGATCAACACAATGTCGGTATTGGGGTAGGCCTGCGCATAACCTTTGAGGCCCAGCAGCAGACGTGAATGGATCAAGGAACGAAAGGTCTGGCTCAGCACGGCGGGCAGGCCGCCGTCGGCAATATGGGGAATCGGATCGGGGGCAGCCCAAGGCGTGCTGGCGGCAGTAGACAACGCCGGCTTGGACGCGTCAAACGGTACCAGCGGGTTGACGCACAGCATCAGGTCAATGCCTTCGTCCAATGCAATTGACGCGTGCATGGTCTTGATCAGTGCGCCATCGACAAAATGCTGGCCGTCGATTTCCACCGGCGGAAACAAGCCCGGTAGCGCGGCGCTAGCCTGCACCGCTTTGGAAATCGGCACGTGGTCCCAGCCGGGGCGACCAAACGAGACGGCGGTGCTGCTGTCGAGATGCGTGGCCACCAGCGTCAGGCGGCTTTTGAGCTGGCGAAAGTCGTTGCTGCGCCCGGAGCGTGAAAACAGCTTGGTGAGTTCGACGTCAATCTGCCCATTGGAAAAAATGCCGGTCGGCAGGCTTGGGCTTAAACGCTCCAGGGTACGCATCAGCGACTTGCGCCCCAGTGTGCCATGCCATGCGCCTTTGAGTAGCAGTTCCGGCAGCAACAAGCTGCGCGAAAAAAATTCAGCAAACGCGGGCTTGAGTAGCCAGGCTGGATCAAACGCCTCGGTCTGGCTTTTGCGGTCTTCAATGAACAGCGAAAACAGCTGCTGCGGTGTGATGCCATTGGCCAGGCCCGCGGCAATGAAACCGCCCGCCGACACACCCACGTAGTGCTGCAGCCGGGTGAAGTTGATCCCTTTGAGCGACTCTTGCAGCGCGCACAGCGCGCCTATTTCGTAAATTGCCCCAAGCGGGCCGCCCCCAGCGAGGGCCAAAGCGATTTTTGGAGCAGGTGGGGCAGGGCGTTTGTTCATGGACAGCCAGTTTACGACCGACCGTGCTTTTTTTACTCAGGGTTTACCTGAGTGGGGGCGGCGACCTTTTTTGTCGGGGCCTTGATGGCAGCTTTCTTTGCAACCGGTTTTGCGGCGGGCTTGGCCGCAGGTTTGGGCGCAGCCTTGGCGGCAGGTTTGGCCTTGGCGGGGGTGAGCTTTTGCACGCTGGCGTTGAGCGCGTCGATGCGGGCGATCAGCGCGCTGATGTCTTTGGCCGACGGCACGCCCAGCTTGTTGAGTGCCTTGGCGACGCGGTCTTCAAAAATATTTTCCAGCTTGTCCCACTGGCCCGAGGCCTTGCTGGAAATGTCGCTCGCCATGCTGCTCATTTTTTGCGTGGCTTCGGTGATTTTTTCTTCTGCGGCAGACTGCGTTTTGCGCTGAAAGCTCACGCCCTCTTTGACAAGCGCCTCAAACGCCTTGGTGCCTTCGGTTTGTGCCTTGTTGAAGGCGCCCAGGCCGGCCTGCCAAATTTGCTGCGCCGAATCCTTGACCGAGTTGGCCAGCGGCATGCCGGTTTTGGCGGCGGGTACTTTTTTGCCGGCGCCCGACTTTTTGGCGGGGGCAGCTTTTTTGAGTTTGGTGACCATGGATGACTCCGGTGATGAGGAAAGCCTGCACTGTAGAGGGCAAAATGCGGCCGGTGTAGGTGCGGCTTTCTAATTTCATACAACGGAGACAACCATGCATTATTTTGTGACCGGCGCGACCGGTTTTATTGGCAAACGCTTGGTAAAAAAATTGTTGGAGCGCAAGGGCGCAGTGGCTTATGTGCTGGTGCGCCCCGGCAGTGAGGACAAGGTCAAGGCGCTGCGCGAATTTTGCAACGCCAGCGCGACGCGGCTGGTGCCCGTGTTGGGTGACCTGACTGCAAAAAAACTAGGCGTGTCAGCGGCAGATACCAAGCAGCTCAAAGGCCAGATCGACCACTTCTACCACCTGGCCGCCATTTACGATCTGGGCGCCGACGCCGAGGCACAAATTGCCGTCAACGTCGACGGTACGCGCAACACGGTTGACTTTGCCAAGGCCATCGACGCTGGGCACTTGCACCACGTGAGCTCGATCGCCGCCGCCGGCCTGTACGAAGGCGTATTCCGTGAAGACATGTTTGCCGAGGCCGAGAACGTTGACCACCCGTATTTCATGACCAAGCACGAGAGCGAAAAAATCGTGCGCACTGAGTGCAAGGTGCCATGGTCAGTGTACCGCCCGGCGATGGTGGTGGGCGACAGCCAGACCGGTGAGATGGACAAGATCGACGGGCCGTATTACTTCTTCAAGCTGATCCAGCGCATGCGTCAATTGTTGCCCCCGTGGCTGCCATCCATTGGCCTGGAAGGCGGGCGTGTCAACATTGTGCCGGTCGATTTTGTGGTGGCTGCCCTGGCGGCCATCAGTCACCAGAAAGACATCAACCAGCGTTGCTACCATTTGGTCGACCCGGTGGGCTACCGCGTGGGCGACGTGCTGGACATCTTCAGCCGCGCGGCGCACGCACCCAAGATGAACCTGTTTGTCAACGCGGCGCTGCTGGGCTTTATCCCGCGCAGCGTGACCAAGGGCCTGATGGCGCTGGCACCCGTGCGCCGCGTGCGCAACGCCATCATGACTGACCTGGGCCTGCCCGAAGACATGCTGACCTTTGTCAATTACCCCACGCGCTTTGACTGCCGCGACACGCTGGCCGCGCTCAAAGGCACCGGCGTGGCGTGCCCCAATCTGAAAGATTACGCCTGGCGCTTGTGGGACTACTGGGAGCGCCACCTCGACCCCGACCTGCACATTGACCGCAGCTTGCGCGGCACGGTGGGCGGCAAAGTGGTGCTGGTCACAGGCGGGAGTTCAGGCATTGGTTTGGCTGCAGCCCACAAATTTGCTGAGGCTGGCGCTATCACTTTGATATGTGGTCGCGATCAGAAAAAGTTGGATGAAGCCTGCGCCGAGGCCAAAGCCAAAGGCTATAAGTTCATTGCTTATGCCGTAGACATTGCCGAGCAAGAGGCGTGCGCCAACTTCGTCAAACAGGTGACGCAAGAGCATAGCGGCGTCGATTTTTTGATCAACAACGCCGGGCGATCCATCCGCCGTGCCATCGAATCCAGCTACGACCGCTTTCATGACTACGAGCGCACCATGCAGCTCAACTACTTTGGCAGCTTGCGCGTCACGACCGGCTTTTTGCCCGGCATGGTGGCCAAGCGCAAAGGCCATGTGGTCAACATCAGCAGCATTGGCGTGCTGACCAACGCGCCGCGCTTTAGCGCCTATGTGGCCAGCAAAGCCGCGCTGGATGCCTGGGCACGTTGCGCCAGCAGCGAGTTTGCTGACCAAGGCATCAGCTTCACCACCATCAACATGCCGCTGGTGCGCACGCCCATGATTGCGCCCACCAACCTGTACAACAACGTGCCAACCCTGGCCCCGGAGGAAGCCGCAGACATGATCGCCCAAGCCTGCATCTTCAAGCCGGTGCGCATTGCCACCCGCCTGGGTATCACCGGTCAAATTTTGCATGCGGTGCTGCCGCGTGTGGCGCAGATTGCCATGAACACCAGTTTCAGGATGTTTCCCGACTCCAACGCTGCCAAAGGGGCCAAGCCGGGGGACAAGGCCGACAAGCAAAAGCTTTCAGCGGAGGCGGTGGCGCTGCAGCAGATGATGCGGGGAATCCATTTTTGAGGGGCCAAGCCACCAGCAAGGCCCCGGTTTAAAATTCCCGTAACTCTGGAGTCTGAAAACAATGGAAATAGAAGCGCAAGGTGCACCAGAGGCTGAGGTCAGCCTGCTGGATTTGCTGGTGGTCGTGGCAGAGAACATCAAGCTGTTGGTGATTGGGCCGCTGCTGGCGGGGTTGGTGGCGTTGGGGGTGGCGTTTGTTTTGCCGCAAAGTTACGTCAGTCAGGCGATTCTGCTGGTACCCTCGCCCAGCTCGCCCAGCTCGCCCAGCTCGCCCAGCTCGCTTAATGCCGTGCAATCCGCTGCTGTGATGGTGTCCCCGCTGGTCCTTGATCCGCTGGTGGTGCAAGACCCCAAACTCAAAGACAAGCCGATCGAAGAGGCCCGCAGAGAGCTGGCCAAGCAAATCAAGGCTGCAGTCGACAAAAAAGACGGCTTGTTGCGTCTGGATGTCACCGCAGACCAGCCCGCGGCGGCGCAAGCACTGGCCAACGCGGTCATCGATACCTGGCTTAAAACCACGTTGCCGACCGGACAAGACCGTGAAGACCTTGAGAAGCGCCTGAGCTATGCCAGCAAAGCGCTGGATTCCGTCACGGCGTTGGTAGAAAAGCTCAGCGTTGACGGCGCGCTGAGCTTGGGCAAACCTCTGACCCGTGGCGAAGCAGGTACCAGCCTGGTTGGCTTGGGCGAACTGCAAACCCGCTACCTCAGCGATGTGCTGGCCATTCCACGCGCATTGCAGGGCTTGTCACGTGACGTGGTCAAGCAAACCCCCACCTTGCCCACCGAGCCGGTATCCAACAAGAAGGCGCTGATCGCCATCATGACCACACTGGCCACCGGCTTTGCCTTGCTGCTGTTTGTGTTCATTCGCCAAGCCTGGCGCAATGCGGCGCAAGACCCGCAGGCCGCCCCCAAGCTGGCGCGCCTACGGGCGGCGTTGGGCCGCAAGGCTTAGTGGTTAAATTGGCCTCCAGTCCAGAAAATTAAAGCGCAAGCAGCTATTAAAAACAGAGTAAATAAGGGATGCCTTCTCAAGCCAAAATTTACGTTGCCGGTCACCAGGGCATGGTGGGCAGTGCGATCGTGCGTCAGCTCCAAGCCTTGGACTTTGTCATGCCAGACTCTCATGAAGTCATCCCGGGCTTGACCCGGGATCCATGGATTGCGGATCAGGTCCGCAATGACAAGCCAGTCATCATCACCCGTACCCACGCTGAGCTGGATTTGTCCAACCAGGCGGCTGTGCAGGAATTTTTCAGACAAGAAAAGCCCACCCAGGTCTACCTGGCCGCCGCCAAAGTAGGCGGCATCCACGCCAACAACACCTATCCAGCAGACTTCATCTACCAAAACCTGATGATGCAGGCCAATGTGATCCACGCGGCTTTTCAGCATGGCGTGCAAAAGCTCTTGTTTTTGGGCAGCAGTTGCATCTACCCACGCCTGGCCCCGCAGCCGATGCGTGAAGACGCTTTGCTCACCGGCCCGCTGGAGCCCACCAACGAGCCGTATGCCATTGCCAAAATTGCCGGCATCAAACTGTGTGAGTCCTACAACCGCCAATACGGGGAGAGCCACGGCATTGACTACCGCAGCGTCATGCCCACCAACCTGTATGGCCCGGGCGACAACTACCACCCGCAAAACAGCCACGTCATCCCCGCGCTGATTCGCCGGTTTCATGAGGCCAAGCTAGCCAACGCACCCACCGTCACCATCTGGGGCAGTGGCACCCCCAAACGCGAGTTTTTGTATGTGGACGACATGGCCGCGGCCAGCGTGTTTGTGATGAACCTGCCCAAAGCGGTGTACGACCAGCACACCAGCCCCATGCTGAGCCACATCAATGTCGGCTACGGCTCAGACATCACCATCGCCGAGCTGGCCCAGGCCGTCAGTCAAGCCACGGGCTACCAGGGCAACATCGACTTTGACCCCAGCCAGCCCGACGGCTCCCCGCGCAAGCTCATGGACAGCACCCGCCTGAATGCGCTGGGCTGGCAAGCCCAAGTCAATTTAGAGCAAGGTTTGGCCTTGGCCTACCAAGACTTCTTGGATTGCCATGTCGTCTGCGGCGCCTCGCAATGACGGTGCTGCGGCTGTCACTCATCACCAGCATCACCGGCCAAGACGGCTCTTACCTCGTCCCTTTGCCTTAATCATCAACTTTTGATATACATTTCACAAATGTATATTTAGAGTCCATCATGCGTGTTTCAAAATGGAGCAACCCACTGGCCGTAAGGTTTCCGGCGGGTTTGGTGCAAGCGCTTGAACTGAAAGAAGGTGAAGAAATTGACCTGCACCTGGTGCGCCATCGGTCTTTTCAGGTCGTCAAAAAAATCATCCGTGACTGAGCTACTGGTGCGACTGCACCAGTTTCGCGGCCGCTTACCAGCAGATTTTCATTTCGACCGGCTTGAAGCCAATGAAAGAGACGGCGCTCGGTGAGCAAACCCTTTATCGACAGCAACGTAGTTCTCTATCTGTTGTCGGGCGATGCGCCAAAGGCCGACCGGGCACAAGCCTTGTTGACAGCAGGCGCCTTCATCAGCGGTCAAGTTCTCAATGAAGTGACGTCCGTTTGCTTGCGCAAGCTCAAAGTGCCCTGGCCAAAATTGACGCTCTGCTGCTAGCCGTCAAAACGGCATGCGTGGTGCTGCCGCTGACAGTCGCTTCACACGAAAAGGCAGTCGAGCTAGCCAAGCGCTTTCGGTTGTCGTTTTATGACGCAAACATCGTCGCTTGTGCTCTCTTGTCTGGCGTCCCCGTGCCGCTGACCGACGACGTGCACAGTGGTTTGCTGATTGACGGGCTTGCGATCCAAAATCCCTTCAAACAGATTTATTGAGTTAAATTAAAAAAGGTAGCATCCCTTCAAAATCCAAATTCAATTCGGCAGGGAAGGTTATTAGAAGAGATAATGTCAGGCATTAAAGAAGCACGCCCACGTGTTCCAAGCGTTGACCATTTTTTATACTCAAGGAAACACTATGACCAGTCTGATTGATATTCAAAACCAAATTGCCCTGCTGCAAAAACAAGCCGAAGAAATCAAGGCTCAAGAATTCAATAACGCCGTAGCCGATATCAAGGCCAAAATGGCTGCTTTTGGTATCACCCTGGCTGACTTGCAAGACGGCAAAAACCGAGCGCGCAAAGCGCCTGCGGCCAAATCTGGTAACCCCGCCCCCATCAAGTACCGTGGCACCAATGGTGAGACCTGGACTGGCCGTGGTTTGATGCCGCGCTGGCTGTCTGCACAAGTTGCAGCGGGTAAAACCAAGGAGTCTTTCGCGGTATAGTTTCATCGCTGTTTCACCATAATAAAAGCCGCGCTCAAGCGGCTCGCAATGTTTTCAGGGATATCTCATGCAAAGCAAAGTTCTGGGCTGGCCAAGGCCAGTCAAGCAGGCCGCGGTGGTGGCGCTGGACATTTTTCTGGCGTTGCTGGCTACCTGGCTTGCATTCACACTGCGGCTGGACGCGCTGCACCGGCCCAGCGGAGCCCAGTGGTGGGCTTATGCGCTTGCGCCCCTGCTGGTGGTGCCGGTGTTTGTGCACTTTGGGCTGTACCGCGCCATCTTCAGGTTTTCAGGGCAGGTAGCGCTTTTTACCACGGCCAAAGCTGTGCTGGTCTACGCTGTGTTGTTGCTTGGAGTGTTTTCGTGGACGCGTTGGACGGGCGTGCCGCGCAGCGTGGGCGTGCTGCAGCCGCTCATCTTCCTCTTTCTGGTAGGTTCTAGTCGGTCTTTTGCCCGGGCTTGGCTGGCTGAAGAGGGCCACACCAGTGCCATGCAATCGGGTCGCCTGCTGATTTATGGCGCAGGTACTGCAGGCGCGCAAACTGCAGTGGCGTTGCGCGTGTCGCGCCAGTATGCTTTGCTGGGTTTTGTTGACGACGATCTGGCCAAGGTGGGTCACAGTGTTAACGGTGTGCGAATCTATCAACCTGGCGACATCGCCCGTTTGATAGCCACACAGGGTGTGACTGACATTTTGCTGGCCATTCCTAGCGGCAGCCGACAACGGCGTAATGCGGTATTGGACAAGCTGCGCCAGTACCCGGTGCGGGTACGCACCTTGCCCGGCCTGTCCGACCTGGCCAGCGGCCGTGTCACCGTGCAGGACTTTTGCGAACTCGACATTGAAGACCTGCTCGGCCGCGAACCGGTACCGCCGCGCGTTGACCTGTTGGCGCGTGACCTGACGCTGCAGGTGGTGCTGGTCAGCGGTGCGGGCGGCAGCATCGGCAGCGAGCTCACGCGCCAGATCGCGCTTCAGCGCCCACGTCAGTTGCTGCTGCTTGACCACTGCGAATTTGCCCTTTACACCATCCACCAGGAATTGCAGGCACTGTGTGCTGCGCGCAGCCCGGGTACCGAGCTGGTGCCTTTGCTGGGCAGTGTCACCAATGTGCAGCGGCTGAAAGCCATTTGTGACCAATATCGCCCGGCCACGGTCTACCATGCTGCAGCGTACAAACACGTGCCCATGGTCGAAGACAACCCCGGTGAGGGTGTGCTGAACAACGTGTTTGGCACTTTGAATCTGGCGCAGGCCGCGCAGCGCAGCGGTGCCAAGCGCTTTGTGCTGATTTCCACCGACAAGGCGGTGCGCCCCACCAACGTGATGGGGGCCACCAAACGCATGGCCGAGCTGGTGTTGCAATCCCTGGCCGCGCAACATTCCCAAACCTGCTTCACCATGGTGCGCTTTGGCAATGTGTTGGGCTCCAGCGGCAGCGTGGTGCCGCTGTTTCGCCGCCAGTTGGCCGAAGGTGGGCCGCTCACAGTGACGCACGCCGAGGTTACCCGCTATTTCATGACCATCCCCGAGGCCGCGCAACTGGTGCTGCAAGCCGGCGCCATGGGCTGTGGCGGCGACGTGTTTTTGCTCGACATGGGCCAGCCGGTCAAGATCATTGACCTGGCGCGGCGCATGGTGGAGCTCTCGGGCCTGCGCGTGCGCGACAGCGCCCACCCGGATGGCGACGTCGAGATTGCCGTCACCGGCCTGCGTCCGGGTGAAAAGCTCTATGAAGAACTGTTGATCGGCGACAACCCTGAGCCCACCAACCACCCGCGCATCATGAAGGCGCATGAGGTTTGCCTGTCCTGGGACGATTTGCAGGCGCACCTGCAAGCCTTGCAAGTTGCCGCGCAGCAGGCCAACGTGCCGCGCATCAAAACCATTTTGCAAACGTGTGTGCATGGCTACGCGCCCACAGCACATTGAGTAGAGTGGTCAATAAGCTAAACTTGAACCATATCAAGTACAAGTTTGGATTGGAAAATGAAAGTACTGACTTACTCTGAAGCACGCGGCTCCTTGAAGTCTGTGCTCGACCAGGTGCATGATGATGCTGACATTGCCATCATCAGTCGCCGCGACGGGGCCGATGCGGTGGTGATGTCGCTTGACCACTACCAGAGCATCATGGAAACCCTGCACCTGCAGGCCACACCTGCCAATGCGGCGCATCTGGCCAAATCCATTGCGCAACACAAAGCGGGCAAAACCGTCAGGCGTGCGCTCGCGCAAGTTTGAGGCATGGCCCGGTCGATTGGCTTCACCCCTGCTGCATGGGAAGACTATCTCTACTGGCAAGGGCAAGACAAAAAAACCTTGAAGCGCGTCAATGTGCTGATTGAATCTGCCGTGCGCGAGCCATTCGTGGGCATTGGCAAGCCTGAGCCCTTGCTGGGCAACCTGAGCGGTTATTGGTCCAGACGCATTGATGAAGTGCACCGGCTTGTCTATGCAGTGGACGATGTCGACCTGGTTGTGATTGCCTGCCGTGGCCACTACGACGACTGAAAGTTATTCCTTATGACAATCCACACCATCACCCCCATAGACCAGGCCCAAATCCTGGCGCAGGCGCTGCCCTACATCCGCAAGTTCCATGGCAAAACCATGGTTATCAAATACGGTGGCAACGCCATGACCGACCCGGCGCTGCAGCAAGCATTTGCCGAAGACGTGGTGTTGCTCAAACTGGTCGGCATCAACCCGGTGGTGGTGCACGGCGGCGGACCGCAGATTGAGGGCCTGCTCAAACGCCTGGGCAAAAAAGGCGAATTCATCCAGGGCATGCGCGTCACCGATGCCGAAACCATGGAGGTGGTCGAATGGGTGCTGGCCGGTGAGGTGCAGCAAGACATCGTCGGCCTGATCAACCATGCCGGCGGCAAAGCGGTGGGCCTGACCGGGCGCGACGGTGGACTGATCCGCGCGCAAAAGCTCAAGATGCTCGACGCCGCCGACGCCAGCAAGGAGCACGACGTGGGCCAGGTCGGCGACATCGTCAGCATCGACCCCAGCGTGGTGAAAGCCTTGCAAGACGACGCGTTCATCCCGGTCGTCAGCCCGATCGGCTTTGGCGAAGCCAATGAGAGCTACAACATCAACGCCGACGTGGTTGCTGCCAAGCTTGCTACTGTTTTGAAAGCAGAAAAGTTGATGATGCTGACCAACATCAGCGGCGTGCTCGACAAAGCCGGTCAGTTGCTCACCGACCTGACGGCCAAGCGCATTGATGAATTGTTTGCTGACGGTACCATCAGTGGTGGCATGTTGCCCAAGATTGCTGGCGCGCTCGACGCAGCCAAGAGCGGCGTCAACTCGGTGCACATCATCGACGGCCGCGTGCCGCATGTGCTGCTGCTGGAGATACTGACCGATCAAGCCTTTGGCACCATGATCCGCTCGCACTGACGCTGCCCTTTAACGGGTTTACCCTTAAATGCGTTAGAACTTAGACCCTAGAAGCCCTTAGGGGTCTTGCGTCTTCTCCGAATTGCTGCAAAATAGCACGATCGTTCTTTTCTGATCGTGCCATGACCGTTTCATCTTTCACCGCCAAAGTCGCCAGCCGCGCGCGACCGTCCAAAACCAAGGGTGAGCGCGCGCTGCAAAAGGGCCAGCAAACCAAGCAGCTCATCGTTAACGCCGCGCTGGGCCTGGCCGAGCAGATTGGGCTGGAGGGTTTGAGCATTGGCGCGCTGGCCGAGGTTACGCGTATGAGTAAGTCCGGCGTATTTGCCCACTTTGGCTCGCGTGAAGAACTGCAAATTTCGGTGGTGCGCGAGTATTACCAGCTGTTTTCCGATGAAGTCTTCTTCCCGGCGATGAACGCCCCGCGTGGTCTGCCACGCCTGCGCGCGCTGTTTGCCAACTGGATGAAACGCGTCGCCGTCGAGATCCAGTCGGGCTGTATTTTTATCAGCGGCGCAGTCGAATTTGACGACCGCCCGGGCCCCGTGCGCGACGCGCTGGCCAGTTCGGTGCAGACCTGGCTCAACGCCGTGCACCGCGCGGTGCTGCAAGCCCGTGATGAAGGCCATCTGTTGCCGGGGGCTGATGCTTACCAGATGGTGTTCGAGATTCACGGCCTGATTCTGGCGCTGCACTACGAGGCACGCTTTTTGAAGAACCCAGGCGCCATTGAGCGTGCCAATACCGGGTTCGAAAATATTCTGCGTTGTTACGGCAGACCATCATCCCAACCTTCCGCCATCGGTTCGAAGGCTTAAACCTGTTCATTTCCAAGGAGAAAACCATGCCCATCTACACCCCCCCGCTGCGCGACATGCAATTTGTGATGCACGAATTGCTCAACGTCACCGCCGATCTGCAAGCCATGCCAGCGCACGCCGACATCGACGCAGACACCATCAATGCGGTGCTCGAAGAAGGTGGCAAGTTTGCCGCCGAGGTGCTGCTACCGCTCAACGTCAGCGGTGACGAAGAGGGCTGCACCATCGACCAGGCCACGCACGCGGTGACCACACCCAAAGGCTTCAAAGAGGCCTACGCCAAGTACATCGAAGGTGGGTGGGCTGCGCTGGCGTGCGACCCCGAATTTGGCGGCCAGGGCTTGCCGCTGATCGTCAACCAGTGCTTTTACGAGATGATGAACTCAGCCAACCAGGCCTGGACCATGTACCCCGGCCTGACGCATGGCGCTTACGCTGCGCTGCACACGCACGGCACCGACGCTCAGAAAAAAACCTATTTGGCAAAGATGGTCAGCGGCGAATGGACCGGCACCATGTGCCTGACCGAGCCGCACTGCGGTACTGACCTGGGCCTCATGCGCACCAAGGCCGAGCCGCAGGCCGATGGCACCTACAAGCTCACCGGCAACAAAATCTTCATCAGTGCCGGCGAGCACGACGTGGCTGAAAACATCATCCACCTGGTGTTGGCGCGCCTGCCCGATGCGCCCCCGGGCATCAAGGGCGTGAGCCTGTTTATCGTGCCCAAGTTCAACGTCAATGCTGACGGCACGCTGGGCACGCGCAACGGCATCTACTGTGGTGGCCTGGAGCACAAGATGGGTATCCACGGCAACTCGACGGCTCAGATCGTGCTCGACGGCGCGCTGGGCACGCTGGTGGGCCAGCCCAACAAGGGCATGCAAGGCATGTTTGTCATGATGAACGCCGCCCGCCTGGGCGTGGGCAACCAGTCGCTGGGTTTGACCGAAGTGGCGTTCCAGAACGCGCTGGCTTACGCCAAAGACCGCATCCAGATGCGCAGCCTCTCGGGCCCGAAAGCCAAAGACAAGCCTGCTGACCCCATCATCGTGCACCCTGACGTGCGCAAGATGCTGCTCACCGCCAAGGCCTACGCTGAAGGTGGCCGCGCTTTGCTGTGCTTCAGTTCCATGCTCCTTGAAAAAGAGATCAACGCAACCGACGAAGCGGTACGCAAGGAGTCAGCCGAGTTGCTGGCGCTGCTGACACCCATTTGCAAGGCCTTCCTGACCGACAACGGCTGGACCGCAACCTCGACTTGCCTGCAGGTGTTTGGCGGCCACGGTTACATCAAGGAATGGGGCATGGAGCAGTTTGTGCGCGATGCCCGCATCAACATGATTTACGAGGGCACCAACACCATCCAGAGTCTCGACTTGCTGGGCCGCAAGGTGCTGGGCAACAACGGTGCCACATTGCAAAAGTTTGGCAAACTGGTTGGCAAGCTCGTTGCCGAAGAAGGCGTCAACGAAAAGATGGCCGAGTTCATCACGCCCATCGCGATTCTGGGCGAGCAGATGACCAAGTTCACCACCGAGATCGGCTTCAAGGCGTTCCAGAACCCCGACGAAGCAGGTGCCGCTGCAGTGGACTACCTGCGCGTGGCCGGGCACCTGGTGTTTGGCTACTTCTGGGCGCGCATGGCGCAGGTGGCGCTGCGCCAAATTGCCGCGGGCAACACTGACCCGTTCTATGTGGCCAAGCTGCAAACCGCGCGTTTTTACTTTGCCAAACTGTTCCCCGAAACCGCGTCGCTGATGCGCACCGCGCGCGCTGGTGTCAAGGTCTTGCTTGATACCGATGCCGCGCTGGCCTGAACCGATCACCCACTGAATAACCCAGGAGACTTTATATGAAAAAAACGACGCTAGCCCTTGTCGGTAAAGCGGTAGCAGCTATCACTTTTGTTGCAATCGGTGGTGCCGCCTGCGCCCAGATGAGCCCGCTTGGCCTGTGGAAAACCATCGACGACGACGGCAAAACCGAAAAGTCCCTGGTGCGCATCACCGAAGCCGACGGCGTGCTGACCGGCAAGATTGAGAAGATTTTTGACCCCGCCAAGGCCGGTAACACCTGCGACAAATGCAGCGACGACCGCAAAGACCAGCCGGTGCTGGGCATGACGATCATCCGCAACGTGAAGCAAGATGCTGATGACAAAACCATCTGGACCGGCGGTGAAATCCTCGACCCTAACAACGGCAAAACCTACAGGACCCGCCTCAAACCCGTCGACGACGGCAAGACCATGGAGATGCGTGGCTACGTTGCCTTCATTTACCGCACCCAGGTCTGGCAGCGCGTCGAATAAGTTCAGCCCAAACAAGGAGTAATTTGTGTCTCGATTCAATGTGAAAAAAGTCGCCGTTCTCGGCGCTGGCGTGATGGGTGCGCAGATCGCCGCGCATCTGGTCAACGTCAAGGTTCCCGTCATCCTGTTTGACCTGCCGGCCAAGGAGGGCCACAAGAACGGCATCGTCATCCGCGCGGTCGATGGGCTGAAAAAGCTCAAGCCGTCGCCGCTGGGCGTGGCCGAAGACGCGGCGCTGATCGGTCAGGCCAACTACGAAGAGCACATGGCGCAGTTGCTGGGCTGCGACCTGATCATCGAAGCCATTGCCGAGCGCATGGACTGGAAACTCGACCTGTACAAAAAGATTGCGCCCTTCATCGCTCCGCACGCCATCGTTGCGTCCAATACCTCGGGCCTGTCGATCACCAAGCTCAGTGAAGTTCTGCCCGAGGAAATCAAACCGCGCTTTTGCGGTATCCATTTCTTTAACCCGCCGCGCTACATGCCGCTGGTGGAGCTGATCAACACCCCCACCACGCAGCCGCAGATCCTTGACGACCTGGAAGCCTTTGTCACCAGCGTGCTGGGCAAGGGCGTGGTGCGCGCCAAAGACACGCCCAACTTCATCGCCAACCGCGTCGGCGTGGCGGGCATGCTGGCCACCATGAAAGAGGTGGAAAACTACGGACTGACTTACGACGTGGTCGATGACCTGACCGGCAAGAAACTCGGTCGCGCCAGCAGTGGCACTTTCCGCACCGCCGACGTGGTGGGTCTGGACACCATGGCGCATGTGATCAAGACGCTGCAGGACACGCTTAGCGCCCAGACTGATCCGTTCTACCCCAGTTTTGCCACGCCCGAGGTGTTGAAAACCTTGCTCGAGATGGGCAACCTGGGGCAAAAGACCAAGGCGGGCTTCTTCAAGAAGGTGGGTCGCGACATCCAGCGTTTTGACTTGAAAACCAAAACCTACGTGCCCGCCGGTGAGAAAGCCGACGAGGTCTACACCCGCATGCTGAAAAAGCCGGCCGTTGAGCGGCTGAAACTGTTGCGCAACGCCGAGGGTGCGCAAGGCCAGTTCCTGTGGGCGATCTTGCGCAACGCTTTCCACTACGCCGCCGTGCACCTGGCCGACATTGCCGACAACGCGCGTGATGTCGACTTTTGCATGCGCTGGGGCTTTGGCATGAAGCAGGGTCCGTTTGAGTTGTGGCAAGAAGCCGGCTGGCTAGACGTGGCCAACCTGGTCAAGGCTGATATTGACGCGGGTAAAGCGCTGTGCAATGCGCCGCTGCCCGACTGGGTGTTCAAAGGCCCGGTGGCCGATGCCGGTGGCGTGCATACCCCCGCGGGCTCCTGGAATCCGACCACCGGCCAGTTTGTGCCGGTGCGCCAACTCCCGGTCTATGCGCGTCAGCACTTTCCCGAAAGCGTGCTAGGTGCCAACGCGGCGGACGCCAAAACGGCAGGCACCACATTGTTTGAGGACGACGCGGTGCGCCTGTGGACGCAAGATGATGAGGTGGTGATTGCCAGCATCAAGACCAAGATGCACGCCATCGGCATGGGTGTGCTCGAAGGCCTGATGCAAGGCGTGGCGCTGGCCGAAGAAAAGTACAAGGGTCTGGTGATCTGGTCCAACGACGAGCTGTTTTCTGCCGGTGCTGATCTGCAGGCCATGCTGCCCGCGTTCATGACCGGCGGCGTTGGTGCCATCAGCGAAGCCGAGCACGAGATGCAAAAAATCATGCTCCAACTGCGCTACGCCAACGTGCCCGTGATTTCAGCCATGCGTGGTTTGGCGCTCGGTGGCGGCTGCGAGCTGGGGCTGTATTCCAGCAAGCGCGTGGCGGCCATGGAAAGCTACATTGGTCTGGTCGAGGTGGGTGTCGGCCTGGTGCCCGGTGGTGGCGGCCTGACCTACATTGCCCGCCGCGCCGCGGAGAACGCCGCGGCCTCTACTGGTAAAGACCTGTTGCCGTTTTTGACCAACGGCTTCACTGCCGCAGCCATGGCAAAAGTTGGCACCAGTGCTCTTGAATCAAGGAAACTTGGCTATCTTTTAGATAGCGATGTGATCGTCGCGCACAAGGATGAACTGCTTTATGTCGCCATCAACGAGGCCAAAGCCCTGTTCGATTCCGGCTACCGCGCGCCACACAAGCGCATGTTTCCGGTGGCTGGCCGCAGCGGCCTGGCCACCATCAAGGGCACGCTGGTCAACATGCGCGACGGTGGGTTCATCAGCGCCTACGACTATTTCATCGGCAGCCAGATTGCCTGGGTGGTTTGCGGTGGTGATGTCGATGCCGGCAGCCTGGTTGATGAGGAATACCTGATGGCACTGGAGCGCAAGGCGTTTGCCACCCTGCTGGCCAACCCCAAGACGCAAGAGCGGATCATGGGGATGATGCAAAACGGCAAGCCAGTTCGTAACTAATCAAGCTACTGCGCGGCTTTTATGCGTCGTTGGGCGGTGCTCGCAATCCTCACGTATGGGTGTACGTTCCGGTCGCTGTGCTCCGTCTGCCTGGCCTCAAAGTCGCTCGCTACCCTTGCTTAGTCACGAACGTCACAATTTTTCGATCATTTAAGGATCACTATGAAACAACTCTCTGATGCCTATATCGTTGCTGCCACGCGCAGCCCCATTGGCAAATCAAGCCGCGGGTTTTTCCGCAACATGCGCCCGGATGACCTGCTGGTCAAGGTGCTGCAGTCGGCGCTGGCACAAGCGCCGGGGCTCGACCCCAACGCCATTGAAGACATCATTTGCGGCTGCGCCATGCCCGAAGGCCAGCAAGGCCTCAACATTGCGCGTGCCGCTGCCGTGTTGGCGGGCTTTCCTACCAGTGTGGGCGGGGTCACCGTCAATCGCTTTTGCGCGTCGGGCGTGACTGCCATTCAAATGGCAGCCGACCGCATCCGCGTCGGCGAGGCCGACGTGATGATCGCGGCCGGCGTGGAGAGCATGAGCATGGTGCCGATGGGTGGCAACGCCCCCTCGTTCTCGCCGCTGATGTTTGAGAACGACGAAAACGTTGGCATTGCCTACGGCATGGGCCTGACGGCTGAAAAAGTCGCCACCCAGTGGAAGGTCAGCCGCGAAGCGCAGGACGCGTTTGCGTTGCAGTCGCACCAGCGCGCGCTGGCGGCGCAGGCAGCAGGCTATTTCACGGCAGAGACCACGCCCATTGAAGTGATTGACCGTGTGCCAAACCTGGCCACTGGTGAAGTCAGTGAGAAAAAGCGCGTCGTTACCACCGACGAAGGTGCACGCCCCGACACCAGCCTGGAAGGCCTGGCCAGGCTCAAGTCGCCGTTTGCCGCGCGTGGCTCGGTCACCGCAGGCAACAGCTCGCAAACCTCGGACGGCGCCGGTGCCTTGATTCTGGTCAGTGAAAAAGCGCTCAAGCAATTTGGCCTGAAACCGCTGGCGCGCTTTGTGAGTTTTGCCGCCAAAGGCGTGCCACCGCAGTACATGGGCATTGGCCCGATCGAGGCGATTCCCGCTGCTCTGAAAAACGGCGGCCTGACGCTCGACCAACTCGACTGGATTGAGCTCAACGAAGCCTTTGCCGCACAAAGCCTGGCGGTCATCAACACCCTGGGGCTGGATATAGCCAAGGTGAATCCGATGGGCGGCGCGATTGCGCTGGGCCATCCGTTGGGTGCTACCGGTGCGATTCGTGCCGCCACCGTGATCCACGGCCTGCAACGCACGCAGGGCAAATACGGCATGGTGACCATGTGCATTGGCATGGGCCAGGGCGCAGCGGGTATATTCGAGAAACTCTAGACCATGCGGGTCAGACCACTCGCGCCAGCGACGTGCTCTGACCCCAATTGATTACTGACCCCAATTGATTAAATTCCCTTCCATGACCGACATCCTCATTGACACCACCGAGCGCGTGATGACGCTCACCTTTAACCGGGTTGCCAAGAAAAATTCGTTCACCTCGGCGATGTACGCCTCGCTGGCTGACACCCTGGCGCAAGCGCAGGCTGACAGCAACGTGCGCGCGCTGGTCATTCAGGGCCACGAGACGGTGTTCAGCGCGGGCAACGATATTTCTGACTTTTTGACCCGCCCGAGTACCCCGCCAGAGATGCCGGTATTTCGCTTTTTGCACGCCATCAGCACGTTCCCCAAGCCGATCGTGACGGCGGTTTGCGGGCCAGCGGTGGGTATTGGTACCACCCTGCTGTTTCATTGTGACCTGGTCTATGCGGGTGACAACGCGGCGTTTTCGATGCCGTTTGTCAACCTGGGGGTTTGCCCGGAAGCGGGCTCCAGCCTGCTGGCGCCGCAGCGCATGGGCTACGGTCGTGCTGCCGAGGCCTTGCTGCTGGGCGAGCCGTTTGGCGCTGAGGCCGCGCTGGAGATGGGCTTGGTCGCGCGCATTGTGCCGCCGTCTGAGGCCAACGCACTGGCGCAGCGCCAGGCCCGCAAACTGGCGTCCAAACCCACCATGGCGCTGGCGGCGGCCAAGCGCCTGATGAAGCAGGGTCAGGCAGATCTGCTGCAGCAGCGCATCATGCAAGAGGGCGAAGTATTTGGTGAACTGGTGCTTGAGCCCGCCGCACGCGAGGCATTCACCGCGTTTCTGGAAAAGCGCCAGCCTGACTTGTCGAAGTTCTAACGTCAGAGGACGGGTGCTACTTTTGGGTTGCCAAGCCGAGGGTCTTGATCACCGCGCCGAACTGCTGTGTGTCAGACTGGATACGCTTGGCCAGGCCATCAGGGGATGAGCCCACCACTTGCCAGCCCTGCTGGTAGAGTTTTTGCCGCATCTCGGGTGAGCGCGCAACGTCGCTCACCAGCGCTGACAAGCGGGCAACGATTGGCGCGGGCATTGATTTTGGTGCGGCCACGGCGTTCCAGATTTCCAGGTTGAAGTTGGCCACACCGGCCTCGGCCATGCTTGGCAGATCAGGCAGCAGGGCGCTGCGCCCGCTGCTGGTCACGCCAATGGCGCGCAATTTGCCGCCCTTGACTTGGGCCATCGCCAGTGCCGGCGGCAACATCGACAAGTGCAAATCCCCGCCAATCATTGCCGTGGCCACCTGGGCGTAACCAGGGTAGGGCACGTGCACCGCTTGAACACCGGTTTTGGCTTTGAAAAACTCCATGCCGATGTGGCCGACCGTGCCCACACCGGGCGAGCCGTAGCTCCAGCGGTCACCGGCTTGGGCTGCTGCGGCCAAAAAACCTTTGGCATCGGTGCCGGGTGCATTCTTGGGCGCCATCAGCACCAAGGGCGAAACACCCACCAGGCTGACGGGTTGCAGGTCTTTCAACGGGTCATACGGCAGTTTGGGGTTGAGTAGTTTGGCGGTGGTGAGGTTGCCATTGATCATCAGGCCCAGCGTGTGGTCGTCGGTGGCTTTGGCGACCAGGTCGGCGGCGATGTTGCCACCAGCGCCGACCTTGTTTTCCACAATCACTGGCTGTCCCAGCGCCTTGGCCAGCGGTTCGGCCAACGTGCGGGCGGTCAGGTCAGGCGACGAGCCACCAGGAAAACCGACGATGATGCGTACGGGCTTGCTCGGCCAGCCTGCAGATTTAATGACATTTTGGCTGCTAGCCCATGTAGAGCAAGCGCAAGCAGCTATCAATAAAAAAGCATTTCGACGATGGGTCAAAACCATGGTGCAACTCCACAAAGTGATGAGGGGCGATAAAAAAGCCTTCAGGCGGCGACCGCGCTGAAGGCTGGTGAGTGTATGACGGTCAGTACCGGCGCAGGCATCAAGCAAACTCGACCAGCGCTTTCTTCATTTTCTTCAGCGCGGCCACTTCAATCTGGCGGATGCGCTCGGCGCTGACGCCGTAAACGGCAGCCAGATCGTGCAGCGTCATGCCGCCAGAGTTGTCGTCGTTGACCTTGAGCCAGCGCTCTTCGACGATGTGGCGGCTGCGCGCGTCCAGTGTGTCCAATGCCTGCGCCAGGCCATCGCTGGCCAGCAGGTCGCGGTGATGCGCTTCGATCATCGCCGTGGGCTCGTGGGCGGCATCGGTCAGGTAGGCGATCGGGCCAAAAGCGTCTTCACCGTCGTCTGAGGGGCTGGGGTCGAGCAGCACGTCGCCGCCGGCCAGGCGCGCTTCCATCTCAATGACTTCTTCACGCTTGACGTTGAGTTGGGCGGCCATGGCGTCAATCTGGCTGTCGTTGAGGGTGTTGCGGTGGCTGTCCAGGTCGGCTACGGCGTCGGCGCTGCGAAAGCGTTGTTTCATCGAGCGCAGGTTAAAAAACAGCTTGCGCTGCGCCTTGGTCGTGGCCATTTTGACCATGCGCCAGTTTTTCAGGATGTATTCGTGAATCTCAGCCTTGATCCAGTGCAGGGCGTAGCTGACCAAGCGTACGCCTTGGTCGGGGTCGAAGCGTTTGACGGCTTTCATGAGACCAACATTGCCTTCCTGAATCAGGTCGCCGTGTGGCAACCCGTAGCCCAGGTACTGGCGGGCGGTAGACACCACCACGCGCAGGTGTGCCAAGACGAGTTTTCCAGCGGCCTCCAGGTCGTTGTCCTGACGGAATTTGCGGGCAAACGACTGCTCTTCTTCCAGGGTGAGCATGGGCATGCGGTTAACCGCCGAAATATAAGCGTCCAGATTGCCCAGTGCAGGGACGATTGCCCAAGGGTTGGCCAGCGTCAATGCGTTGCTTGATTTGGCAGCGTAAACAGTCATGGCGATACTCCTATTGCGAAACAACCTGATATTAGCACTCGCTTAGAGAGAGTGCTAATAGAAAAGTTCAATGCGCGCAATAAATTGATTGCCAAAAGAAGTGGGAACCGGTCAGTCCAGTTCGCCAAGCGTGGTGGGTTCCAGGGAAGTGGCTTCCAGGATGGGGTGGTCGATCTTGTGCAAAAAGCCCAAAGTTGCCCGTGGCGAGGCGTTAAGCAGCTTGGCGATGTCTTCCACATCGTCTGGAATGGCCGCGTTGTCCCAGTCGACGGCGGTGTGGCGCGCCAGGCGTACCGCCAGCACCACGCATTTGACGTTGGGGCGCTCGGCGTGACGGTCGTCGCTGATATTGACCAGCAGCTCGGGCAGGCGCCAGAGCTTCATCAGCGCCTGGCGCAAATCGGCTACCTCGAGGCCGAGCACCTCACGCTGGATCATGTTGGAGCGCAGGGTTGAGTCAGCTTCCTGGGCGCGGCGGATCTTGACCATCAACTCGGGCGCGTGCAGCCAGAGCAGCATTTCGGCAAAGTCATTCAAGAACGCGGCCTGGTGGATGATGGTGGCGTCGGTGTCGCCCCGATGGATGGCAAACCCGAGGGCAAATTGGCCCGCGCGCTCGGCACGTTTGAGCAGGAACTGCAACCCTTTTTGCGCCTCAGGCAGGTCAGCCAGCCAGTCTTCGACCGTGCGCTGCTGACCAAAATGCCTGAAAAACGGCGAAATACCCATTAACACCAACGAAGTGATCACCGATTCGGTCTCTGTGGCTGAGCCAGGCCGACGCATGCTGGCCACCTTGGCCAGCAGCTTGAGTGTCATCAGCGGGTCAGACTGGATAACCGTTGTGAGCATGTTGGCGTCAACATCGTCCTCGTTGGCGCGCAATTCTTCCAGCGTGCGCGCGGTCGACGCCATGACGGGGATCTCGGCGCTCATGAAATACTGTGTCCACGCACCGATGTGAGGCAAAGGTGCGTTCAGGTAACTGGCGTGCGGCGCTATCGGCTGTGTGTCTTGCGCGTCTTGCGGATGGTTTGTGTTGGTCAAAACTGTCTCCAAATAGTTATTGGGCGCGAGTATCTGCGTTGGCCTCAGACAGGTCAAGCTCTGCGGGGGGTACGTCGGGCCAGGGGCCCGATAATGCGTCTTTACCTTTGCCAGTCAGTGCGTTATGACCCAATCCACCAAGACAAATCCAAAAGTCACTCCCACTGGCGAGCCGCGCCTGACCAGCATGTCGCACGGCGGCGGTTGTGGTTGCAAGATCGCCCCGGGCGTGCTCTCCAGCATCCTCAAGGGCACCTCAGCGATGCCGATTCCGAAAGAGCTTTTGGTAGGCATTGAAACTGCTGATGACGCCGCGGTGTATCAGTTGAACGACGATCAGGCACTGATTGCAACAACAGATTTTTTCATGCCGATCGTCGACGATCCGTACGATTTTGGCCGCATCGCCGCGACCAACGCCATCAGCGACGTCTACGCTATGGGTGGCACGCCAATCATGGCGCTGGCGCTGGTGGGCATGCCGATTGCCGTGCTGTCCGTTGAGACGATTGGCCGGATTCTGGAAGGCGGCGCCAGCGTCTGTCGCGCCGCTGGCATCCCGATCGCTGGTGGTCACACCATCGACTCGGTCGAGCCGATTTACGGGCTGGTCGCGCTGGGCCTGGTACATCCGAGCCGGGTCAAGCGCAACGCCAGCGCGCAGGTGGGGGACAAGTTGATTCTGGGTAAACCCGTGGGAGTAGGCATCCTCTCGGCGGCGCTAAAAAAGGATCAGTTGGACGCCGCCGGCTACGCCCAAATGATGGCAGCGACGACACAGCTCAACACAGCGGGCCCGCTGTTGGCGGGCCTGCCCGGCGTGCATGCCATGACCGATGTCACCGGTTTTGCGCTGGCGGGTCATGCGCTGGAGATTGCCCGTAGCGCAAATTGCACGGTGGAGATCGATTGGCCCAACGTGCCGCTGCTGCGTGGCGCACGCGAACTGGCGGTGGCTGGCAATGTGACGGGTGCGTCGGGGCGCAACTGGGCGGCGTATGGCGCTGAGGTGCTGTTGCCAACTGACTTTGCTGCCGTAGAACAGGCCTTGCTGACCGATCCGCAAACCAGCGGCGGTCTGCTTGTGTCTTGTACGCCAGAGGCGGTGGCCCAGGTGTTGGACACGTTCAGGCAAGCAGGGTTTGCCGACGCCTGTGTCGTCGGAGAGATCACGCCAGCGCGCGCTGGCAAGCGACTGGTGGTGCGCCAGTAAGGTCGTCAGTGGTTCATGCCGCGGCAGTAGGTACTGAATTGGAGCCGGAAAGCAAAATGGGTTAGCGCCGTAACAGAGCTAACCCATTGATTTATATGGTCGGAATGAGAGGATTCGAACCTCCGACCCCTTCGTCCCGAACGAAGTGCGCTACCAGGCTGCGCTACATTCCGAAAAACTCTTTAATGAAATCGTCAAGACTGACGCCCCAAAAGCTGAGCCGCTAATTGTAGCAAAGCCGATGTGTAGTCATTGCCGGGCAGAGTCTCGGCGGCGGCAATGGCGCGCGCCGCTTCGGCGCTGGCTGCCTGGCGCGCAACGTCGAGCGCGCCGGTCGATTTGACGATGGCAACCACGGCGTCGATCTGTTTGACGTTACCAGTCTCAATCGCCGAGCGGATCAAATCACGCTCGGTTTGGTTACCGCGCTGCATGGCGGCGATCAGCGGCAGTGTGGTTTTGCCTTCGCGCAGGTCATCACCCAGGTTTTTGCCCATCACGGCGGCGTCGCCGGTGTAGTCGAGCACGTCGTCAACGATCTGGAATGCGGTACCCAAGGCTTGGCCGTAACCGGCGCAGGCGGCTTCGATATCAGGCGTGGCGCCAGACAGAATGGCGCCAACGCGGGCGCTGGCTTCAAACAATTTGGCCGTCTTGGAGCGGATCACCTGCACGTAGCCCGCTTCGTCAAGCGCCGGGTTGTGCATGTTCATGAGCTGCATGACTTCGCCTTCGGCGATGACGTTGGTGGCGTCAGCGAGCACGCTCATGATCGGCATGCTTTGCGCGTCGACCATCATCTGGAAAGCACGCGAGTACAAAAAATCACCGACCAGCACGCTGGCCGGGTTGCCGAAAGTTTCGTTTGCGGTGGCGTTGCCGCGACGCATGGACGAGTCGTCGACCACGTCGTCGTGAAGCAAGGTGGCGGTATGGATGAATTCGACGACGGCGGCGAGGTTGAAGCGCTGCGCGCCCTTGAATCCCAATGCACCGCAAATCAGCAGCAGCAGGGCCGGGCGCAGGCGTTTGCCACCGGCTGAAATGATGTAACGCGATACCTGCCCAACCAGCGGTACGCCGGAATTAAGGCGCTGCGCAATGACGGCATCCACTTCGCGCATGTCTTGCGAGATCAGGGAAAGCGGCGACGAAGATGGCGTGTTGGAGGCTTGCAAGACTGTAGGCTCAAAAGTTTGCGACGATTATAGAAAGCTCAATTGGGGTAATGGATTGACGGGTTCGAAGACGAACAATCCGGTTTGCGTTGGGCTCGGTTCATTGGGTTGGTACCGGGCGGTCTGGCTTACAAGTCGACTTGTGACATAATCACTGGCTCTGCGAAAATCCGTTCGTGGAGTTTCTTTCAAGAGGTTCATATGTACGCGGTCATAAAAACCGGTGGCAAACAATACAGAGTTGCTACTGGCGAAAAAATTAAAGTAGAACAGATTGCTGCGGACGTTGGCCAAGAGATTGTGTTAGACCAGGTTCTGGCAGTCGGTAGCGGCGCAGAGTTGAAGGTTGGCACGCCCTTGGTGTCCGGCGCCACAGTCAGTGTCACAGTTGTGGCGCACGGCAAGCACGACAAGGTCAGTATCTTCAAGATGCGCCGTCGCAAACACTACCAAAAACGCCAAGGGCATCGTCAGCAGTTCACCGAACTGCTGGTGGGCGCAATTTCAGCATAAGGAGCAAGAGTCATGGCACATAAAAAAGGCGGCGGCTCAACACGCAACGGGCGTGATTCCAAGCCCAAGATGCTCGGTGTGAAGATGTTTGGTGGCCAACTCGTGGCGCCTGGCGCCATCATCGTGCGCCAACGCGGCACCCAGTTCCACCCCGGCGCCAATGTCGGTATCGGCAAAGACCACACCCTGTTTGCCAAGGCAGAAGGCCACGTGTCTTTTGACATCAAAGGCGAATTCAATCGCCACACGGTAAGCGTGACACCCGCTTAATCGCGTTGGTGCTCCCTCACACAAGACCCTGCGCTTGGCGCGGGGTTTTTCGTTTTGGAAATAGATTGCGGGGCAGACCGCAGCCAAGCAAGCGCTGTCCCCAACTGAATAGGCAATCATGAAATTCGTTGACGAAGCCTGGATCGATGTCTCAGCCGGAGACGGCGGCGCGGGTTGCGTCTCTTTTCGCCACGAAAAATACAAGGAATTTGGCGGCCCCAATGGCGGCGACGGTGGGCGCGGCGGGCATGTGTTTGCCGTGGCCGACCCCAACCTCAACACTTTGGTGGATTACCGCTTCTCGCGCCGCTACGACGCGCAGCGCGGCCAGCACGGCATGGGTTCGGACATGTTTGGTGCGGCGGGTGATGACATCACGCTGAAAATGCCGGTCGGGACCATCATTAGCGACGCTGAAACCGGTGAAATTCTTTTTGAGTTGCTCAAGCCGGGCGAGGTGATCACCATCGCCAAAGGCGGTGACGGCGGTTTTGGCAATCTGCGCTACAAGAGCGCCATCAACCGCGCGCCACGCCAGAAAACCCCCGGTTGGCCAGGCGAAAAGCGCAACCTCAAACTCGAGCTTAAGGTGTTGGCTGATGTTGGCTTGCTGGGCATGCCCAACGCCGGCAAGTCCACCTTGATCACCGCCATTTCCAACGCCCGCCCACGTATTGCCGATTACCCGTTCACCACGCTGCACCCCAATCTGGGTGTGGTGCGCGTCGGGCCGGAGCAAAGCTTTGTGGTGGCTGATCTGCCGGGCCTGATTGAAGGCGCCTCCGACGGGGCTGGCTTGGGGCACCAGTTTTTGCGCCATTTGCAGCGCACGCGTTTGTTGCTGCATGTGGTCGACATGGCCCCGTTTGACGACGCAGTTGACAACGTGGCGCAAGCCAAAGCCATCGTCAATGAGTTGAAAAAATACGACAAGGCCTTGTACGACAAGCCGCGCTGGCTGGTGCTCAACAAGCTTGACATGGTGCCCGTTGAGCAACGTGCGGCGCTGGTAAGAGACTTTGTCAAGCGTTTCAGGTTCAAGGGGCCAGTGTTTGAAATCTCGGCGTTGACGCGTGAAGGCTGCGAGCCGCTGATCAAGGCGGTGTACAAGCACATCAGCGCGCAGCAAAAGCTAGAGCAGGCGCCCGAAGTGGTGGATCCGCGCTTTGCAGCCGATGCAGATCCGCTCTGAATACTATTTAAACAATAGCTGTCTGCGCTTATATAACAAGGGCTAGAGCCTGAAAATGCTTGATAAATTTGATGCCGCTATTTTGCGTGACGCACGCCGTGTTGTCGTCAAGGTGGGCTCCAGTCTGGTGACCAACGAGGGCCGTGGGCTCGATGAAGCGGCCATTGGCGAATGGTGTCGGCAAATGTCGGCCCTGGTGCGCCAGGGGCGCGAGGTCATCATGGTCTCCAGTGGGGCGGTGGCCGAAGGCATGAAGCGCCTGGGTTGGAACGCGCGCCCAAAAGAAATCCATGAACTGCAAGCCGCCGCGGCCGTCGGGCAAATGGGGCTGGCGCAGATGTACGAAACCAAGCTGCGTGAAAACGGTCTGGGCAGCGCGCAGGTGCTGCTTACTCACGCCGACCTTGCCGACCGCGAGCGCTACCTCAACGCCCGTTCAACCTTGCTGACGCTGCTCAAGCTCGGTGTGCTGCCGGTCATCAACGAAAACGACACCGTGGTCAATGACGAAATCAAGTTTGGCGACAACGACACCCTGGGTGCGCTGGTGGCCAACCTGGTGGAAGCCGACGCGTTGGTGATCCTGACCGACCAAAAAGGACTCTACAGCGCCGATCCGCGCAAAGACCCGACCGCAACATTTGTCCATGTGGCGCAGGCGGGTGACCCGGCGCTGGAGGCCATGGCCGGCGGCATTGGTTCCAGTCTGGGGCGCGGCGGCATGATCACCAAAATTCTGGCAGCCAAGCGCGCGTCCGGCTCCGGCGCCTCCACGGTGATTGCCTGGGGGCGCGAACCCGACGCCCTGCTGCGGCTGTGCCAGGGCGAGCCGATCGGCACCCTGCTGATCGCACCGACTCTAAAGACGCAGGCGCGCAAACAATGGATTGCCGATCACCTGCAACTCAAGGGCTCGGTCAGCGTAGACGCTGGCGCGGTCGACAAATTGCGCAGCGGTGGCTCCAGCCTGCTGCCGATCGGCATGACCCGTGTGGAAGGCGATTTTTCGCGCGGCGACGTCATCGCCATCCGCGCACCCGGCGGCGGTGAGATTGCCCGTGGTCTGGCCAACTACGCCAGTGCCGAGGCGCGCCTGATCTGTCGCAAACCCTCCAACCAGTTCGAAAAGCTGCTGGGTTACGCCGCCGAACCCGAGATGGTGCACCGCGATAACCTGGTGCTCAGCCGCTGAGGCTGCAGCCCGGTTATTTTTTCATTGCCCGCACAATATCAGCAACAGAACTTGCTGCTGTATTGGCGTCGCAGGCACCCTGGCGGGCAAACACACGCGCGTGAGGTGACGGCTGGTTGTCATTGAGCGCGCGCCATTGCGGATTGGCGACGACGCGCCACTGACCGTCACTTTGCGTGCGGGCGTAGCTCTTGACTTCGCCTTTGGCGCAAAGAATGCCCTCATAAAACGCCGTGATGGCGCCACTGTCACTGCGCGCCACAACCACATAGCGCACGATTCCGTCAGGGGTGATGCTGAGGGTGGCTGGGTCGATGCCGAATTTGAGCGTCACATAGTGCGGCATGTCCAGCGGCAAAAGTTTTTCCGGGTTGAATGCTGGCGGCGCAGGCGCCTCGGACTCTTTCCAGTCGGGGTTGTCAAGCGCACTTTGCGCGTGCGCACTGGGCGCGCCAAGCAACAGTGCCAGCATGACATGCACGGCAAAGGCCAGGCGGGAAAAGGATTTAGCGCGCATGTTCACCTCCGGCGGGTACGTCTAATGGGTAGGTGGCACCCGGGGGCAGTTCAAATGTGGCATCGGGCATGTCGGTGCTGTTGCCGTCGGGCAAGAGCGGGCGGATGCCCTGGCGCAAAAACCGGTTGCGCTGCTCGTTGCGCGGGATAAAGCGCGACAGTTCGGTCAGCGCCGACACATAGACCTCGCGCTTGAACTCGACCACCGCGTCAAGTGGCACCCAATAGTCATTCCAGCGCCAGGCGTCAAACTCAGGGTGGTTGGTGGCGCGCAGGTTCAAATCCCAGTCGTGTCCGACCAGCTGCAGCAAAAACCAGATCTGTTTTTGGCCCTTGTAAAAACCGCGTGAATCGCGGCGGATGAAACGGTCTGGCACCTCATAGCGCAACCAGTCACGGGTGCGGGCCACAATGCGAACGTGCTCGCGCAGCAACCCAACTTCTTCATGCAGCTCACGGATCATGGCCTGTTCCGGGGTTTCCCCCCGATCGATACCACCCTGCGGAAACTGCCACGAATGCGTACGGATACGCTTTCCCCAAAACACCTGATTTTTCTGGTTGAGCAGGACGATGCCGACATTCGGCCTGAAGCCGTCTCGGTCGAGCATAATCAAACCCCAATTTTTAAATTGGTTCGATTATGCACAGCGTTTGAATTGCATCAAGAGAAACAACCCTGATATCGCCCCGGATTTGCCGCCATGAAAGCCTCCCAGTTCTTTATTTCCACCCTCAAAGAAGCCCCCGCCGACGCCGAAGTGGTCAGTCACAAACTGATGATGCGTGCGGGCATGATCAAAAAGCTCGGTGCCGGCATCTACACCCTGATGCCCATGGGCCTGCGCGTGGTCAAAAAGGTGGAATCCATCGTGCGCGAAGAAATGAACCGCGCCGGTGCGGTCGAACTCACCATGCCCGTCATCCAGCCCGCCGAGCTGTGGCAAGAGACCGGCCGCTTTGACAAGATGGGCCCGGAGCTGCTGCGCATCCGTGATCGCCACAGCAACGACTTTGTCGTGCAACCGACCAGCGAAGAAGTGGTGACCGACATTGCGCGCCAGGAAATCCGCAGCTACAAGCAGTTGCCGAAAAACTTTTACCAAATCCAGACCAAGTTTCGCGACGAACGCCGTCCGCGCTTTGGCCTGATGCGCGGGCGTGAATTCATCATGAAAGACGCCTACAGCTTTGACCGTGACCAAGCCGCCGCCAAGGCCAGCTACCAGGTGATGGCAGCCGCCTACCGGCGCATTTTTGACCGCTTTGGCCTGCGCTACCGCGCGGTGGCGGCCGACAGCGGCGCGATTGGTGGTGACTTGAGCGAGGAATTTCAGGTGATTGCTGCCACCGGTGAAGATGCCATCGTCTACTGCCCGGGCAGCGACTACGCCGCCAATATGGAAAAGGCCGAAGCGCTGGCGCCAGCAGGCCCGCGCCCAGCGGCAACGCAACCAATGGTCAAGACGCCGACGCCGGGAAAGAGCACTTGCGCCGACGTGGCCGAGCTGCTCGGCTTGTCGTTGGCGCAGACGGTTAAATCGCTGGTGCTGGCCACCGACACACTGGGCGAAAAGGGTGAAATCGTCAAGACGCAAGTCTGGCTGCTGCTGCTGCGCGGCGACCACGACATGAACGAGGTCAAGGTCAACAAGCTGCCCGGTCTGGCGGCGTTCCGCTTCGCCAGCGTGCCCGAAATCGTCGACCACTTTGGCTGTGAGCCGGGTTACCTGGGGCCACTGAACCTGAAAAAACCAGTCAAACTGGTGGTGGATCGCGAGGTAGCGGTGCTGGGCGACTGGGTCTGCGGTGCCAATGAAGCGGACTACCACCTCACCGGCGTCAACTGGGGTCGCGACCTGCCCGAACCCGATGCGGTCGCTGACCTGCGCAATGTGGTCGCTGGCGACGCATCGCCCGACGGCCAAGGCGCGCTGGCGATTGAGCGCGGCATTGAAGTCGGCCATGTGTTCTACCTGGGCACCAAATACAGCCAGGCCATGAAAGCGACCTTTCTGGACCAGAACGGCAAGCCGCAATTCATGGAAATGGGCTGCTACGGCATCGGCATCACCCGCCTGCCTGCGGCCGCCATTGAGCAAAACCATGACGAGCGCGGCATCATCTGGCCCGACGCGCTGGCGCCGTTTACCGTGGTGATCTGCCCGATCAACGCGGAGCGCTCGCCCGAGGTCAAGGCGACCGCCGAGCGACTCTACGCCGAACTGCTGGCTGCGGGGGTGGACGTGCTGCTGGATGACCGCGGCGAGCGACCGGGCGCGATGTTTGCCGACTGGGAACTCATCGGTGTGCCGCACCGCATCAACGTGGGCGACCGCGCGCTGAAAGAGGGCAACGTGGAATACCAGCATCGCCGTGACGCAGCGGCCAGTGCCGTGCCGGTGGCGGATATCGTGGTCCGGTTGTTGGCCAAACTGAAGGCGTAAGACCCGTGCTTGTATTGAGGCTGCACGCGCTGCAATGACTTTGCATCGACGTGGTTTTTTATCAGACGTTTTAGCCCTCTCGCCCTTTATTTTAGGGTGTGGGCAGCTCTTTTTATCAGAGCAAGTATGGGCTGGGGCGCAGGTTGAAGAGCCGCTGATTGATTCGGTGCGCACGGCGCTGGGTTCGGCCATTGCCAACCAGGCGCCACCGGTGCCTGAGTTTGCCGACACCGAATCGCGGCTGGCGTATCTGCGCTGGCTCGGCGCGATGAGCGAACGCCTGAAAAAGAAGAAACCCGACTGGGCGACACGCAAGGAGTTTTTGCAAACGGTGTGGTACGAGTCCAAACGCGCCGGGCTGGAGGTGTCGTTGGTGCTGGGCTTGATCCAGGTAGAAAGCAACTTCCGCAAATACGCTGTCAGTCGGGTCGGCGCGCGCGGCTACATGCAGGTCATGCCGTTCTGGACGCGCGTGATTGGTGACGGTGACGCAGCCAAGCTGTTTCACATGCAGATGAACCTGCGCTTTGGTTGCGTCATCCTGCGCCACTACCTCGATCGCGAAGGTGGCAACTTGTTCATGGCGCTGGGGCGTTACAACGGCTCGCGCGGCAAGGCCACCTACCCGGACGCCGTTTTCCGGGCACAACGGGCTTGGCATCATCCGGTGGGCTGACGCGCCAGCCGGTGGGCGAGGGCGTTACTCAGGAGGCAGTGGCGCCCAGCAGGGTTTGCAGTTCGCCGCTTTCGTACATCTCCATCATGATGTCCGAGCCGCCGATGAATTCGCCCTTGAAGTAAAACTGCGGGATGGTCGGCCAGTTGCTGTATTCCTTGATGCCTGCACGAATGGCATCATCTTCCAGAATGTTCACCGTTTTGATGGTCTTGGGGTCAACGCCGCAGGCTTTCAGTATCTGTACTGCACGGCCTGAAAAGCCGCACTGCGGAAAGTTGGCCGTGCCTTTCATGAACAGCAAAATGTCGTTGTGTTTGACCAGGTCGTTGATGCGTTGTTGTGTGTCGCTCATGCTGAAAATTCCAAAGGTGAAAAACAGGCTGGATTATTTCATTTTTACTGCTTCACTCTGATCTTTGACCCTGCTGTGGACAGGGTCTGCGCGTTGGTCAGTAATGCGGCGGCAAGTCGTCGCGCAGGTTGCGTGTTGGTGCCGGGCCGGCTTCGGGTGCCTGCTGGCGCAGCCAGCGCAGCTCTTGCAGCAGCAGATCGATCTGATTTTGCTGGCGGGTGACGATCTGGTCGAGCTGGTCCAGCGCATCGTCCATGAAACTGGCCTTGATTTCGAGGTTGGTCAGGCGTTGGTCGGTGTCGTCAGGGGCGGGCATCTGGGAATCCGGTTGAATAAAAGATCAGGACGAAGCGGTTGACGGGCTGCGCCATTGGCCGCCGCTGCAGCGTTCAATGCCGGCCAAATCCTGGCGCGACTGCACTTGCCTAAAACCGGCAGCTTGCAGCAACTGGCGCACCGCTGCGGCCTGATCGTAACCATGCTCCAGCAACAGCCAGCCATTGTTGCGAAGGTGAGCAGGCGCGTGGGCGATGATGTGACGCAAATCGTCCAGGCCGTCCGCGCCGCTGGTCAGTGCCTGAACCGGCTCGTGGGTCAGTGTGGCCAGATGCGGGTCTTGTGCGGCAATGTAGGGTGGGTTCGAGACGATGCAGTCAAATTTGGTGCTGACATCTGGCAAGCCCGCAAACCACGCACCCTGGCCTAAGCGCAAGTCGAGTTGCAGACGTTGCGCGTTGCTTTGTGCCACCGCCAAGGCGTCGGCACTGAGGTCAACGGCGACCACGTGCAAGGTCGGCAGGCTGGCTTTCAGCGCCAACGCGATCGCACCGCTGCCGGTGCCCAGGTCAAGGACGCGTGCTGGTTGCTGTGCACGCGCCGCGCCGCTGGGCAAGGCCAGCACGTCCAGCGCCCAGTGCACCAGGGTTTCGGTGTCAGGGCGCGGAACTAGCACGCGGGCATCCACCTGTAAGTCCAGGCCAAAAAATTCCTTGTACCCGGTCAGGTAGGCCAGCGGTTCACCGGCGAGCCGGCGTTGCAGCAGCTGGTTCAGCGTGGCGGCGTGCGCGTCGGGCAGCAAGTCGGTGTCGTGCGCCAGCAGCCAGCCGCGCCGGGTTGGCGGCTGCCCCAGCACATGCAACAGCAGCAGTTGGGCGTCAAGCCGATCCAGCCCCGCGTTTTGCAGGCGGGTCAGGGTGTCACCAAGAGAACTTGCAATGCGCATAAATGCTATTTACTAAATAGCTGCTCGTGCAATGAATACAAGGGCTAGAGGCCAATTTGTCATATAACTTCAGGCGTTGAGTTCGAGCGCCGCCAACTGGCTGGCGGCTTCATGCGCTTGCAGCGCACCGACCACGTCGTCGAGGTCGCCTTCCATAATCGCCAGCAGTTTGTACAGGGTGAGGTTGATGCGGTGGTCGGTGAGCCGCCCCTGTGGAAAGTTGTAGGTGCGGATGCGGTCGCTGCGGTCGCCGCTGCCAACCAGGCTTTTGCGCTCGGCGGCGTCCTTGGCGGCACGCTCACTGCGGTCTTTTTCCTGGATGCGCGCGGTCAGCACGCGCAGCGCCTGCGCCTTGTTGCTGTGCTGGCTGCGTCCGTCCTGGCATTCGGCGACGATGCCGGTGGGCAGGTGGGTGATGCGCACCGCAGAGTCGGTTTTGTTGATGTGCTGGCCACCCGCACCGCTGGCGCGGTAGGTGTCAATGCGCAAATCTGAGGGATTGATTTTGATCGCTTGCGCTTCGTCGGGCTCGGGCAGCACGGCCACGGTGGCGGCGCTGGTGTGGATGCGGCCCTGTGTCTCGGTCACCGGCACGCGCTGCACGCGGTGGCCGCC
>Ga0210025_1000273_pt1 | contig 72489 bp, 73 predicted proteins | sample CryGeyme20150102_FD_183989 | JGI IMG/M metagenome (GOLD analysis project Ga0210025, IMG submission 183989) | Groundwater microbial communities from Crystal Geyser aquifers in Utah, USA - Crystal Geyser metaG 2015-0102 (SPAdes) (version 2) | ecosystem: Environmental > Aquatic > Deep subsurface >... | reverse complement strand
ATGGTGCGCTCGAAATGCGGGATGCCGCCCACCACGTCCACGCCCATATCAAGGGCGCGCAGCGTGTTGGCGCGCGCGGTGGGGTCGCGGTAGAATCCGTCCTGCGGAAAAGCCACGAGTTGCAGGTCGATGTAGGGTTTCACCGTCTCGCGCACCTCGAGCATCGCCGCCACGCCCTTGAGGCTGTCATCGCAGGTATCGACATGGCTGCGGATCGCCAGAAGGCCCATCGAGGCGGCCCAATCGCAATAGTCCAGCGCGCGGGAGACCATGTCCTCCTGCGTCACGATCTTTTTCAACTCGCCCCAGAGGCCGATCCCTTCCAGGAGCGTGCCAGAGGCGTTGATGCGCGGCAGGCCGTAACTCAGCGTCGCATCAAGGTGGAAATGCGGATCGACGAAGGGCGGGCTCACCAGATCGCCGGTGGCGTCGATCACTTGGCCCGTCTCGGCCCCCTCAAGCCTGCCCATTGCCGTGATCCGGTCCCCGGTGATGCCGATATCGGCGCGGCTGCCATCGGGTAGCGTGCCACCCTTGACGATGAGATCGAACATCAGCGTTCCCCCTTGTTGAAGGCCACCATCAGGGCAGCGGGCACCTCGGCGCGGCGCGACATGACGATGAGCGCGAGGATGGAGAGGACATAGGGCGTCATCAGGAAGATCTGATAGGGAATGTCTGAACCCAATGCTGTCTGTTGCACACGGATTTGCAGCGCATCGAAGGCGGCAAAGAGCACCGCGCCCAACAGCGCCTTGCCCGGCTTCCACGCACCAAAGACCACCAGCGCGATGCAGATCCAGCCGCGCCCGTTGACCATCTCGAAGAAGAAGGAATCAAACGCTGACATGGTGAGGAACGCGCCGCCCACCGCCATCAGCCCTGATCCGACGATCACCGCGCCCATGCGCAGGCCAGTGACCGAGAGCCCCTGCGCCGCCACCGCTGCCGGGTTCTCGCCCGCCGCGCGCAGCGCAAGGCCAAGCGGCGTGCGGTAGAGCACGAGGCTGACGACACCCACCAGGAGGAAGGCGAGATAGGTCAGCGGCGTCTGCGCAAAGAGCGCCGGACCGATGAGCGGGATGTCAGAGAGCACCGGCACTTCCCAAGGCCGGAACGGCACGATCTTGGGCGGGCTTGTCACCTCGGGCAGCGCCAGCCGATAGGCATAATAGGTGGCGGAGGTGGCCAGCAGCGTGACCCCCAGCCCCACGACATGCTGCGACAGGCCAAAAGGCACTGTCAGCAGACTCTGAATCAGCCCGAAACCCATGCCGACCATCATCGCCACAGCAACGCCGGGCCACAAGCCAAGGCCCGAATAGACCGCCATCCAGCCGGCGAAGGCCCCCGCCACCATGATCCCCTCGATGCCGAGATTGAGCACCCCCGCACGTTCGCAAATGAGCTCGCCCAGGGTGGCAAAGATCAGCGGGCTCGCGATCCGGATCGTGGCGGCCCAGAAACTGGCAGACAGAAGGACATCGAGAAAATCCATGCGCTATTCCCTCACCACCCGGAACCGCGTGAGCAGGATCGCCAGCACCATCAGAAGAAGCGCCGTGGCAAGCATGATGTCGGCCAGATAGGTGGGCACACCCACCGCGCGGCTCATACTGTCGGCACCCACGAAAATGCCCGCGACAAACAGCGCCGCCGCGACGACGCCCAGCGGGTTGAGCAGCGCCAGCATCGCCACGATGATGCCGGTATAGCCGAAACCGGGGCTGAGATCGAGCGTGAGGCTGCCCTTGACCCCCGCCACTTCGGAAAAGCCGGCCAGGGCTGCAAGACCGCCCGAGAGCAGCGCGGTCTTGATCAGCACCGCATTGACCGGGATACCGGCAAAGCGCGCCGCCGCGCGGTTGAGGCCGACGGCACGCATCTCGTAGCCCAGAGTCGTGCGCTGATCGATCAGCCAGACCACCGCAGCCGCAAGAAGAGCCAGCGTAAAGCCCCAATGCAGACGCAATCCCTCGACGATACGCGGCAGGCGCGCCGCCGCGATCAGGCGTTCGGATTTGGGCCAGCCCATGCCCATCGGATCCTTGAGCGGCCCCTCCAGCAACATCGACACGAACAGCAGGAAGATGAAGTTGAGGAGCAGGGTCGTCACCACCTCATCGACGCCAAAACGGACCTTGAGCAGCGCTGGGATCAGCAGCACCAGCGCGCCCGCCAGCAGGGCCGCAACCGCCAGCGTGGGCAAGAGCGCCATGGCAGGCCAGTGCAGCATCCCGGTGCCAAAGACCACCGTCGCCAGCGCGCCGGCATAAAGCTGCGCCTCGGCGCCGATATTCCAGAGTCGTGCGCGAAAGGCGACCGCCACGGCAAGGCCGGTAAAGATCAGCGGCGTCGCACGGTTTAGCGTCTCTAACATGGCGAATTTCGAGCCCGCCGCCCCCTTGAGAATCAAACCCAGCACGGCAAAGGGATTGGCCCCCGCCAGCATGGCCAGCAACGAGGCCACACTGACCGTAATCGCAATCGCCAGAAAGGGCGGCAAGATGTTGCGCGCAAGGCTCGGGTTGGTGATCGGTTCAAGACGCATGTGCCAGCCCCTCGTCAAACCCGTGCCCTGCCATCCAGAGCCCGAGATCGGCGGGTGTCATCGTGCCACGCGCAAATTCAGGAGAGAGTCGGCCTTCAGACATCACATGGATGACATCCGACAGCGCCATGATCTCGTCGAGATCCTCGGAAATCAGCAGCACCGCCGCCCCCCGGTCCCGTGCCTTGAGCAACTGTTCATGGACATAGTTGACCGCGCCGATATCGAGGCCCCGCACCGGCTGGTTGGCCAGAATGATGCGGGGGTTTGCCTCCAGAACACGCCCGAGAATCAGTTTCTGCATATTGCCACCAGACAAGAGCCTGATCGGCGTGTCCGGGCCGGGGCAGCGCACATCATAGCCTGTGAGGATCGCGCGCGTTTTGGCCTCGGCCTGACGCCAGTTCATCCAGCCTGATCGGCTCATCGGGGCTTTGTGGTAGCTCTCGAGGATCGCGTTCTCGGTGAGAGAAAAATCAGCAATCGTGCCGGTTTTGTGCCGATCCTCGGGGATGCGCGCCAGGCCGCTTTCAACCGCGACGCGCGGCGACCATTCCACCGGGCACGCCCCGTCCAGATCGAGCCGTCCCGTGTCGGGGATGCAGAGACCACCAATCAGATCGGCCAGCGCCGCCTGCCCGTTCCCCGATACCCCCGCAAGCCCGGTGATCTGTCCACCGCGCAAGTCGAGCGTGACATCCTTCAATCCCGGCGCATTTCCCCGGTCGGGCGTGCGCACGGCGCGCAGCTGCAAGAGCGCCACACCGGGCGTGCCGGGGGCAACCCGTGGCGCACTCACTTCGCTGCCGACCATCGCAGCGGCGAGCGCATGGCGGTCGGTCTTGGCGGTGGCCATCCCGGCCACGACGCGACCGTGGCGCAGGATCACCACCCGATCGGCAATCTCCATCACTTCATGCAGCTTGTGGCTGATGAAGATGATCGAGAGGCCGTTGGAAACGGCCTTTCGCAGAGTGACAAAGAGATCGTCGGTTTCCTGCGGGGTCAAAACCGCCGTCGGCTCGTCGAGGATGAGGATCCGCGCATCGCGGTAGAGCGCCTTGAGGATTTCCACCCGCTGCCGCTCGCCCACCGTCAGGCTGCCGACCTTTGCGTCGGGATCGACCGAGAGATGAAAATCACTGGCGAGTCGGGCGAGTCGGGCGCGCGCGGCGGCATCTTCTGCGCGCCAGCGCCAGAGCGGTTCCGTGCCCAGCGTGACATTTTCCAGAACGCTCAGATTGTCGGCCAGCGTGAAATGCTGATGCACCATGCCCACGCCCGCCGCGAGCGCCGCACGCGGATGGCCAGGGGGCAGGTCGCGGCCCATGACCTCTACGCGGCCCGAATCGGCCGTATATTGGCCGAAGAGGATGTTCATCAGCGTGGTCTTGCCCGCGCCGTTCTCGCCCAGAAGCGCCACCACCTCGCCGCGATGCAGATCGAGGCTCACCGCGTCATTCGCGGTGAGCGCGCCGAAACGCTTGGTGATCCGGTCGAGGCGCAGGACGACCTGCGCCGTCTCCGCGTTCGTCATCTCAGGACGATTTCGGCTCTTCGTCGTTGATCTCGACGCTGAACGTGCCCGCCTTGATGGCCGCCTCGCGTTCGGCAACCAGCGCCAATGCCGCCTCGGGCACCTTGCCCTCGAAGGTGCCAAGCGGCGCGAGCGACGAGCCGCCGTTCTTCATGAAGGAATAGATGCCGTAATCGGCGGCGGTGAAACTGCCCGCGTTGACGGCAGCGATGGCGGCGTCGAGCGTCGGCTCGAAATGCCACAGCGCCGAGGCCACGACCGTCTCGGGATAATCCGCCTGCGTGTCGATCACGTTGCCGATCGCCAGCACGCCCTTTTCCTTTGCCGCGTCCGAGACGCCAAAGCGTTCGGCATAGAGCATGTCCGCGCCACCCTCGATCATGGCGAATGCGGTTTCCTTGGCCTTGGGCGGATCGAACCACGATCCGATAAAGCTGACCTGAAACCTGATATCCGGGTTCATCTCGCGCGCACCGGCCATGAAGGCGTGCATCAGGCGGTTGACCTCCGGGATCGGAAAGCCGCCGACCATGCCGATACTGGCCGATTTGGTCATTGCACCCGCGATGATGCCCGAGAGATACGAGGCGTCCTGAATATAGTTGTCGAACACGGCGAAATTCGCCAGGCCCTCATCCTCCTTGAAGCTCGATCCCATGAGAAAGGCGATCTCGGGATAGTCGGCAGCCACCTCGCGCGCCTCCTGTTCGACGGCAAAGACCTCGCCAATGATGAGTTTATAGCCCTGTTCGGCATATTCGCGCATGACACGGGCGTAATCGGTGTTCGAGACATTCTCGGAATAGACATATTCGACATCACCGCGCTCCTGCGCGGTCAGCGCGGCCTTGTGGATGCGGCTCACCCATTGCTGCTCGACGGGAACGGTATAGATGCCAGCGGTCTTGATGGGGGTTGCAGCGCGCAGCGGCGACCCAAGCCCCGAGACCCCGGCGATGAGGGCAGCCCCTGACGAGCTGGCCAGGAATCGGCGGCGGGAAATAGGCAGGCGTGTCATTTTGATCTCCATGTTGGGCGGGGTGAGTGGTTTTTTTGATTTTACCGATTGGTAAAATTTATTCTGTCGACTTTCTACAGAAATTTTACGCAACGCAAACCAAAACCGCCGGGAGGCAGGCTCCCAGCGGTTCTTGCCCAAGGAACAGGCGGTCAGGCAGCTGGCAGGCGTGCCGTGATCGCAACCTTGCGCCACGTGCCGTCCGGGTCCTGCCGCATCGGCTCTGCCAGCAACTTAAGCCGCGCCAAACAGTCCCCTGTCGCATAGAGATGCCCCATGGAATGTCCCAGCGCCACCCGCCAACCGGGGCGCGGGTTGAGGCCCGGTTGTGTCGGGCCAAGTGCCGCCTTCATGTGATGCGCAATGTCCCAGTCCAGCACCTCGCCGGCGTGGCGCGTGACCACCCAGCAATGCATGTCATCGGTCACGCCGCCCTTTTCCGCAGAAAAGAAATAACCATAAACATAACCCGCCTCGTAGCCCGCCGCGCGCAGGCTGGCCACGAGATAGGTGTTGATATCCACGCAGGAACCAGGCGTCGTGCCACAGGCAATGTAGGGCACTGCGTTGGTGCCGTCGTTGAAACGCCTCTCGGGGTGGTCATAGCTAAACCGCGACTCGGCCTCGGCCACAAGCGCCCGTATGCCCGCACCGTTGCCGCCCGCCCGCTGCGCAATTGCGCGGCTGGCCTGCGCCAGATCGTCCGCCGCGACGGTGTAGGGGCCGACGCGCGGGCTGAAGACGGCCTCGGGGTATCCCTGGCACTCTGGCGCCGGAACAATCTCGTGACACAAGGTCAGCGTGTCACCCGTCGCCTCGATCCAGAGCGCGGCGAGGCCAAGCTCTGCCTCAAGGGTGACGGCGGCAATCCGCCCGCCCCTGACAGCGACGCCCGTCACCGCGTCCTCGGGGCCAGACATGCCCGCAGGCGCCAGAAGCCGCGTGCCGGACTCCAGCCCCCTGACCTCGATCTGCAACTGTCTCATGCAAAATTCCAGAGTTGAAAGAGCACACCAGAGGCAAAGGCGCCGATGAGCGACAAGCCGATATAGAGAACAAACACCCGCGGCTTCACCAGCGCCCAGACGGCGATGGCCGCAGGCAACGAAGTGACGCCACCGGCGACGAGAAACGCCAATCCCGCCCCCGGCGCCATGCCCTGGCCGATCAACCCGCCCACCAGAGGCAGGGCGGCATAGCCATTGAGATAGGCGGGCACACCAACCAGCGTGCCAAGGAGGATCGGACCGATGCCGGTGCCACCCAGCATCCCCGTGATGGTCTCTGCCGGGATGAAAGCCAGCATCAGACTTTCGAGGATAAAGGCCAGCGTGAGCCATTTCAGCAGGAACAGGGTCACATTCAACGCTTCGCGACCAAACTTTGCCCGGCGCTCGGGCTCTGACCAGAACCGCCAGACCACCGGCTTGGGGGCGCGGACCCTGGCGCCACCGCAACCCCCGTTGCCGATCCCCGCGCGCAGCGGATCACGCAGCGCACCGCCGCGCCCCATCAGATGCACCACACAGCCGCCCATCAGACCCAAGCCAACGGCAGCCAGCGTCTTGGCAATCGCAAACTCCAGTCCCAGAACCCCCGTGGTGAGCACGAACATCGAGGGATCCATCACCGGCGAGGCGAGCCAGAACGCCATGACCGCAGAGAGCGGCACACCCATCGCGAGAAGCGCGGCAATCAGCGGAATCACCCCGCAGGAGCAGAATGGCGACAGCCCGCCGGCCAGCGCCGCCAGCAGGATCATCAGCGCCGGAGCGCCGGTAAAGGCGCGAGCGATCAGGTTGTCCGCGCCTGTCGCCGAAGCCCAAGCCGCAATTCCGATGGAAAGCAACAGGAACGGCGCCGTGCGCAAGAGCGCATCGAGCGTGAACAATATCGTGGTGCGCGCCTGCGCCGCATCCGCCAGCGCCAGCACGATCAGGATCAGAGCCGAAATCAGCCAGATCCGATGATCTTTCCACAGGCGGCGCAGAAAACCTGTGGCACGGGGTTGAGGCAGGCTTGTCTCGGTCATGTCGAAATTCCTGATTAATAGTTTATCTGTATTGAAAGGAGCGCCCTATGCCGCATCCTCCGTCTTGGTCAGCGCCATCCCGACACAACATTCAGAGGTCAGGAAATCCAGCATTCGGCGCATTGCGCTATAATCCACCCGGTTGATGACCGCGCGCCCCTGTCGTTCCTGCACCACCAAACCAGCCTCGACCAGTGTCGAAAGATGATGCGCCAGAGTCGAGGGGGGCTGATCCAGATGCTGGCCGATCTCGCCCACGTTCAGGCCCGGCTCTCCCGCCTTCACCAAAAGACGAAAGACAGCCAGCCTTGTGTCATGGCCAAGGGCGGCAAGGGCGCGCGCGGTGGGACTTGTAATGCTCATGGGCGCATTTATAACTACATACCTAGTTATGTAAACATGTTTTTTCCCGCAATCGTCGTCATCCTTGCCACCCCGCCCCCCGCACGCCGCACGCGCAGATCCGGTCAAGGGCCAAGCGCGCGCGCCTCGGGAGGACGGGCAGACCGCAAATCAGCGGCGTCAGACCCCGGCAGGCGGCCCGGAACCAGCGTGGCGCGGTTCATCATCCCCACCCCTGCACCAGCCCACGCACCACAAGTCCCTGATAGCCCTCGACATCGGTCGCAGGAGGCAGGCCGTAATCTACCCGATGGCCGCCCCCGGGTCCGCGCACAAGACGGCTCTGGCGCGGCCGGATACTTTAGCGCCTCGTCATTTCGGAGTGGATTATTATGTTTTTTTATGTATTCTTTCCCTCATTGGGGAGAAAACGCTAGTGCCAAGCTTTTTGGACATTTTGACAGAGGCCCTTGGTCTCATTCTGTCCTGGGAGCGCGCGCTCAGTGAGATCGTGATCCTGTCGTTGCGCGTGACCCTGACGGCGGTGGTCATTTCCTGTGTCCTGGGCTTGCCCCTAGGCGCGATGGTTGGTGCGTTCCGCTTTCCGGGGCGTGGGCTCCTGACGGTCATCCTCAATGCTCTGATGGGATTGCCGCCGGTCGTGGTGGGCCTCATGGTCTATCTCACGCTCTCGGCCTCCGGGCCCATGGGTGCCTTGCAACTGCTTTACACGCCTGCGGCGATGATCATCGCGCAGACGATCCTGGTGACGCCGATCGTGGCGGCGCTCACCAAACAGGTGGTTGAGGATCTGCATGGCGAATATGCCGAACAATTCGCGTCATTCGGGCTGACGGCGAGAGACCGCATCGCGGCGCTCTTGTGGGATGCGCGCTACAGCCTGCTGACCGTGGCGCTCGCCGGTTTTGGCCGGGCAGTGGCCGAGGTGGGCGCGGTGCTGATCGTGGGCGGCAATATCAATCATGTCACACGGATGATGACCACGACGATCGCGCTGGAAACCTCCAAGGGCAATCTCGAACTGGCGCTGGCGCTCGGCCTGCTGCTTCTGGGCATCGCGGTGATCGTCAATGCATCGGTGATGGCGCTCCGGGCCTCTGCCGTGAGGGCGACCTATGCGTGACATGGCCCCAGACACAAGCCTTGCAATGGCTGAGGCACCTAGCGCCACGCCGCCAATTCTGGCCACCCGTGCGCTCTGCTATGAGGCCGGTGGCAAGCGGCGGATCGACACTGTGACCCTCTCGATCCACGCCCGGCGACGCACGATGATCATGGGAGCGAATGGCGCGGGCAAGAGTGTGCTCCTCCGCCTGATGCATGGGCTGCTGAAACCGACGCAAGGCGCGGTCCTGTGGCACGGGCAATCCCAAAGTGCCGTTGCCAGAGGCGCACAGGCGATGGTGTTTCAAAGACCGATCATGCTGCGCCGCTCGGCTCGGGCCAATCTGAAATTCGCCCTTGGAGCCCGTGGGATCCGGGGAGCTGCCTGCGCCGAACAGGCCGAGCAGGGGCTTGCCATGGCGAATCTGAGCGATATCGCCCATAGCCCGGCGCGGCTGCTGTCGAGCGGCGAACAACAGCGCCTTGCCGTCGCGCGTGCCCTGATCTGCAAACCCGAGTTGCTGTTTCTGGATGAGCCAACAAGCAGCCTTGATCCCGCCTCGACTCAGATGATCGAAGATCTTGTCAACGCGGCCCACGCGCAGGGTGTCACCATCGTCATGGTCACGCATGATCTGGGACAGGCCCGGCGCATGGGAGATGACGTAATCTTTCTGCATGCCGGTCAGGTGGCCGAGAGCGGACGGCTGAGCGATGTGCTCTCACAACCCCGGGCACCATCCACCAGAGCGTGGCTGCAAGGGCGCCTCTATACCGACGCAACCCTCTGACCTTTCTAGAAAACAGGAGTCTTCAATGCTCAGACGGCATATCTTCTCTCTGACGGCAAGCGCGCTGCTTGCTCTTGCCTTGCCCGGCGCGACTGCGGCACAGGACCAGTTCATCGTGGTGCAATCCACCACATCGACCCAGAATTCCGGCCTTTTCGAGCAAATCTTGCCACTTTTTCAAGACCAGACCGACATCGAGGTGCGAGTCGTCGCCGTCGGCACCGGACAGGCGATCAAGAATGCGATGAACGGCGATGGCGATGTCCTTTTTGTGCACGCCAAGGCCGCCGAAGAGGCTTTCGTCGCCGAAGGTCACGGGGTGGAACGTTTTGACGTCATGTACAACGATTTTGTCATCGTCGGACCGCCCTCCGATCCTGCGGGCGTGGCCGGGACGCGCGATGTCGTTGCGGCGCTGACCAAGATCGCAGAGGTGCAGGCGCCCTTCGCCTCGCGCGGCGATGACAGCGGCACCCACAAGGCGGAACTGCGCCTGTGGAAAGAGGTCGGGATCGACGCGCAGGCCGCCTCGGGCGGCTGGTATCGCGAGACCGGCTCTGGCATGGGGGCCACGCTCAACACCGGCGCGGGCATGGGGGCCTATATTCTCACCGATCGCGCCACATGGATCGCCTATGGCAACAAGGGCGACTATCAGATCGTAGTCGAGGGCGATCCGAAGATGTTCAACCAGTATGGGATCATCCTCGTGAACCCGGAAAAGCACCCGACGGTCAAGGCCGAGGCCGGGCAGGCCTTCATCGACTGGGTGCTGTCCGAGGCAGGCCAACAGGCGATCGCGGATTACATGATCGAGGGCAAGCAGCTCTTTTTCCCGAACGCGGGCGGCTGACGGATCTGCCCGCTCACGACGACAGCCACCGCACGGTGCCCAGTTCCCTCAGATCGTATCCGCCAAGGGCGGCTGCCTTGGCGATCATCGTTTCGGATCTCGAAAACTGCATCAGCCGCTGCACGCCGTAGGTGAAATAGGCGCGCCGGTCGATCAGCAGGTCGAACCGTTCTTGCAGCAGGGGCCGGAACACCAGCCGAAACTGCCGCGCCATCGACTCGATCCCCAATGTCGCTTCTGCTTCACCCGCCGCAATCGCCGCGGCGGCATCGCTCTCGGTATAGGCCGGGCTTGGACGTGTCAGGATATCGCCCGCAGACAGCCCCGCTGCCGCCATCAGGCGCTCGAAAAGCGCGGTCGTGCCAGCCCCTTCCTGTCGCAGGATCACCCGACGCCCACGCAGATCACTGAAATCCCGAACCATATCGGCAACGCCCGGTGCCAGGATCAGACCGCGCACCCGCTCGGCCCAGCCGATCAGCACGGCGTCACGCAGGCCGAGCGCCTCGACCGCATCGATGTTCCAGTCCGCATCGCCCGGAACATGCAGCCCGGCAAGCGCCGCCCCGCCCTCGGCAAAGACGGCCAGACCGACGCTGCTCCCATTCCAGAGCGTTGCCAGATTCGATCCGCTCTCGCGCAGAGCCCAGTCGAGCAGCGGGTCATGGGAACCAGTCACCAACGCCGGTCGCGCGACAGGATGCAGGACGCCTGATCCCTCGATCCAGTCCACCACTTCGCTCTGCGGAAACAACAGTTTACCGGTGATCTTGCGATGCGGAATTTCACCCGTGGCCACCATGTCATAGACCTTGCGTTCCTTGACACGCAAGAGATCCGCGACCTCCTTTGTCGTCAGATAGGCGGGGCTGTCGTTGTCCATTGGCTCCAACCCTGTGGGTGACATCACGGTTCTCCCGCGTTCCTACCTCATCCCCGGCTCGAAATCAGCAGGAAAGACAGCCCGTCGCACCTTTGAGTGGTGCGGTTGAAATCCAAGCAGGTCCGGCAGAAAGCAGATGTCATGCAAGGTGCAAATCACGCATCGGTGCCGTGTTGCAAGGCGGCGACAAGTCGGTTTGCGGCCAGCAAGGCGCGCGCGGCGACAACCTCGCCACCTTGGCCGAGGAGGAAAAATGAAGCCGGCAGAGTTTTATCAACACGACCGCCTCTGGCAACCGCCCGTCCACACTCCCGATTGCAAGACCAGCGTGCCGCGAAGCCCGCGTCTGGCGATGCTGTCGTTGCAGGGATCCTTGTCGGAACTGACCGGTCCAACCTTTGGCCACAACGACATCAACCCGATCAACAATGTCCTGATCCGCAACTACGCCAAGTCCGGCGATCCGGTGGGCGAGCGGATCAATTTCCATGGTCGGGTGCTGGATGAAAACGGTCGCGGCGTGCCCGATACGCTGGTCGAAATCTGGCAGGCCAATGCAGGCGGACGCTATCGCCACAGGAAAGATACGTATCTTGCCCCGATCGATCCCAATTTCGGCGGCCGTGGCCGGACGTTGACCGACGCGGATGGCTTCTACTGCTTCCGCAGCGTCAAACCCGGCGCCTATCCGTGGCGCAACTGGGTCAATAACTGGCGGCCCGCACATATCCATGTTTCGGTGTTCGGTTCGGCCTTCTGCCAGCGCCTGATCCCCCAGATGTATTTCGAGGACGACCCTCTGATCCATCAATGCCCCATCGTGCACGCCATCCCCGACCGGCGCGCAATAGATCAGCTGATCGCACCACTGGACACGAATCCCGCGATCCCGTTGGATTGCCTGGCCTACAAGTTCGACATCGTGCTGCGGGGGCGGCGTTCGACCCTGTTTGAAAACCGTCTGGAGGGAAACTGAGATGCCGCAATCATTGAATTACCGCAAGGAATCACCGTCACAGACCGCCGGTCCCTATGTCCATATCGGTCTCGTCCCCGGCGCGGCAGGCTTTTCGATTTTCCGGCAAGAGCTGGGACAAGACATTGCCGGACCCCAGGCGCCGGGTGAACGCATTCGGGTCGAAGGCATCGTCACGGACGGCACCGGCGCCCCGGTCAAGGACGTGCTGCTAGAGGTCTGGCAGTCCGACGCAGCGGGCCTCTACCCGTATGGCAAAGACCCGCGCGATGCCGACTGCGCTCCGGACTTTCGCGGCTGGGGTCGGGTGATCACCGACCTCGAAACCGGTCTCTGGACCTTTGACACGATCAAGCCGGGGTCGGTCATGGGCCGCAACGGCCGGGCCATGGCCCCGCCTATCAACTTGTGGATCGTCGCCCGCGGCATCAACATCGGGCTCAACACGCGGATGTGTTTCGAGGACGAGGACAACAGCACCGATCCGGTGTTAAATCTGATCGAACAGGTGGACCGGCGTCAGACCCTTTTGGCGCGTCGGGTGAATCCGGGCCACTATCGCTTCGACATTCGCCTTCAGGGTATCGATGAAACCGTATTCATGGATGTTTGACCAATGACGACCCCCTGCATCATCTGTGTTGCGATCACCGGCTCTCTGCCGCGCAAGGCCGACAACCCGGCGGTTCCGATTACCGTCCGCGAACAGGTCGAAAGCACGCAACAGGCGTTCGAGGCGGGGGCGACGATTGCCCATTGCCATGTCCGCAACGACGACGAAACCCCATCGTCGGACCCCGAAAGATTCGCCGCCTTGAAAGAGGGGCTGGAAACGCATTGCCCGGGCATGATCGTGCAGCTCTCCACCGGCGGGCGGTCAGGGGCTGGCCAGACGCGGGGCGGCATGTTGCCCCTGCGGCCCGACATGGCCTCGCTCTCGGTCGGCTCGAACAACTTCCCGACGCGGGTCTATGAAAACCCGCCTGATCTGGTGGACTGGCTGGCGTCAGAGATGCTGCGCCACGATGTCAAGCCGGAGATCGAGGCGTTTGACCTGTCCCATATCCTGAAGGCCAAGGAGATGTGGGACAAGGGCCAGATCGCTGATCGCCCCTATGTGCAGTTCGTGATGGGGGTCAGGAATGCCATGCCGGCGGATCGTGAGGTGTTCGATTATTACATCAGAACCGTCCACCGCCTGTTTGGTGCCGATGCGCCGTGGTGTGCGGCGGGGATCGGGCCGAACCAGATCGTGCTGAACGACTGGGCGGTGTCGTCGGGCGGTCATGCCCGGACCGGTCTGGAGGACAATGTGCGGCTGGACAGAGCCACGCTCGCTCCGTCGAACGCGGCCCTCGTTCAACGCGTGGTGGAATTGTGCGAAAAATACCAACGCCCCGTCGCGACACCGGCTCAGGCGCGGGCGATCCTTGGCCTGAGGGGGATCTGACATGAACAAGGTTTATGGCTCGGCGGCGGAGGCGCTGGACGGGCTTCTGTTTGACGGGATGCTGATCGCGGCGGGCGGGTTTGGCCTCTGCGGCATTCCCGAATTGCTGTTGCAGGCCATCAAGGACGCGGGCACGAAGGATCTGACCTTTGCCTCCAACAACGCGGGGCAGCACGAGAAACGGATCGAACAACGCACGGTGAGGGCGGCATGATGGCTTGCCCTTCATCCGAGGATCCCCATGCCCGCCGCCCCCGCCATCTCTCAATTCTATGGCCACCTCTTTGGCGATGATGACACCGAGAACCTGTTTTCAGACAGGTCCGAAGTGCTGGCCTTGCTTTTGGTCGAAGGGGCGCTGGCGAAAGTGCAGGGCGGGCTGGGCATCATTCCGGCCGACGCCGCGACCGAGATCGACCGCGCCACGCAAGAGGTTGAGATCGACCCTGCCGCCCTGACAGAAGAAACCGCACGCAACGGAGTGCCGGTGCCTGCGCTGCTGGCAGCGATCCGCCAGGCCGCAGGGTCGCCCGACTCGCTGCAATACCTGCATTGGGGGCCACCAGCCAGGACATCATGGACACCGGCCTTGCCCTGCGCCTGCGCCACATGCTGGTGCTGTGGGAGCGTCGCCTTGGCACGATTCTGACCAACCTTGCCGGATTGGCAGAGGCGGGCGCGCCGCGACCCGGGGCGCGGCGGGCACGCTATCGGCCATAGGCCTCTGGGCCCGGAGGCGCGCGCCGCACTGGCACGCGAACTGGGGCTGGCCGATCCCGGGCATAGCTGGCACAGTGACCGCTCTGCGCCCGGTCATCTGGCCGCCTTTGCCGCCGGTCTCGCGGGGGGTCTGGGCAAACTGGGAGTGGACGTACTTTTGCTATCGCAATCCGGTCTTGCCGAAGTCGGCTTTCGGGGTGGATCGGGGGCTTCTTCGACCATGCCGCAAAAGCAGAATCCGGTCGCGGCATCGGCGCTGGCGGCGTTGGCTCGGCATGTCATCGGATTGGCCAGTCTGGTGCAGGGCGCGGCGCTGCACCGACAGCAACGCGATGGTGCGGCTTCTGGATGACGGATCGGGCCTGATCCATGCCGAGGCCCTGAGCTTTGCGCTTGCGGACCGGATGCCGCGCCCCGAAGCAATCGCAGCCGTGACGAAATGTGTCAGGCGGCACGGGCCTCTGACACCACGCTGCTGGAGGAGGCGGCCAGCGCCAGAGACAGAGTGAAGGCGGTCAAGATGTGTTTCATGTCGGACTCCCGAACTGAACTGGCTTGTTCAGAAAGGGATCTAATGGTTAGTTTAGATTGCAATATGAAATGAACCGATCAGTTCATATATTGTGCTCCCGTCGGCCGTTTTCTGCTTGATGGCCAGCATCACCGCTATACATCAGAACAATTCTAAAAGAGGATTGCCATGATTCCCGGACTCTCCAGTCGTCGTCGCTTCAAGGATCTGTCGGAGCAGGAAATCCTCGCTCTGGCAATTTCCTCGGAAGAGGACGATGCGCGAATCTACCGCTCTTATGGAGAAATGCTGCGCGCCGATTACCCCGATACCGCAGCAGTCTTCGACGGCATGGCGACCGAAGAGGATGGCCACCGCCACCGCCTGATCGAGCTGCATCGGGCGCGGTTCGGAGAGGTGATTCCGCTGATCCGGCGCGAGCATGTGGCGGGATTCTACAATCGCCGGCCGGTCTGGCTGATCGAGAATCTGGGAATCGAGCGGATCCGCGACGAGGCCGAGGGGATGGAGCGCGACGCCGAGGCGTTTTATCTCAAGGCCGCACAGCGCACCAGCGATGCCGCGACGCGCAAGCTCTTGGGCGATCTCGCCGCTGCCGAGGCAGGCCATCAGAACCGGGCCGGGGAATTGCAGGCCGAACATCTGAGTGAAGACACCCGCGCCGCCGAGGATCGTCAGGCACATCGTCAGTTTGTGCTGACCTGGGTGCAGCCGGGACTGGCGGGGCTGATGGATGGCTCTGTCTCGACGCTGGCGCCGATCTTTGCCACGGCCTTTGCCACGCAGGACACCTGGACCACTTTCCTGGTCGGGCTGGCGGCGAGTATCGGCGCAGGCATCTCGATGGGCTTTACCGAGGCCGCGAGCGATGATGGCGAATTGTCGGGGCGCGGCAGCCCCTTCAAGCGCGGGATCGCCGCCGGGGTGATGACCACTCTGGGCGGGTTGGGCCATGCGCTGCCCTATCTCATCCCGGATTTCTGGACCGCCACGATGATCGCCTTTGTCGTGGTCTTTGTCGAGCTTTGGGCGATCGTCTGGATCCAGAACCGCTATATGGACACGCCATTCTTTCGCGCCACGTTTCAGGTGGTGCTGGGGGGCGCGCTGGTCTTTGCAGCCGGGGTGCTGATCGGCAGCGGATAGGCTCTGTCAAGGCGCAAACCGCCAGAGTCCTCGAGGAAACGGATGATTTCGGCAACCCCCCTGCCGCTCCGCAACTGCGCCATAACATAGGGACGCGCGCCGCGCGCGGTGGCGGTATCGGCCTCCAGCAACGCCAGATCGACACCGACATGAGGGGCGAGATCGGTCTTGTTGACGACGAGCAGGTCCGATTTCGTCACCCCCGGCCCGCGTTTGCGCGGAATGTCCTGACCGGCGGCGGTGTCGATCACATAGAGACTGAGATCGGCCAGTTCTGGGCTGAAGGTGGCCGCCAGATTGTCGCCACCCGATTCGATCAGGATCAGATCGAGATCTGGAAAGGCGGTCATCAGATCGGCCACGGCGGCAAGGTTGATCGAGGCATCCTCGCGAATCGCGGTATGCGGGCAGCCCCCCGTTTCCACCCCCCGGATGCGCGCGGCGGGCAGCACCTGCGCGCGCATGAGATGGTCTGCATCCTCGCGGGTGTAGATGTCATTGGTGATCACCGCCATCGAGCAGCGCGAGCCAAGGGCGCGCGCCAGATGCTCGGTCAGCGTCGTCTTGCCGGCCCCCACGGGGCCGCCGATGCCCACGCGCAGGGGGCTGTTCATGGGATGTCTGCTCATGTGCGGAAGATCCTCACCTCTTGGGTCTCATGTTGAAAGGCCGCGAGATCGCCCGCCAGCGCGCAGCCGCCAAGCGAATCGAGCGGGGCAGTGGCGGCGGTTCGCGCCAGATCGTGGATCAGCGGCAGAATGCGCGCCAACACCCCCTGCCCCGCGCTCTGCCCCAGAGGCACGTGGCGGATGGCGATCGTCACGAGATTGCCGGCAAAGCCCTGGAGATAGAGCGCGATCACGTCCGACTTGGGCAGGCCAAGTGCCATTGCGGCCTCACCCAGAGCCACCGGCAGCATCCGGGGCGACAGGGCGCGCCCGGTGATCGCGGTGAGGGTGTTGGCAAGGGCGCGGCCTTGCTCAAGCCCCTCTTGCAGGCGCTCCGCACAGGGCGCGAGCGCGCGCGCCATGTCGTCGAGCGCCTCGGCCTCGCCGTCCAGCGCTTGGGCCACAAGCACGGCATCCTGCCACCCCGCGCCGAAGCGCAGGATATTGCCGAGCCAGGTCTCAAGGCTGTCGGCATCAAAGACCGTGCCCGCCGCAATCTCGCGCTCGAGTCCGTGCGAATAGGCAAACGCACCGGTGGGAAAGGCGGGAGAAAGCCACTGCACGAGCGCGAGATGGCCGATACTCAGCATCAGGCGTGGGTGTGGGCGTGGCTGTGGTCATGCCCCATCGTGCGACCCTTGCCATAGGCACCGCCTTCGGGCCGAAAGGGACCGGTGACGGGGGTGAGATGCGCGCCAAGCTGCACCAGCATCGCCGCGATCACGTGATCGCTGCGGATTGTCAGATGATCGGCGCCCATGGCACAGGGCGTGTGGCGATTGCCGATATGCCAGGCGAGACGGGGCAGATCACCGCGCACCTCGATCAGATCCTCAAGCGCGGGCAAGACCCCGACAGCGCGCCCGTCCGCAAGCTGAAAGCCCCAGTGATCGTCCAGATTCGTCACTTCCGGCAAATCGACGAGAAAGGTCAGACCGGCACGCGCGACAAGCCTTTTGCGCCGGATCAGTCTCTGATCATAGTCCAGAACCACGTGATCGGAGACCTCTGGCGGGGCTTCGTGCAGCAGATGACGGGCAATCGGCAGATCGGTCATGGCAGCCTCTCAGAACAGGAAATAGCGCTGCGCCAGCGGCAGGTCGCGGGCGGGCTCGCAGGTCAGCAGCACGCCATCGGCGCGCACCTCGTAGGTCTCGGGATCGACCTCGATCCGGGGGGTGGCATTGTTGAGCACCATGTCGGCCTTTTGCAGCCCCCGGCAGCCCTCGACGGCAACGGTATCCTTGCGCAATCCAAGGCTGTTCGCAATCCCTGCTGCCTGCGCCGCCGCCGAAACAAAGCTGACCGAGGAGCGCTCAAGGGCGCGCCCGTAGGCGGCAAACATGGGCCGGGAATGCACCGGTTGGGCTGGAATAGAGCCGTTGGGATCGCCCATCTGCGCCAGAACAATCGAACCGCCCATCAACACCATCTCGGGCTTGGCACCAAAGAACGCCGGATCCCAGAGCACCAGATCGGCCCGTTTGCCGACCTCGATACTCCCGATATGGGCACTGATCCCATGCACGATGGCGGGGTTGATGGTGTATTTGGCAATATAGCGGCGCACCCGCAGATTGTCGTTGTCGCCGGTCTCGCCGTCGAGCGCGCCGCGCTGCCGTTTCATCTTGTGCGCGGTCTGCCAGGTGCGGATGATCACCTCGCCTACCCGTCCCATCGCCTGACTGTCCGAGGCCATGACCGAGAACGCGCCCAGATCGTGCAGGATATCCTCGGCGGCGATGGTTTCGCGCCGGATGCGGCTCTCGGCAAAGGCCACGTCCTCTGGAATCGCCTTGTCGAGGTGGTGACAGACCATCAGCATGTCGAGATGTTCCTCGATCGTGTTGACGGTATAGGGCATGGTCGGATTGGTCGAGGACGGAAGGATGTTCTGGCTGCTGACCACGCGGATGATGTCGGGAGCATGCCCGCCACCCGCGCCTTCGGTGTGATAGGCATGGATGGTGCGCCCCGCGATCGCCCGGATCGTGTTCTCGACAAAGCCGCTTTCGTTCAGGGTGTCGGTGTGGATCATCACCTGCACATCCGTCACCTCGGCCACGCCAAGGCAACAGTCGATGGCGCCGAGGGTGGTGCCCCAATCCTCGTGCAGCTTGAGCGCGCAGGCGCCTGCCGCGACCTGTTCGTGCAGCGCCTCAGGCAGGCTCGCATTGCCCTTGCCGGCAAAGCCGAGATTCATCGGCAGGCCATCCGCCGCCTGCAACATCCGCCCGATATGCCAGGGGCCGGGCGTACAGGTCGTGGCAAGCGTGCCATGCGCCGGGCCGGTGCCGCCGCCCAGCATGGTGGTGATCCCCGAATGCAGCGCATCGTCGATCTGTTGCGGACAGATGAAATGGATATGCGCGTCAAACCCGCCCGCCGTCAGGATCTTGCCCTCGCCCGCGATAGCCTCGGTCCCCGGTCCGATGATGATATCGACACCCGGTTGGATATCGGGATTGCCCGCCTTGCCGATCCCGGCGATGAGGCCGTCGCGCAGGCCGACATCAGCCTTGGTGATGCCGGTATGATCGACGATCAGCGCATTGGTGATGACCGTATCCATGGCGCCGCCCGCGCGGCTGATCTGGCTCTGGCCCATGCCATCGCGGATCACCTTGCCGCCACCGAATTTCACCTCTTCGCCATAGAGGGTCAGATCCCGCTCGACCTCGATGATGAGATCGGTATCACCAAGGCGCAGCCGGTCGCCGGTGGTGGGGCCATACATCGCGGCATAGGCGGCGCGGGGGATGGCGTAGGGCATCTAGAGGTCTCCCATAGCGAGAGGTGCACCGCCGGGCAGGGCCCGACCGCGGGGGGGCGCTGAAACCTTTGTGGGATGCGCTTTATGGTATTCAAATACTGCCATGGTCTCGCAGGGGCGCAAGGTTGCAAAAGCGCCCGCCCGGGGGGCGGTCGGGCGCTGCCCGGCGGCGCTTCGCGCCGCGATCCCGGGCAAGAGGCTCCTTGCATCAAGCGCTTGCATCACAAATCCCCCATCACCTGCTTGTTGAACCCGAACACCCGCCGCGCCCCGCCATAGGGCACCAGACGCACCTCGCGGCTCTGCCCCGGCTCGAACCGCACGGCGGTGCCTGCGGGAATGTCGAGCCGCTGGCCGCGCGCGGCATCACGGTCGAAGGACAGCCCGCTATTGACCTCGGCAAAATGGTAATGGCTGCCGACCTGCACGGGCCGGTCGCCAGTATTGGCAACCATCAGTTCAGTGACAGCTGCGCCCGCGTTCAGCGTGATCTCACCTTCGGCGCAAATAAGCTCACCGGGGATCATTTCCATCGCCTCCCGATCATCAACCCGCCCGCACCTGCGATCAGGGCCACGGCGATCAGCCACAGGGAATCCACACCATGCGGGTGCAGATGCGGCCCGCTATCCGCGAGGGCGGCTGTGGGAGCAAAGAGGACGAAGGGGAGAATATGACGCATGATCAGAGCCTTTCATCGGATGGGATTGTGAACGGTGACAAGTTTCGTGCCGTCCGGGAACGTCGCCTCGACCTGCACCGCGTGGATCATCTCCGCAATGCCGGTCATGCATTGATCGGCGGCGATGACATGCGCGCCCGCCGCCATCAGATCGGCCACCGATCGGCCATCGCGCGCGCCCTCGACCACGAAGTCGGTGATCAGCGCCACCGCCTCGGGATGGTTGAGCTTGACACCACGCGCCAGCCGGTTGCGCGCCACCATCGCGGCGAGCGAGATCAGCAGCTTATCCTTTTCCCGCGGATTGAGATACATCGCTGCCTCCTTTTAGCTCTGCCAGACGCGCGGCAGCGGGCCGGGGCGCAGCACCGACAAGAGCCGCAGGATCTGCCGCCGGAGCGGCCAACCCTCGCGCGCCATCAGGCGGATGATCAGCTTGCCATCAAACCCCGATGCACCACCGCTCACACCCGGCTCATCAAGCTGCGCGCGCACCGCCGCAAGGGCATCCTCGCCCCCCTGCCCCACAAGCGCCAGCGTGGCAAAGGCGCGCGCACCGTCGAGGATGCCCGGCCCGGCACCAAGAGCCGCAGTGCTCAGATGCAGCGGCTCGATCAACACCGGCCTGTCGGTCCGTGTGATGCAGCGGGTGTCGCGCAGGCTGACCGCAGCCAGCGTCTCGCCCATGGCGGCGCGGCCCAGAATGATGGATTCCAGCATCAGGCAAGAGGCATCAGTCTCCAGTTCGATCACGGTCTCGCGGTGCAGCGCGCTCTGGTCAAAGAGGATCGTTTCCTGCGGCAGCCAGTCGAGATGCGCCCCCGCACCAAGCCTGTGAGCCACCGAGACTCGCGCCACCGGACCGATACTGCGATAAGCGCGTTCGGCGGTTTGGGTGGTGGCGGTGGCGCGACACCCGGCAGCCAGATCAAGCCGGTAGTCGAGCGTGTCGCCGCCGGCCAGCCCGCCGGAGGTGTTGAGAAAGACCACCTCGGGGCCGGCGGGACCGGGATGCAGGAACGCCTTGGCCGATCCCGCCTGATAGAGCCGCTCAAGCCGCGCGCCAGAGGGTCCAGGCACGAGGCGGACCTGCGCCGTTCCGGTGCTGCGCTGATGCTGAAGGGCGGGACAGGCGGTCATGACGACTCCGGTTCTGATCCGCTAGAGGCTAGTCGCGCGCCGCCCGCAAGCCAGCCTTGCAGCGCTTGCGACGGCCACAGGCCAACCATGTTCCGTGCCGTTGCACGAAATTTGGACAGGATGCGCATCAAATGGACACTTCGCGCAAGAGCCGGGCACGATCAACCGTGGCGGCAGGCCCCGAGAGGCGCACGGTGCCGCGGTTGAGCACCACCAGATCGTCGGCCAGTTCATAGGCAAAATCGAAATATTGCTCGACGAGCACGATGGCAATCTCGCCCTCGTCCCGCAAAAGGCCGATCACCTTGCCGATCTGCTTGATGATATTGGGTTGAATCCCCTCTGTCGGCTCGTCGAGCAAAAGAACGCGAGGGCGCGCGATGAGCGCGCGGGCAATCGCAAGTTGCTGTTGCTGCCCGCCCGACAGATCGCCGCCGCGCCGGTCCTTCATCTGCTCCAGAACCGGAAAGAGGTCGTAGATGCGCCGCGGGATCGCATGCTCGGATTTGGGCAGGCAGGCAAAGCCTGTCTGAAGGTTCTCCGTGACCGTGAGCAGCGGAAAGATCTCGCGTCCCTGCGGGACATAGGCGATTCCCGCCTGCGCCGCCTGCGCGGCACCAAGATGCAACAGATCGCGCCCGTCGAGCGTGATGCGACCGCCCGAGTAGGGATGCCGCCCGGCGATGGCCTTCAAAAGGCTGGTCTTGCCCACGCCATTCGTCCCCATCACCGCCGTCACGGCGCCGGGGCGGGCGGTCAGGCTGACGCCATGCAGGATTTGCGAGGCGCCATAGTGCAGGGTCAGGTTCTCGACGCTCAGCATCGGTTATCTCCCGAGATAGACATCGATCACCTGTTGGTTCTGCGTCACATGATCGAGACTGCCCTCGGCCAGAACCGCGCCTTCGTGCAGCACCGTTACCTTGCAGCCGAGGCGGCGGACGAATTCCATGTCATGTTCGATCACCACGACGGCGCGGGTTTCGGCCGCGCGTTTGAGGATATCGGTGGTATGTTCGCGCTCGGCGGGCGTCATCCCGGCGGCGGGTTCATCGACCAGCAAGAGGCGGGGGTCCTGGGCCAGCAACATCCCGATCTCCAGCCACTGCTTTTGCCCGTGGCTGAGATCTCCCGCTCGGCGCGGCAGATCGTCAAGCAGCCCAATTTCCCTGGCCAGTTCCGCAATTCGCTCGGCGGCGTCCGTGGTCGGACGATGGAACAGCACATCAAACGGCCCTCGCTTGGCCTTGAGCGCCATGCGCAGGTTTTCGCGCACCGTCTGCGCTTCGAACACCGTGGGTTTCTGGAACTTGCGCCCGATTCCCACCCGCGCGATCTCGCTCTCGCTCATGCCCAGCAGCGACACGGATCTCTCGCCCCAGATCACCCGGCCTTCGTCGGGCCGCGTCTTGCCGGTGACAATATCCATGAAGGTCGTCTTGCCCGCGCCATTCGGGCCGATCACGGCGCGCAACTCCGGCTCGCCGATCTGGATCGAAAGGTTGTTGATGGCGCGGAATCCATCGAATGTGACGGAAACACCCGAGACTTCGAGAAGCGTGCTCATGGCTTTCTCACCAGATAGTCAAAAAGCCCGCCAATGCCGCGCGGAAAGAACAGCGTGACGGCGACAAAGCCCAGGCCAAGAAGGACCAGCCACCAGTCGGTCCAGCGGATCGTGTAGACCCCGAGATCGATGTTCGGAGCGCCGCCGCCAGTGAACCAGCTTGAGGCGAGGCTGACCGCAGCCGCGCCAATCACCGCGCCGTAGAGCCGCCCGCGCCCGCCGATGGCCACCCAGACGGCCAGATAGATCGAGGCGATGGGGGCGATCTCTGCCGGGTTGATGATCCCCGCTTGCGGATAGTAGAGCGCACCGGCAAGGCCCGAGACGATCGCCGTGAGAGTAAAGATCATCAGCTTGTAGCTCTCGACATCATAGCCCAGAAACCGCACCCGCGCCTCGTTGTCGCGGATGGCGCGGATGACCGAGCCGAACTTGCCGGAAACGAGCCAGGCAAAGAGCAGATAGCCAAGGCCAAGCGCCAGCGCCGAGGCCCAGAAGAACCACATCGACAGGGTGGATTGCGGCAGATGGTCGAGACCGGGAATGTTCTGCAAGCCCGAGAGACCGTTGTTGCCACGCAGCCCGGTATCGTTCTGAAAGAGGTAGAGCGACAGCGCGAGCGTCATCGCCTGCGTCAGGATCGACAGATAAACCCCCGTCACCCGACTGCGGAACGCGAGCCAGCCAAAGATCAGCGCCAAAAGCCCCGGCACCAGCACGACGAGCAGGAGTTGCAGGGTCAAACTATGCGCAAAGCCCCAGATCAGGGGAAGTTCGTTGCTTCCGACCACCCCAAAGATCTGCGTGGCGATGGCGTTGTCAATCTCGGTGCGTGTCGGGGGTATCGCCGCATTGGCCAAGGATCCGATGATGATGCCTTCGGTGCGGGCATACATCAGCCACATGCCGATGGCATATCCGCCAAGACCAAAAAACGCGAAATGTCCGAGACTGAGGATACCGCAATATCCCCAGACCACATCCATCGCCACGGCAATCAGGCACAGGCAGAGCGTCATACCCAAAACCTTGACCATCGAGGTCGAGAGAAGCGCCAGACCGAATCCCTCGGCCAGCACCGTAACCCCGAGCGTAAAGAGCGCGAGGCAGACAAGAAACCACATCACCGAAGGGTTCTCGGCAAGAAAGAGCCGACGCTTGGGGCTGACGGGTCTGCGCATCCCTCAATCCCCCGCCGCGCGGCCCTTGAGGGCGACGATGCCCTTGGGCCGGAATTGAATGAACAGGATGATGAAGAGGATCATGTAAGTCTGCGCTGCCAGCGTGTTGGAGGGATTGAACCATTCGATCCCCTTTTGCAGAAAGCCGATGAGCGAGGCCCCGGCGAGCGTCCCCCAGACATTGCCGACGCCGCCCACAACCACGGTCATGAAGCTCTGCACGATGTAGTTGGCACCCATCTCTGATGTCACCTGCGCATAAAGCCCGATGGCGACGCCCGCGATGCCCGCGATGCCAGAGCCAAGCCCGAAGGTCAGCATGTTGATGCGATCGGGGTTGATGCCCATCGAGGCGGCCATGCCGGGGTTCTGCGTCACCGCCCGCACCTCGAGCCCCAGCCTCGTGCGTTTGAGGATGAAAAGCAGCAGCGCCAGAAAAAGAAGCGCCAGAACAAAGATTGCGACACGGATATTGCTGATACTGACAATATCGTTGAGCGAGAGTGCCCCGCTCAGCCAGTCCGGCGAGGTCAGCGGGCGGACCTGAGTGCCAAAGATGTTCTTGGCCAGTTGTTGCAACGCAATCGACAGCCCGAACGTGGCCAGAAGAGTTTCCAGTGGCCGGGTATACAGATGCCGGATCACCAGCCGCTCCATCGCGACACCCGCGCCGAACGTGACCGCAAAAGCAAGCGGCAGGGCAATGAGCAGGCTCAGCGTGTAGTCGGGAATGAAAAGCTGCACCACATAGCCGGTATAGGCGCCCATCATGATGAACTCACCATGGGCCATGTTGATCACCCCCATCACGCCAAAGGTGATGGCAAGACCGATGGCGGCAAGAAAGAAGATCGAGGCAAGCGACAGACCATCGAGGATGAGATCAAGCACCTGATAGAGACCGAGAGCCTGAGCGGTCGCGGCAAGCGCGGCCTCGGCGGCGGCGGTGATCTCGGGGTCGGACTCGATGTAGGTCTCATAGAACACATGCCCCGCAATCGCGTCCGCCACCTCGCTTCCGGTGGCACGTTGCGGCACTGTTCCTGCCTTTTCCAACGCCTCATAGGCGCGTTCACGGGCGGATTCGGTGTTCAGCTGATGCACTGGAACGCCCGCCACGCTGCCAGCAACGATATTGGCCGCCAGCACGTCGCGCAGATCGCTGGCGCTCTGGCGCGGCGCGGCAAGACCCGCCGCCACCAGCCGATCATAGGCCTCGGCCTCGGTGATGTCACGGCCGGGCTCAAGCTCGCGGGCGATATTGACGCCCGCCGGAAGGACCGCGGCCACCCCCGCCTGACGGGCGGCCAATTGATTGAGGACGCTGCGCGCCTCCAGACTGATATCGCCAGCAAGATCATCGATGGCGGCAAGTCGCGCCGACCGGGGCGTGCCAAACTGCGCGATGAGCAGCGCCAGCAGGCGTTGCTTGCGCATCTTGAGCGTGGCGTCGGTTTCGGTCTCGATCGCGGCAGCAAGCGGCGCGATCTGGCTTGGATCCGCGCTGCGGGCAATCGCTGCGAGCGCAGCGGCGCGCCGTTCAGGGTCCGCTGCGGTCAGTTCATAGGGCACGAGTGCTGAGGCAATGACGCCTCGCACGCCGGAATTGGGGCGGATCTGTTTCACTTCGCGGCTGGAGACCGCGCCGATCACAGCCCCGCTGTCGATATCGATCAGGCGCAGGCCGTCACCCGCCTCTTCGGCGTAAAAGAACAGGCCGTCGCTTGACCGCTCATAAACGCCACGATCCTGCCAGCGGCGCAGGAATTCGGCAGTTCCGGGACGGTCGGTGGCGATCAGGGCCTGAACCACCGCCTCTGTCGAACGACGCGCGGGATTGGCAATCTCGCTCTGAAAGTCCTGAAGCAGCGACTGCAAGCCGTCCTGCGCCACAGCCACGTCCGGACGCGCGAGCAGACCGCACGCAACGACCGTCAGAAATGCCGTGACACGGCCAAGATAGGCGAGAAAATGCATCGGATGAGCACCTTGCTGCGGGCAGACGACGCGGGGCCACAAAGCCCCGCGCGCTCGCCAGCTCAGTAGTTCGAGGTCATCTGCACACAGGTCTTGGTCTCGGTATTGAACATGCCGCAGCCGAGGTCTTTCCAGTCGCTCGTGAGCACGGCGCTCTCGGGCAGGTAGTCGGTCCAGGCGTCACCCGGCACTTCCTTGGTCTGGCTGATGATGTCGAACTGACCATCGGCACGGATCTCGCCGATCAGAACCGGCTTGGTCAGGTGGTGGTTGGGCAGCATCTCGGCCATGCCGCCGGTCAGGTTCGGAAATTTCTGACCCCACATCTTTTCGCGCACCGCGTCCACATCCGTGGTGCCCGCTTGCGTGACTGCGTTCACCCACATGTTGAAGCCGATGTAATGCGCCTCCATCGGGTCGTTGGTCACGCGGTTCTCGCCGGCATAGGCCTTCCACGCCTTGACAAACTCGGCATTGATCGGCGTATCGGCGGATTGGAAATAGTTCCACGCCGCGAGATGGCCCACGAGTTCGGTCGTATCGAGGCCCGACAATTCCTCCTCGCCCACCGAAAAGGCGACGACTGGAATGTCGTCGGCGCTGACACCGGCGGCGGCGAGTTCCTTGTAAAACCCGATATTGGCGTCGCCATTGATGGTCGAGATCACGCCCACCTTCTTGCCGCCCGCCCCCAGCGCCACGACATCGGCCACGATCGTCGCCCAGTCGGAATGGCCGAAAGGCGTGTAATTGACAAAGATATCCTCGGCCGCGATGCCCTTGGATTTCAGATAGGCGTCAAGGATATTGTTGGTGGTGCGGGGATAGACATAGTCGGTGCCCAAAAGCGCGAATTTCTCGACGCCCAGTTCCTCCAGGAAGTAATCCACCGCCGGAATCGCCTGCTGATTGGGCGCGGCCCCGGTGTAGAAGACGTTCTTCGAGGATTCCTCGCCCTCATACTGGACCGGATAGAACATCAGGCCGTTGAGTTCCTCCAGCACCGGCAGCGCCGATTTGCGGCTGACGCTGGTCCACGAGCCAAAGATCACATCGACCTTGCTTACAGTCAGCAATTCGCGTGCCTTTTCGGCAAAGAGCGGCCAGTCAGAGGCGGGATCGACCACCACCGCCTCGATCGGGCAGCCGAGCAATCCACCCTTGGCGTTCTGCTGATCGACCAGCATCAGCACGGTATCCTTGAGCGTGGTTTCCGAGATCGCCATCGTGCCCGAAAGCGAATGCAGCACACCCACCTTGATCGGGCAATCCTGCGCCAGCGCGGGGCTACCGACCAGCACAATCGTGGTGGCCAGAGCGGCCAGAATGGAATTGGTATTCATTGTCCTCAGCACTCCCATATTCGGGCCGCGCGCATGACCTGCCAGAGGCTTTTCAACCTCAAGTCCGGCTGTTAGGCTCAATGCCGCAGCATCACGATGTTGTTGCCGTCCAGCGGTGTCTGTCTGCCAGGATCAGGGCCGCTGGACGGTATCTGTCGCCTTCATCAGGCAGGGCCATCCAACACCGCGCCGGGAACCGCGACCACAAGGCAATGCCATTGATGGGGGTTTGCGTCGGCAAGTAGCGCTTTTTTAAACGCGCAGAGAACGTCTTGCCCGATTATTTTGCACCTGCAAACCCCGGATCATGCCGCATTGCAGCGACACGCCGGTTGACCAACCGCTCAAGGCGCGGGACGGGCGCTCAGATCTGAGGATTCGGCAGGCTGTCAAAGGCGCTTTTCAGCGCGTCACCCCAGCCGTCGGAAATCGTCAGGAAATAGGGATCATCAGCCTCGATGCGCCGGACCGGATCAAGCTTCAGGCTGTTGCTGTCGTAAAAACAGACATCGAGCGGCATTCCGACAGACAGGTTGGCCTTGATGGTGGAATCGAAACTGACCAGCAACAGTTTCATCGCATCAGCAAAGCTCATCGCCGGATCGTAGGCCCGCAGCAGGATCGGGCGACCGTATTTGGTTTCGCCAATCTGGAAAAACGGCGTCTCGGTGCTGGCCTCGATGAAGTTACCCTCGGGATAAATCAGAAACAGCCGGGGCGGGCCGCCCTTGATCTGACCACCGAAAATCATCGTGGCCTTGAAGCTGTCGGCACGTTGGCCGGTGCTGGAATGGGTCTCGATCACGTCACGCAAGGTCGTTGCCACCAGACGTGCGGCCTGAAACATCGACGGGACCGACAGGATCGTGGGATCGCGTTCGTCATGTGCCTTGGTGCGCTCTTCCAGCAGGCTGACGACCGATTGCGTGGTCGCCAGATTGCCCGCCGTGAGCAGGACCATGGCGCGCTCGCCGGGGATCTGCCAGCGGTGCATTTTCCGAAAAGTCGAGATATTGTCCAAGCCCGCATTGGTGCGGGTGTCGGACATGAAAACCACGCCACGATCAAGACATAACCCAACGCAGTAGGTCATTGGTCGATTCCTGTCACTGTTGTTGCATTACACGCAGCGTCACATCCATGGTTTCCTCGGCCGACCCATAGCGATGCCCCACCACCGGCGCGGCTTCGGTATAATCAAGCCCGGTTGCAACCCGCACATAGCGTGTGTCGGGGGCAATCGCGTTCGATATATCGAAACCGACCCAGCCCAGCCCCTCGACATGGGCCTCTGCCCAGGCGTGAGTGGCACTTTGCTCGTCCTGCCCGTCCATCCGGAGATAGCCCGAAACATAGCGCGCCGGAAGCCCCATCGCACGCACGCAGGCGATGAACACATGAGCGTGATCCTGACAGACCCCATGCCCGGCGGCGACAGCATCCTCGGCGGTCCAGGCAATCTCTGATTTGCCGGTCTCATAAGCAATCGCGCTATGCACACGCGCCGAGAGATCATGCAAGCGCACCAGATCACTATCGCCCTCAATGGCGCGCAGTATCTCGCGACAGCCCTTGCCGGCGCGGGTATGGTTAGTGGCGCGCTGAAACAGCCAGAGCGGAGTCAGTCCCTCATGGGGTCCGACGATCCCGGCGGTATCGGCCATGTCAACCACGCCCTGCGAACGGATCACCAATTCGGTGACACCGGCATCAAAGCTGAACATCATCACGTGGTTGCGGTGGTGATCGTCGAACTCGACCTGCTTGGTCGCCCCTTCGACGCTGATCGACCAGTCAACCACGCTCTGCCCGCGCGTCAATTTCGGAGTGAGCCGGATCTGCTGAACGCCATACGGCACCGGCGAAGAATAGGAGTAGCGTGTGGTGTGGCTGATCGCGAGACGCATGCGTTATCCGTAAAACCTGTAATCGATTTCGATCTGGGCGCTGAGCCGCGCAAGATGATCCAGAACCTCCTGCACATATTCATGCAGGCCATAGTCGAAGATCGCGTTGATATCATGGCTCATGAAGCGGCGACAGAGCGTATCGGCCTGAGCATGGCATGGCAGGCGCATGTCATAGTCCTTGGCCAGGTAATTGAGATTGTCCCCCAGCTTGTCACAACAGAAATTCAGACTGCGCGGCATCCGCTTGTCGAGAATGAGAAACTGCGCGATGCCACGCGGCGTGACATCGGGGCCGATCGCCATGCGATAGCCGCCTTCGGCGCTGACCGAGCGCAGGATCGTGTCCCATTGCACATTGTCGAGCCGCGAGCCGACCGCCGCTGCCGAGGGCAGCAGCACGTAATATTTGACATCGAGGATCCGCGCGGTGTTGTCGGCACGCTCGATGAAGGTGCCGATGCGGATGAAATCGAAGATCTCGTTGCGCAGCATCGTGCCGAGGATGGCACCGCGCACCAGCGCGTTGCGCTCGCGGATGAGCGACAAAACCTTGGGCAGATCGCGCATCGGCACCTTGCGGGCGAGCGCGTCGCGGAGCCGCATCCAGCAGGAATTGACCGCCTCCCAGGCCTCGTGGGTCAGCGCCGTGCGCACCAGCCGCGCATTGGTGCGCGCCTGCGCCACCACCGCCATGACCGAAGAGGGATTGTCGGGATCGCGCAGCATCCAGTCGATCGCAAGATCGGGGGCGATCTCGCCATTCTTGTCGAGATAGCCCTGCGACATCGCCGCCGCCTGCAACACCGAGAGCCAGTCATCCGCGCCGCTGCCGGCGCGGGTGAGCGCGATGCGTTGCCCGGTCTCGATCATCCGAGCGGTATTTTCAGCGCGCTCGAGAAGCCGCGCCATCCAGAAGAGCCCGCCTGCGGTCTTGCCCAGCATTGCCTAATCCTCCAGCACCCAGGTGTCCTTGGTGCCGCCACCCTGCGACGAATTCACCACCAGAGAGCCCTTTTTCATCGCCACGCGGGTCAGACCGCCGGGGGTGACGTTGATCCCCTCGGGCGACATCAGGACAAAGGGGCGCAGATCGACATGCCGGGGCGCCAGACCCTTGCTGGTGAAGATCGGAACGGTTGACAGGCTGAGCGTTGGCTGGGCGATGTAATTGCCGGGGCGCGCGCGCAGCTTGCGCTCGAAGTCGCGCAGTTCCTTCTTGCTGGCGGCGGGGCCGATCAACATACCGTAGCCGCCCGAGCCATGCACCTCCTTGACCACCAGGTCCGTCAGATGCGCGAGCACATAGGCCAGGCTGTCCTTGTCGTTGCAGCGCCAGGTCGGAACGTTTTGCAGGATCGGCCGCTCGCCGGTGTAGAATTCGACGATCTCGGGCATGTAGCTGTAGATCGCCTTGTCATCCGAGATGCCAGTGCCCGGAGCATTGGCGATGGTGATGCCGCCCGCGCGGTAGACATCCATGATGCCGGGCACGCCCAGCGCGCTCTCGGGGTTGAAATTGAGCGGATCGAGGAAATCGTCATCGACCCGGCGATAGAGCACGTCGATGGGCCGGTAGCCGCGAGTGGTGCGCATCGCCACGCGCCCATCGACAACACGCAGGTCATGTCCCTCGACCAGTTCCACGCCCATCTTGTCAGCCAGAAAGGCGTGTTCGTAATAGGCCGAGTTGTAGATGCCCGGCGTCAGAACCGCCACCGTCGGGGCATCCTCGTGGGCCATCGGCGCGCAGGCGGCCAGCGAGCGGCGCAGATCGCGCGGATAATCCGAAACTGGCCGCACCCGCGTGCGGCTGAACAGCTCTGGAAACATCCGCAGCATGGTTTCGCGGTTCTCCAGCATGTAGCTGACACCAGACGGGGTGCGGGCATTATCCTCGAGCACAAAGAAATCATCCGGCCCGGTGCGCACCAGATCAACGCCGGTGATATGGGTATAGACGCCGCCGGGCGGAGCCACGCCGATCATCTGCGGCAAAAAGGCCTCGTTGCTCGAAATCATTTCTTGCGGCACACGACCGGCGCGCAGGATTTCCTGCCGATGATAGATGTCGTGCAGAAAGGCATTGATTGCGCGCACGCGCTGCTCGATCCCGCGTTCCAGCCGCTGCCATTCGCGCGCCGATATGATCCGGGGAATGATGTCGAACGGGATCAGTCGTTCCTCGGCCTCGACACGTCCATAGACGTTGAAGGTGATGCCGGTGAGGCGAAAGAGATCCTCTGCCTCGCGTTGTTTGGCGCGCAATCGGGCGGCATCTTCGTCACAAAGCCAGCCATCCAGCGTGGAATAGGCGCTGCGCACCTGCCCCCCATCCGCTTGCATTTCATCGAACATAGCCATGCGATGATGGTTTCCCTGTCGATGACCCGGCGCAATTGGAATCTTGCGACAAGGTCGGTTTTGCTGCGGGTTCATGCCCGCTTATCTCTCAACCATGCACAAAATTTCAGCATTGGCAAATCTATCCGATCGACGCCCCGCGCGGCATGAACCTGCTGCGGACGACGTTCGGGAAGGCGGGCGGATCGAGGTCCGAAGAAAGATATCAGAGAAAATAGATATTTTTACTTACAGAAAACTTTATTATTTATTCCTTTTTGTTAGCTGGCGTCATAATTATAACGGAGTCACCCGCAACCCGACCAGGCAAGGTGTGATGTGACCGAAAAGCGCGAAATGCTGGACGTGACCGTGCAACGCGGCGTGGCGGGGAGCATCCGTCATGAGCGTTTTGACGTGCCCGCCCGCGACAGCCAGACCGTTCTGGATGTGGTGACATGGATTCAGCAGATGTCGGATCCGACCCTCAGCTATCGGTTCGCCTGTCGCGTGGGCATGTGCGGATCCTGCGCGATGATGGTCAACGGCGTGCCGCGCTGGACCTGCCGGACGCATGTGCGCCGAGTGACCCAAGATGGCAGACTCGAGATTGCGCCGCTGCGCAATCTGCCGGTCATCAAGGATCTGGTCGCCGACATGGACCCGTTCTTTGACAAATGGGTGGCGGCGGAGGCGCGGCATCATCCCTCTGCCGGGCGCGGCGACGAGTTCGACCCTGTTACACCTGAAAACCCGCAACGGGCCGAGGCGGATCTGGGGATCGAATGCATCAATTGCGGCATCTGTTACGCCGCCTGCGATACGGTGGCGGGCAATGCCGACTATCTCGGCCCGGCCGCGCTGCAACGGGCCTGGACGCTGCTGAACGACCGTCGCGACGCGGATCGTCCGGGCATTCTGGCGGCGGTGTCGGGCAAGGGCGGCTGTCACAACTGTCATTCCATGGGCAGTTGCGCGCAGTATTGCCCCAATGAGCTGAACCCGATGCGCGCGATTGCCGGGTTGAAGCGCGAGACGGTTCGGGCCGCATGGCGGGGGAAGCGCGATGCTTGATCTGCGGCTTTACATGCTGCAACGGCTGAGCGCGCTGGTGATGGCGCCGCTGGTGCTTGGTCACATCGCGGTGATGATCTATGCCATTCGGGGCGGGCTGAGCACGGCGGAGATCCTTGGCCGCACGCAGGGCAGTCTCTTGTGGTTCCTGTTCTACGGGGTGTTTGTCGTGGCGGTCTCTGTCCATGCCGCCATTGGTTTGCGGGTGATCGCGCATGAATGGCTACGCCTGCGCGGCCTGGGTCTTGCGGTGCTCACCTGGGGGATCTGCGCTGCCCTGCTCTGGCTTGGCTTCGCGGCGGTTCTTGCGGTGACAGGGTCATGAGACAGCCGCCGCGTTCGCATCCGCTCTGGCTCGCCTTTGTGCTGCACCGGGTTTCGGGGCTGGCCCTTGCGCTGTTCCTGCCCGCGCATTTCTGGCTACTGTCACAGGCGATCACCGCGCCCACACGGCTTGACGGATTTCTCGCCTTTGCCGAGAACCCGCTGGTCAAGATCGCCGAATTCGGTCTGGTGTTCCTGCTGGCGGTTCATATGTTCGGCGGACTGCGGCTGATGGCGCTGGAATTCCTGCCGTGGTCCGACCGGCAGAAAACCCTGGCTGCGGGCGCGGTGGGTGTGGCGCTCTTTCTCTCGGGCACATTTTTCCTGAGGGCGATCTGATGACCCATATCGACCGGCACGACACCGACATCCTGATCATCGGCACCGGCGGTGCAGGGCTCTTTGCCGCGCTTCACGCCCAGCAATCGGCGCCCGAGGGCACGCGGATCACCCTCGCCGTCAAGGGGCTGATCGGCAAATGCGGCTGCACGCGGATGGTGCAGGGCGGCTATAACGTGGCGCTCGGCAATGGCGACACGGTCGAGCGGCATTTCATGGACACGATCCGCGGCGGCAAGTGGCTGCCCAATCAGGACATGGCCTGGAAACTCTGCCAGCAGGCGGTGGTGCGCATCCACGAACTCGAGAACGAAATCGGTTGCTTCTTTGACCGCAATCCCGATGGCAGCCTGCATCAGAAGGCCTTTGCCGGGCAAACCGCCGACCGCACGGTGCACAAGGGCGACCTGACCGGCATCGAGATCATCAGCCGCCTGATGGAGCAGGTTCTGGCGCGCCCGGTCGAGAAATTGCAGGAACACCGCGCCGTGGGCCTGATCCCGACGCGCGACGGCCATGCGCTGGCGGGCGTGCTGTTCATCGACATGCGCACGGGGGGATTCCGGCTGGTGCGCGCCAAGACGGTGCTGATGGCCACCGGCGGCGGACCGACGATGTATCGCTACAACACCCCCTCGGGCGACAAGAGCATGGATGGTCTGGCCATGGCGCTGCGGGCTGGGCTGGACCTGCGCGACATGGAAATGGTGCAGTTCCACCCGACCGGTCTGCTGGCGGGGGATCACACGCGGATGACCGGCACAGTGCTGGAAGAGGGTCTGCGCGGCGCGGGCGGGCAGTTACTCAATGGCGCGCAGCACCGCTTCATGTTCGATTACGATCCCAAGGGCGAGCGCGCGACGCGCGATGTGGTCAGTCGCGGCATCTATGCCGAGATGCGCAAGAACAACACCAGCACGAACGGCGGCGTATTCATCTCCATGGCCCATCTTGGCCCCGACAACGTGCGGGCGAAATTCCCCGGCATGGTCAAGCGCTGCGCCGACAGCGGCTTCGATCTGGCGGGTGGACTGGTCGAGGTGGTGCCGACGGCGCATTATTTCATGGGCGGCGTAGTGGTGGATCCCGACACCCGCACCGCATTGGAGGGGCTCTATGTGGCGGGCGAGGACGCGGGCGGCGCGCATGGGGCGAACCGGCTGGGCGGCAATGGCGTCGCCAATTCCACCGTTTATGGCGGTGTTGCGGGCGATACGATGGGCGCGGATATCCGCCGCATGGCGGCGCTGCGTGAACCCTGCCTCGAGACCTTGAAGGCCGAGATCGACCGCGCGCGGCATCCGCTCCGCGTCAAGCCGGATCTGGTGCAACCGCTGCGCCATGCGCTGCAAGAGGCGATGTGGGAAGATGTCGGCGTGATGCGCACCGAAACGGGAATGAAACGCGGGCTGAGGCGCGTGGCCGAGATCTCGGAGGCGCTGATGACGGTGGGGGTTGCGGGCGATGACCTCGCCTACAACCTGACCTGGCATGACTGGCTCAACCTGCGCTCGCTCTGCGACATCTCCGAGGCGATCACGCTGGCCGCCGTCGCACGGGAAAACTCGCGCGGCGCGCATTACCGCGAGGATTTCCCCGAGGAGGGCGATCTTGACGCCTCCTATTTCACAGTGGTCACGGCGGGCGGATCGGGAACCGAAGTGCGCCGCGAGCCGGTGCGATTCAGCCTCGTGCGGCCGGGCGAGACAATCCTGCCCGAGGGCGAACCCGAGACATTAGTGGCTGCGCAATGATTTCCATCGACCTGATCCAGACCACCGCCGAGACGCTGATGGACAAGGCGGCCATCGAGATCCCCGAGGACTATCTCACGGGGTTGCAAAGGGCCGCCGAGACCGAGGACGGGGATCTGTCGTCCTTCGTGCTTCAGGCCATGCTCGAGAATTATCAGGCCGCCAAGGAGGATCGCCGCGCCATGTGCGGCGATACCGGCACGCCGCGCTGGTATGTCAAGATGGGCAATGCGGCGCAGATCGAGGGCGGGCCGGTGGCGCTCGAGGCCGCGTTGCGGCGGGCGACGGCCAATGCCACCCGCGCGGTGCCCTTGCGCCCCAACCGGGTGCATCCGCTCTGGCGCACGGATCACGACAACAATGTCGGCATCGGCGCACCCGAGATCGAATACGGGTTCGAGCCCGAGGGCGACTGGATCGACCTCATCACGGTGCACAAGGGCGGGCTCTTTGGCACCGATTACCGGATGCTCTTCCCAAGCGACGGAATCGAGGGCATCAAACGGTTCTATCTCGACAGCCTGATGGCCTTCGGCAAGCGCGGGCTGGCCTGTCAGCCGGCGATCATCGGCATCGGTCTGGGCGGCTGCAAGGATACCTGCATGGTGCTGGGCAAGCGCGCCGCCTGTCTGCGAGTGGTGGGCGATCGCAACCCCGACCCGAAGATCGCGGCGCTCGAGGACGAGTTCAAGGATCTCGGCAATTCCATCGGCATGGGAGCGATGGGCTTTGTCGGCAAGAACATGGTGATCGATTGCAACATCGAGGTGGGCTATTGCCATACCGGGGGCATGCAGATGTCGGTGCATGCCTTCTGTCTCTCGTCGCGCCGGGCCGTGGCGCGGATCTGGCCTGACGGGCGGGTGGAGCCGCGCACCGATCCCGACTGGTTCACCCCCTATCAGCGCCGGGACACGGTCGAATGGTCGGCGGCAGCGACGGAGGCCGCCGAATGAGCAAGCCGCGCGAGATCCGCCTCAGCACCACGCCCACGCCCGAGGCCATCGCAGCCCTGCGGTTGGGTGATATCGTCTATCTCGACGGGATCATCTACACCGCGCGCGAAGGCGTTTACATGCGCGCGCTGGAGCACAAGGCGAACATTCCGATGGAATTGCCGGCACAGAGCGCCGCGAACTTTCACTGCTCGCCCGCCGCCGCGATCCGCTCCGATGGCAGCTTTGACATGGGGGCGGTCACGGCCACGGCGTCGTTCCGCTTTGCCAAGTGGCTGCCGGAATGGATGGCCAAGACCGGCGCCCGGCTGATCATCGGCAAGGGCGGCATGTCGTCGAAGGATTACAGAGACTATTTCGTGCCAAACGGGGCGATTTACCTCTCGACGGTCGGCTATGGAACCGGCGCACTTCTGGGCCGCGGGATCGAGAAGGTCGAGGCGGTGCATTGGCACGAGGAACTGGGTCTTGCGCAGGCAATGTGGGTCATCCGCTGCAACCGGATGGGGCCGTTCATCGTCGCGTCGGATCTTGACGGCAACTGCCTTTTTGAGCGCGAGAATGCCAAGATCGCGGCGAATATCGCGCGCGTCTATGAGGGCACAAGGCCCGCCGTGCTCAAGCGCTATGGCGAGACCGATGACCGCTCGGACGAGGTGATCGGCTAGAGCAGTTCGCGCAGCATCAAAACCGTGCCGGAAACAAAGGTCAGCGCGATCAGCAGGCGCCGAAAGGCATCGTCCGACAGGCGCCTGAAGATCATGATGCCGCCCTGCGCCGAAACGATCGATACCGGAATGGCGAGGGCGAGATGGACCAGCGTCTCGCGGCCATAGACGCCTTGCAGCGCCAGAAGGCCGGCGGTCAGCCCCAGAACCGCGACGTTGAACGGTTGCAGCACCGCGCGCGTCTCGTGCCGGGGCCAGGGCCTGAGCGCGCACCACATCATCGGCAGCGCGCCCGAGAGCGAGGCGGCGCCGCCCAGAACCCCGCCGAGAAAGCCCACCAGCATGTCCCAGACCGGCGTCGGACGCTCAAAGCGGGGCAGGCGCGCGCGCAGAGAGAAATAGCCGCCATAGAGGATCAGAAAGGCGGCGATCACCAGCTTGAGACTGCGCGCCTCGATCACGCTGAGCACCAGAACCCCGAGCGGGATGCCGATCAGCGCCGGAACGAGAAACCGCGCCAGCCGCCGCTTGTTCGCGCCGATGGCATGGCGCACGATCCAGACGCCTTGCAGCCCGGTCAGCGCCGAGAGCACGACGACGACCGCCACCGCCTGCACCGGCGGCATGACGTTGAGAAAGAAGCCGAGCGCAAAGAGCGCGGTGCCGAATCCGGCAAGGCCGTTGATCAGACCGCCAGCCGCGGCCCCGGCGATCACATAGAGGGCGATTTCAGATGTCACGGGGTCGTCCCTGGGTCTTCGGGGGTAAAGAAGCCGATCCCCACCGCGCCCAGCAGCGCCTTGTGGATCTCCTGAATGACCGGAAGGCGGGGATTGTCGCGACGGAAGGCGAGCGTCAGTTGCCGCACCGGCGCACCTTCGGGCAGGGGCAGACGGCGCAGGGGCAGCGGATTGTAACCACGCACACAATGCGCCGGAACGATCGACACGCCCAAACCCGCCAGAACCATGCTCGAAATCGCCTCAAGTCCCTGCAATTCCATCGTCACCTGCACCTTGATGTCGTTCTCGCGCAGCCAGTCGTCGATCAGCCCGCCCACAACAGCATCGCGGCTGAAGCGGATGAAGGGATAGCGCGTCAACAAGTCGATGACATCCTCGCCCGCCATATACTCGGGCGCGAGCAGTTGCATCGGTTCCCGCGCCACATCAGAATAGGTAATCTCGACCGATAGCGGCCCCTGCCGCGACAGAATGGCGGCGTCGAGCGCGCCGCGTTCGACCTCGGCGATGAGTTGCGTGGTCATGCCGGGCACGATGCGCACATGCAGATCGGGATAGCTGTGCTTCAAGAGCCGCACCGCGAGCGGCGTCAGCCCGGTCAAGGTCATCGGCACCGCGCCAAGCGAGACCTCGCCCTCGAACCCCTCGTCGCCCAGAACCGAGGCGACGATCGTGTCATAGGCGCGCACGATCTCTCGGGCGCGCGCGGCCAGGGCGCGGCCCGCGGGGGTCAACAGCGGTGTGCGGCGGCTGCGGTCAAAGAGCGGGATCTGCCATTCCTCCTCCAGCAGGCGCATCTGCTGGCTGACGGCGGCATGGGTGACAAAGACCGCATCCGCCGCGGCGCTGAAGGTCTTGTGTTCGTCCACCGCGATCAGGGTGCGCAGGCGCCGAAGGGACATGCTCGTTCACTTTCGTCATTTTTATTGACATAAGCTGTAACAGAATATTGCTTATATAAAGGTTCTCTTAACGATACTACTGATCTCGACAGCGGTGCAATGCGCCAATGATACGATCCTGAGACCGACAGAGGAGGAGGAAAGAATGACATTGAGGAAACTGGGCGCGGCCTGCGCCCTGGGCCTGGGGCTGATCGCTACGACGGCGTTTGCCGAGTATCCCGAACGGCCGATCAACATGGTGATCCCCTATGGGCCGGGGGGCGCCACGGACATTTCGGCGCGCGCCATCGCCGAACCGCTGGGCCATGCGGTTGGCAAGCCGCTGGTCATGTCCAACATCACCGGCGCCGGCGGCGCGACGGGCTCGGTCGCGGTGCAGAACGCCAAGGGGGACGGCTACACGATGCTGTTCGCACGCGTCGGCTCGCATACCGTGAACCCGGCGATGAAGGCGACGCTGCCCTATACGCTGGACGATTTTCGTTTTGTCACGGTCTATGAGATCAACCCGGTGGCCTGTGCCGTGCGCCCGGATTCTGGCATCGAGACGATCGAGGATCTGGTGGCGCTGACCAACAAAGAGGGCAGCAGCTATAGCTCATCCGGCGTGGGCTCGATGCTGCATCTGGCGGCGGTCTTCGTGCTGGATGAATTCGGCGTCGAGAACCCGCTCGAAAAGGCCACCCATATACCGCAGAAGGGCGGCGGCGAGGCGGCGACGGCGGTGTTGAACGGCACTGTCACCTTCATCTGCACCAACACCTCGGCGCTGGCCGGCTTTGTCGCCAACGGTCAGCTGAAACCGATCCTCGTCACCACGGCAGAGCCGGTCGTAGGCTTTGACGCGCCAACAGCGGTGGATCTGGGCAAGCCCGCCCTCACCCAGCTGGTGGGCTGGACCGGGATTGCCGGGCCCGATGACCTGCCCGACGAGGTAGCGGCGAAATGGGGCGCCTGGATGGCCGAGGCGGCAAATGACCCGGGCTTTGTCGATCAGATGAACGCGCTTGGCTCAGTCATCCATGTGATGAGCCCGGAGGAAGCCAACACCTTTATCCAGAAGCAATACGAGACCTTCCGCGCGCTGGTGGACAAGCTGGGGATGCGCATCGAAGGCTGACGCGCGCCGACCACCGCCGGACGCGGCCCCCGCGTCCGGCCAACGCACCGCCAACGCACCGCAGGCAGACTGATCGGGGAGACTCAGGGGTGAACCAACAGGCGATTCAGCTACGGCTTGGCATCGTGGCGATGCTGGCGGCGGCGTTCTTGATCTTCTACGCGATCCCGAATTGGGTTTCATCGCCCAGCAATGTGCGCAATCTTGTCCTCTCGCCCCTGTTCTGGCCCTATATCCTGAGCGGCTTGACCGGGCTCGTGGGGCTGGGGCTGGTGATCGCCGGTCGGCGCATGTCCGCGACCACGGAACCCGTCAACGACGCCATCGAGGATCCGCGCGCGGGACTGGTCCGGCTCTGCGCGATGGCGGGGTTGATGGCTCTCGTCTTTTGGGCGATGCCGCGTCTTGGCATGGTCTGGACTTCGATGCTGGCCTTTGCCGCCATGGCGTTTCTGATCCGAACGCGCCACCCGGTGACCGCCGTCGTCTGTGCAGCGCTCACCCCGCTCGTGCTCTATGCGTTCTTTGCCCATGTCGCTGGTGTGGCGATCCCGCAGGGCATCCTTGTGAGACTGCCATGAGCCTCTTTGACAACGTCATGGCGGGTCTTGCCCTGGTGGGCAACATCAATGCGTTCCTGTCGCTTGCGATCGGCATCGTGATCGGCGTGATCGGCGGGGCCATTCCCGGCATTTCGGCCACGATGGCGGTGGCGTTGGCGCTGCCCTTCACCTTTCCGATGGAGGCGATCAACGGCATCCTGCTGCTGCTTGGAGTCTACAAGGGCGGCATCTTCGGCGGATCCATCCCAGCGATCCTGATCAAGACTCCGGGGACGCCCGCGTCCTCGGCGACGGTGCTTGACGGGCATCCGATGGCGGCGCGCGGCGAGGCGGGGCGGGCGCTTGGCATGGCGCTCTGGGCGTCCTGCACGGCGGATCTGATCTCCAACCTCTCGCTGATCCTGTTCGCGGGCTGGCTGGCCTCCTTTGCGCTGAGCTTTGGTCCGCCGGAATTCTTTGCGCTCATCCTCTTTTCGCTCACCATCATTGCGGGCGTCTCGGGCGACAGCCTGTTGCGAGGCGCGCTCTCGGCGCTTCTGGGGCTCCTGCTGGCGACCATCGGCCTCGATCTGATCTATGGCACCAACCGCTTTACCTTTGGCGATCCGAACCTGATGGGGGGATTGAATTTCATCGCCGTTCTGATCGGCCTCTTTGCCATTCCCGAGATCCTGAACACCGTCTGGCACCCGACCGGCCATCTCGGGAATGTGCAGAAATTGGGCAAGAATTGGGTCACATTCGCCGATTATCGCCGCTGTTTCAAAACCATCGTGCGCGGCAGCTTCATCGGGGTATTCCTGGGCTCGATTCCCGGCATCGGGGCCGCACCGGCGGCCTTTCTCAGCTATTCGGAGGCCCGGCGCAAATCGCCCAACAAGGCCAATTTCGGCAAGGGCGAGATCGAAGGCGTCGCCGCCTCGGAGGCCGGCAATAACGGCGTGGCAGGCGCCACGCTGATCCCGCTTCTGGCGCTTGGCGTGCCGGGGGATGTCATCACCGCGATCATCATCGGGGCCTTCATGGTTCATGGCTTGCAACCCGGACCAATGATGTTCGTGATGAATTCGGACATCATCTATGGTCTCTTCATCGGCCTGATCTTCAGTTCCGCGCTGCTCTTCGTGATCGGCGGATTAGCGATTCGCGGTTTCAAGCCGGTGGCCGACATTCCCCGGCGCATCCTGATGCCGATGGTTCTGGTGCTCTGCATCTACGGGGTTTTCGCGGTCAACAACAATCTGTTCGATGTGGGCGTGATGTTCGTGATGGGCTGGGTCGGCTTTGTCATGGGGCGCTGTCACATTCCCGCAGCGCCCTTTCTCATCGCCTTCATTCTCGGGCCGATGCTCGAGGATAATTTCCGTCAGGCGATGCTGATGTCGGGCGGCAGTCCGGTGATCCTGCTGCGCGGGCCGATCACCTGGTTCTTCTGGGGGGTGACGGCGCTGACCGTGATCGCCATCGCGCGCGGCTCGCTCGACAAAGCGCGCGAGACCGGGTGAGAGGGCCAGAGATCAAGCTGCCGGACAATCCCGGCCGAGACGGCAAGGATGTCAGCCAAGCACGCTCTTCAGCGCGGCGGACAGCTTGTCCGTAAGTTCCTCAATCTGTGCCTCGGTCAGAATGAAGGGCGGCGCAAGCAGCACATGATCGCCCTGCCGCCCGTCGATCGTGCCCCCCATCGGATAACAGATCAGCCCAGCCTCGAAAGCGGCCTTCTTGAGTGCCTTGTTGATCTCGCGTTCCGGGGAAAAGGGGGCCTTTGAGGCGCGGTCCTCGACAATTTCAAGGCCGCGAAACATGCCGCGCCCGCGGATGTCGCCGATATGCGGATGCTGCCCAAAGACCGTGTGCAAGGCCGCGTCGAGTTTCTCACCCATCTGCGCGGCGCGTCTGGTCATGCCGCCGGTGGTCAGCTTCTGCACCACCACATCGGCCGCAGCGCAGGCGATGGGATGCCCGATATAGGTATGCCCGTGCTGGAAAAACCCCGACCCCGCCGCGATCGCCTGATAGATCGTGTCAGAGCACAGCATCGCGCCGATCGGCTGATACCCCGCCCCCAACCCTTTGGCGATGGTCACGATATCGGGGCGCACCCGGTCCTGTTCACAGGCAAAGAGCGTGCCCGTGCGCCCCATGCCGCACATCACCTCATCAAGGATCAGCAGCACGCCGTAGGTGTCACAAATCTGGCGGATTCGGGGAAAATATCCCGGCACGGACGGCACCGCACCCAGCGTTGCACCCACCACCGGTTCGGCAACGAAGCCGATCACGTTCTCCGGCCCGAGACGCAGGATTTCCGCCTCAAGCTCATCAGCGACCCGCAGCCCATAGGCCTCGGGTGACTCGCCCTCCACGCATCCGCGATAGGCGTAACAGGGCGAAATATGCGAGGTCTCGACCATCAGCGGCGCAAAGGGTTCGCGCCGCCAGGTATTGCCCCCCGTGCCAAGCGCGCCAAGTGTGTTGCCGTGATAGCTCTGCCGCCGGGCGATAAAGCGATGCCGCGTCGGTTGACCGATTTCGAGGAAATACTGCCGCGCAAGTTTCAGTGCGGATTCCACGGCCTCGGAGCCGCCGGAAACAAAATAGACCCTGTTCAGGCCTTCCGGGGCGTGCGCGATCAACCGATCGGCAAGCGACTCGGCGGGTTCGGACGTAAAAAATCCAGTATGGGCAAAAGCGATGCGGTCCGCCTGCGCCTTGATCGTGGCGATGACATCAGCGTCGGAATGACCAAGACAGGACACCGCAGCCCCGCCCGAACCGTCGAGATAAACCTTGCCGGTGCTGTCGTGGATATAAGCCCCTTCGCCTCGGGTGGCGATCGGGGGATGGGCCTTGGTGTGGCGCGGAAAGACATGGGACATGCAAGGCTCCGGTTCAGCTTGACAGGAGTGAAACAGATGACAGGGGTGTTGAGAAGATGGCAATCTGACAAAGTTTGGCGAACTCAATTGGATGGTGTAGAATTTTCCGATTACCTTCATACATTCAAGAGTGACAATATCACAGACCCGGCCAGTTCCGGCCGGTAGAGACAGGCAAGCAGGAGAAAGTCCATGACGGGTCTCGAAACAGCCTTCACCCCCCTTCAATCCCTCGCAGGCGGGGTCTTGATCGGGGTATCGGCAGTGCTGCTGATGGCCTTGCAGGGGCGCATACTCGGGGCAACGGGCATCCTGTCCGGCCTCCTGACGGCCGGGAGTCCCGGCGACAGGAGTTGGCGCGCGATGATGATCGCAGGCATGATCGCCGGGCCGCTTCTGGTGCTGGCCGCAACCGGGCAGATGCCAGCCGTCGATGTGCCCGTGAGCCTGCCGATGATCCTTGTCGGCGGCTTCATCGTCGGGATCGGCGTGACGTTCGGCTCGGGCTGCACGTCGGGGCACGGGGTCTGCGGCATGGCACGTCTGTCAAGGCGGTCGTTCGCTGCAACCGCCACGTTCATGGCCGTTTGCTTTCTGACGGTCTATGTCATTCGTCACCTTCTGGGGGTATAAATCATGCGCCTGCTCTCTGCCTTCGTGGTCGGCCTGATATTTGGCGCGGGAATCGCCATATCCGGGATGATCAACCCGGCCAAGGTTCTCAACTTCTTTGACATCGCCGGAACATGGGATCCCAGCCTGATCTTCGTCATGGGGGGCGCGTTGATCACCACCTTTCTTGGCTATCGCGTGGTGCTGCACCGTCCTGCGCCACTGCTCGAGGACCGGTTTCAGTTGCCCACCAACACCCGCATCGACAGACGGCTGATCGGCGGCGCGGCGCTCTTCGGACTGGGCTGGGGGATTGCCGGCTTCTGTCCGGGCGCGGCCTTGCCGGCGCTTGGCTCTGGCAAGGGTGAGGTTTTCGCCTTTGTCGTGGCCCTGTTGGCCGGGATATCAGTGGCCCGGATGATCCTGGCATATCGCGCAAGAGTGGATGCGACCGCATGACCGCCTATCCCTTGAACATCGACATCAAGCCGCAAGTCGAGGCGTTTTTCGACCCGGAGACGAACACGATCAGCTATGTGGTCAGGGATCCCGGCTCGACCGCCTGCGCGGTGGTGGATAGCGTGATGGATATCGACATGGCCGCGGGCCGGATCACCCATACCAATGCCGATGCGCTGATTGAGTCCATCATGCGCAAGGGCCTGACGCTCGAATGGATCATCGAGACCCATGTCCATGCCGATCACCTGAGCGCCGCACCCTACATTCAGCAGAAACTCGGCGGAAGGATCGGCATTGGCGACAAGATCATGGTCGTGCAGGAGACCTTCGGCAAGATCTTCAACGAGGGCACCGCGTTTCAGCGCGACGGCAGTCAGTTCGATGCGCTGTTCAAGGATGGCGACACCTATCAGGTGGGCACCATGACGTGTTTTGCGATGCATACGCCGGGACACACGCCCGCCTGCATGGTGCATGTGATGGGCGATGCCGCCTTTGTCGGCGACACGCTCTTCATGCCCGATGGCGGTTCGGCACGGGCGGATTTCCCGGGCGGCGATGCCGGAGAACTCTATGACAGCATCCAGAAGGTTCTCGCGCTACCCGACGAGATGCGGCTGTTCATGTGTCACGATTATGGCCCGAATGGCCGCGAAATCCGTTGGGAAACCACCGTCGGCGAAGAGCGGGCGCATAACATCCACGTCGGCGGCGGCAAGACGCGGGAGGACTTCGTGACCTTCCGCACCGCCCGCGATGCGACGCTGGCCATGCCGCGCCTGATCCTGCCATCCTTGCAGGTCAACATGCGGGCGGGTGAAGTGCCCCGCGACCAGGATGGCAATCCGATGCTCAAGGTGCCCATCAACAGGCTCTGATCCGGCAACAACGCCATCCGCGAACGGATCGCAGCCCCGCACGCCGCCCTGTCACGGATAGGCTTGCGGTCCGGCACGCTACGCGCCTAGACTGATCCGGCCTACGGAGAGGGTTCGCATGACGGTTCCGGCTGTTGCAATAAAGAAGGGCCGCAAGTTCGATCAGGTGCTCGACGGCGCGCGGCGCGTGTTCATGCGCGACGGCTTCGAAGGCGCCAGCGTTGACGAGATCGCCCGCGAAGCGCAGGTCTCAAAGGCGACACTTTACAGCTATTTTCCCGACAAGCGCCTGCTCTTTTCCGAAGTGGCGCGCATCGAATGCAACCGCCAGGCCGAAGAAGCCATGGAAGTGATCAGCAGGGGCGCCCCGATAGAGCAGGTGCTGCATGAGGCCGCCAGCCGGATCCTGCGTTTCTTCCTGTCGGATTTCGGCCAGCAGGTGTTTCGCATCTGCATGGCGGAGTCGCATCGCTTCCCCGAACTCGGGCGCCGCTTCTACGCCTCCGGCCCGGCGCTTGTGCGCGAACGGATGAGCAAGGTCCTGGCACCTTATGTCGACTCCGGCATCCTCAGGATCGACGACATGGAACTCGCCGCCAACCAGTTCAGCGAATTGTGCAAGGGCGATCTCTTTGTGCGCGCGCTTTGTGGCCTCTGCGACAACCCGACCGAGGCCGATATCGAGCGTGTCGTGACCGGTGCGGTCGGAATGTTCCTCGCCCGCTATCGCGCCTGAACCTCCGGACCATTCCCCATCATCGCACCCGAGATCTTCTCGGCGATCATGATCGTGGGCGCATTGGTATTGCCACCAATGAGCCGCGGCATCACAGAGGCATCGACAACCCGCAGCCCCGCCACCCCATGCACCCGACAGTCCGGATCGACCACCGCCATCGTCCCCCGCCCCATCGCGCAGGTGCCGACCGGATGATAGATCGTATCGGCCCGCGCCCGGATATCGGCCTCGAGCGCAACCTCGCTTCCATCATGCGGATAGAGCCGCGCCTTGCGCCACGGATCAAGCGGCGCCGCGGCCATGATCCGCTCGATCAGCCGCCCCCCGCGTCTCATCAGCACCAGATCGCGCGCATCGCTCAGGAACGCGGGATCGATCACCGGCGCGTCCGCCGCGCGCACCGAGCCAAGCGTGACCCGCCCCCGGCTATGGGGGCGCAAGATGCAGACATGACAGGAATACCCCGGCCTGAAATGCAGCCGCCGCATGTGCTCATCGACGATACCGATCACGAAATGCAGTTGCAGATCCGGGCGCGACAGACCGGGCTCGGACCGCAGGAACGCCCCGGCCTCGGCATAGGGGGTGGCGAAATGCCCACGTCCCGTCCTGCGCCATTCCAGCGCCGCCTTGCCCAGTTGCCACAGCCCCCTCGGGCCAAGGCTGACCACATCCTCACGCCGCGAGGTGTCGGAGAGGATATAGTCCAGATGATCCTGAAGATTCTCGCCCACGCCTGGCAGATCGCGGATCAAGGCGATCCCCATGGTCTGCAATTCCTCGGCCGGTCCAATCCCCGACAGCTTGAGCAGATGCGGCGAACCAAAGGTGCCCGCACACAGGATCACCTCGCGCCGCGCCTTGATGTCCTGCACGCGGCCGCGATGGCGATACCGCAGCCCGGTCGCGCGCCCCGCCTCGATCAACACCCTTTCGACCATCGTCCCCGTCAGAACGGTCAGATTGCGCCGCCCCATCACGGGAAAGAGATAGGCGGCCGCGGCCGAACAGCGCTCGCCCCGCTTTGGCCCGTCGAAATACTGTGTGACCTGATAGAGCCCCGCGCCCTCCTGCCTTGCCCCGTTGAAATCCGGATTGCGCGGGATCTGCAGGCTCTCGCAGGCCTGCACGAAGGCCTCGGAAATGGCGCGTGGCGCGCTTTGGTCACAGACCTGCAAGGGCCCCGCCTGCCCATGCAGATCGCCGCCAAACCGCGCATTGCGCTCCGCCCGGCGAAACCACGGCAACACGCTCTGCCAGTCCCAGCCATCGCATCCCAGATCGGCCCAATCGTCATAGTCCGCCGGATGCCCGCGGACATAGAGCATGGCATTGATCGCGCTCGACCCGCCCAGGGCGCGCCCGCGCGGCTGAAACCCGCGCTGCCCGTTCAGTCCCGCCTGCGGGGCGGTGTGAAACGCCCAGTTGTTGATCCGGGGACGCCCCGAGACCATCGCCGCGACCAGCCCCGGCGCCCGCACAAAGATGTCGCGCCCGCTGCCGCCCGCCTCGATCAGACAAACCTTGGTCGCGGGATTCTCACTCAGCCGCGCCGCCATGACCGCGCCCGCCGATCCACCCCCCGCGATGATGTAATCGTAATCCATCCACCAGCCCCCGCCGCGCGAGCCTATGCCACGGGTCGCGACCGGCAAGAACCGACGCTGCGTCACATCCCGCCGCCGCTCCTTCTTCTTGGGTCAAATACCCAAGGGGGGTCCGGGGGCAGCGCCCCCGGCACCGCCTCCGGCGCACCGGGATCAGCCGGGACTCATCCCCCGCAGCCGCTCGGAGCGTCGCCGCAGCATCTCGAGCGTGCTCAGCAATCCGATCGAGATCACCACCAGGATCGTCGCCACCGCCAGGATCGTGGGACTGATCTGTTCGCGCAACCCGGTGAACATCCGCCAGGGCAGCGTCTGCTGATTGGCAGAGCCGACAAAGAGCACCACCACCACCTCGTCGAACGAGGTGATGAAGGCAAACAGCCCGCCCGAAATCACACCCGGCAGGATGAGCGGCATCTGCACCCGGAAAAAGGTCGTGACCGGGTCCGCCCCCATATTCGCCGCCGCGCGGGTGAGCGAGCGGTCGAACCCGACCAGAGTCGCAGTCACGGTGATGATGACAAAGGGAATGCCAAGCGCTGCATGGGCCAGCACCACGCCGAAATAGGTGCCTTGCAGGCCGATCCGGCTGTAAAAGAAATACATCCCCGCCGCCGAGATGATCAGCGGCACGATCATCGGCGAGATCAGGATCGCCATGATCGCCCGCCGAAACGGCACATGTTCCGAACTCAGCCCGATCGCCGCCAGAGTGCCGAAACTCACCGACAGAAGTGTCGCCACCGGCGCGATCGCCAGCGAATTGCGCAGCGCCTGCTGCCAGCCGCTCGAGGTGAAGAAATCCTTGTAATGCTTGAGACTATAGCCCGCCGGATCAAACCGCAGCATTTCCGGTGTAAAGGTAAAGAAATCCTGCGCGTTGAAGCTGAGCGGCATCACCACCAGAATGGGCGTGATCAGAAAGACAAAGACCGCGCCGCAAATCACGCGAAAGCTGTAATGCCAGAGCACCTGCCCGGAGGTGAGATAGGGGGCGAGGCTGGCGCGATAACGCCCCTCGCCGATCCAGAAGATGAACCACGAGAAGAACCAGCCAAAGAGCCCGCCCAGAATGACCCCCGGCAGGCGCGCGATCAGGACACCCGCAATCGCGAATAGCACGATGATGGCCCAGCGCGTCGGTCTTTCCATTCCAGAACCCGTCACCCTGAGCGCGACAAATCCCAGCGCCATCAGCAGCAGCGCCCCCACAATCACACCCATCATCCCCGAACCATGCGCCGTGCCCACGAAGAGCCCGGCCACCGCCCCCGCTGCGCCGATCACCGGCAGGGCAAAGGCCAGAGGTTTCGTCTCGACCGGTGTCAGTGTGAATCCGTTCATCTCGCGTCAGCCTCCCAGCTTCACATTGTCGATGCCGACGATCCGGTCATAGGCCCAGTAGAGGATGAGCACCGCCGCCAAGAGGATCGTTCCCAGCGCCGCCGCCAGACCCCAGTTGAGCGAGGTCGAGATGTGATAGGCGATCCGGTTCGAGATGAACGTGCCGGTCGTGCCGCCCACGATCTCGGGCGTGATGTAATAGCCGATGGCGAGGATGAAGACGAGGATCGAGCCCGCCCCGATGCCCGGCACCGATTGCGGGAAATAGACCCGCCAGAACGCCGTCCAGTTGTTTGCCCCCAGCGATTTTGCCGCCCTCAGATAGCTTGGCGGGATGGTCTGCATCACCGAATACATCGGCAGGATCATGAAGGGCAGCAGGATATGCGTCATCGCCACGATGGTGCCGAACTGATTGTTGATCATGATCAGCCGATTCTCATCGGCGACCAGTCCCAGCCAGACCAGAACGTCATTGATCACGCCTTGTTGCTGCAACATCACCTTCCACGCACTCGTGCGCACCAGAAGCGAGGTCCAGAACGGCAAGAGAACCAGGATCATCAGCAGGTTCGCCTTGCGGGCGGGCAGGTTGGCCATCAGCCAAGCCACCGGATAGCCCAGCAGGATGCAGCTGATGGTGATCACCAGCGACATGAACATCGTGCGCTTGAAGAGGATGCCATAGATCCGCTCATCCGCGCTGCGCAGGGCGATGCCCTGCGGTGTCTTTTCCATATCCACCGCATTGAGGAAATAGCCGGTGGTGTAGGGCGGGGAATAGGTCCTGATGACCTGCCAGAAATCGACCCGCTGCCAGTCCTTGTTCGATGCGATCAAGGCGGCCTTCATCCCGACGGGCGGCAGATCGGCCGCGGCGGCACGGCGCAACGCATCCGCACCCGGCCCGTCATACCCGGCCAGCGCCGTCGCGGTGGCGGGATCTTCGAGGTCGATGGCAAGCGCCGCGTGAACCGCCTCCCATGGCTTTTTCTCGGCAACGACATCTGCGTCCACGAAATGCGTGAACGCGGCAAAGGCGGAATAGGCGCGCGCCGTGTTGGGCAGAATCTCGGACATCGCCGCACCCGGCATGAATCCCGTGTCGCCGCTGAAACTGCTGACTTCCAGTTGCTCCAGACGGCCGATCTGATTGGACATGAGGCGCTCGTTGCTCTCGGCCCCGGCCCCGCCCGACATCATGTCATACCAGAACTGCGCCTCGCCAAAACCCGGATCAATCTCTTTCAGCGCCTTCTCGAACACCTTGCCGATCTTGTCCACATCACGGCCGGTGGTCCGAAAGAGCGAGGAAATCCCGCTTTGCTCATAGTTCAGCCGGCTGCCCAGCTTGGTGTGCTCCTTGGCCTCCGCCGCCAGGAAAAGATCGAAAAAGAGTGCCCGAAACACCTGTTCATCCGGCGTGTCGGTCGCATCCCAGTCTCTTAACTCCTCGACCGTCATCGGCAGGGTATTGCCAACGATCTGGTTCTCGACAGAGCGAAACAGCATGTCCGCGATCGGTGCGATAAAGGCCACGAGAACGAAAATCAGCAGCGGCGCGATCAGCGCCAGCGCCCGCATCTTCTGCGCCCGGAGCGCGCGGCGCAGGCTGCGCTTCAGCGGCGTGCCGTCTGCGGCCAGAACCGGGCCGGTATGGGTGGTATCGCTCATGTCATCCCCGTCGGACAGTCTTGTTGATCATGGCCGGGTCTTGCGCCCGGTCTGGGCGAAGGGGGCCACGCGGGCCCCCTCCATTTTTTCAGCCGCTCTTACTGCGCGAGCCAAGCCTGGAATTTCGCATCCAGATCGTCGCGGTTGTCGGCCCACCACTCATAGTCATAGATATGGGTGTTGGCCGCATTGGCCGGATCGGTCGGCATATGCGGCGCCATCTCGATGCCCAGTTCCGCATGTTTGCCCACCAGCGGCGCCGAAGACGCCCGCGCCGGACCGTAAGAGATGTACGCCGCCTGATCCGCCAGACGTTGCGTGTCGGTGGCGAACCTGAGGAAGTCCATCACCCGCGCCAGACGATCGGCCGGCAGACCGGCCGGAACGATCCAGCCGTCAAGGTCGAACGACTGCATGTCCCACATCATGGCGATCGGCTGCTTCTGCTCGGCAATCGCCGAAAAGAGGCGTCCGTTGTAGGTCGAGCCCATGAAGACCTCGCCATCCGCCAGAAGCTGCGGCGTTTCCGCACCGGCCGACCACCAGACAACCTGATCCTTGATCGTGCCGAGTTTTGCCAGCGCGCGGTTCACACCTTCTTCGGTGCTCAGCGTCGGATAGATGTCTTCCTTGGCCACGCCATCGCAATAGAGCGCCCATTCCATGTTGTCGATCGGCCGCTTCTGCAACGACCGCTTGCCGGGATATTTGGCCAGATCGAACACGTCGCAGATGCTGCTCGGCGGCTCGGTGCCCGCAGGCACCATGTCGGTGCGATAGCCAAAGGTCGTCGAATAGACGATCTGCGGCACGAAGCAGTCGCTGACCAGCAGATCGCCAAAGTCTTCGCTGGCCGACGTGCCATCGGGCGCGGCCGCCAGATCCTTGTCGTGATCAAGCTCCATCGCCAGACCCTCGTCGCACAGACGCATCGCGTCAGAGGCCACGACATCGACCAGATCCCAGGTCACGTTGCCCGCCTCGTTCATCGCGCGCAGCTTGGCCACGGCCTCGGCCGAGCTTTCATCCCAGGTCGCGCTCACGCCCGGATTGTTGGCAAGGTAGGGTTGCAGATAGGCCTTGTCCTGGCTCACCTGATAGGAGCCACCCCAGCTGACCAGCGTCATGCTGTTGGCCATGTCCTGCGCGGTCACGGCGGTGCCCGCCGCAACCGTCAGCGCCGTCGTGGCAAGTAGAGCTTTTGTGAGATTCATAACATACTCCCTGTTTATTTAGTCCCGTTTCGGATGGATCGGCCCCGCGCTACGGGAAGAACGTATAGGGCCTTGCTCATCGCGCGCTGTCCGGGATCGGATCGCGCGAATTCTTGATTCCTATGGCGCATCCAGCGCGCGGCAATCCTCTGCCAGCCAGCCGATCTCGATCTGCTCGCCCGGTTGCAGGCGCCGCTGATCTGGGGCGTTGCGGGTCTTGATGATGAAATCTTCCCGTCCCGCCACCTTGAGCCGGGTGCGAAAGATGTCGCCCATGTAGATGAACTCGGCCACCTCGGCCTTGAGCGTATGCGCATCGGGGCTTAGCCGGTCGCGGTTGAATTCGACCCGTTCGGGGCGGATCGAGATCAGCGTGCGGTCGCCCGGTTTCTCGACATTGACCGGCACCGCGTCGATCACATCGCCATTGTCCAGTTGGACCAGCGCCAGACCCTTGCGGATCTCCTTGACGGTGCCGTTGAGAGTGTTGTTCTCGCCGATGAACTGCGCCACGAAACTGTTTTGCGGGCTCTCGTAGAGCTCATCAGGCGGCGCGATCTGCTGGATCCGGCCATCGTTGAAAACCGCCACCCGATCCGACATCGTGAGCGCCTCTGTCTGGTCATGCGTCACATAAACCGTGGTGATTCCCAACTCATGCGCCAGGTGCGTGATCTCGAACTGCATCTTCTCGCGCAACTGCTTGTCGAGCGCACCAAGCGGCTCATCCATCAGCACCAGTTCCGGCTCAAACACCAGCGCCCGCGCCAGCGCCACGCGCTGCTGCTGCCCACCCGAAAGCTGCGAGGGGCGGCGGCCACCGAACGCCCCCATCTCGACCATCTCGAGCGCCCGCTTGATCTTGCCCTCGCGGTCGGATTTGCCGATCTTGCGCACTTCCAGCGGAAAACTCAGGTTCTCGGCGATCGTCATGTGTGGAAACAGCGCATAGTTCTGAAACACCATACCAATCCCGCGCTTGTGTGGCGGGATGTGATTGATGCTCACACCATCGAGCTTGATTTCCCCATGCGTCGCGGTCTCGAACCCGGCCAGCATCATCAGGCAGGTCGTCTTGCCCGATCCCGACGGCCCAAGCATGGTCAGGAATTCGCCTTTCGGCATGGTGAGGTTCAGATCCTTGACGACCAGAGTCTCGCCGTCATAGCTCTTTTGCACACGTTCAAAGGCAACGAACGCGTCGTTGGTCTTGGTATCGGCCAAATTTGGCTCCCTGTTCTTTTTTATCGCGGCGTCCCCCGCGTTCAGTCGAAATTAAAACGTCAAAGCCGCAATGTTGCAAGCGGATTGCGGCACATTTTTCCGTAAACCGACGCGAGCAGTTCAAACCGCCCGCGTCAGGGCCAATAAAAGGCGATTTTCCTGCCGCAGGCGCTGGCCAAACTGCGCACGACCCGGCCGTCAGAGGCGTCCAAGCGGGCCTTTGCCAGACTCACCCTGTCCCAGAACCGATCTTACAGCTTTTGCGGTCTTGTCCACGATCTCATCCGCCTCGGCCTTGGTCAGGCAGAAAGGTGGTGCAAAGCCAAGGATATCACCCTGCGGCATGGCCCGTGCGATGACCCCCTGCGCCAGCAGCGCTGCGGCAATCTGCGGCCCCACCTTGTCGGCGGCGTCAAAGTACACCCGTTTCTCGCGCGCCTTCACGAATTCCACGGCACAGAGCATCCCCTCACCGCGCACCTCGCCCACGTTGGGATGATCACCCAGCGCCTCGGCCATGGTGCGGTTCAGATAGCCCCCCACCTCGCGGGCATTGGCGATCAGCCCCAGATCGTCGAGCAGCTTCAGGTTCGCCACCCCCGCCGCCGCCCCGATGGGATGCGCCGAATAGGTCCAGCCATGGCCGATCGGGCCGTTCTCGTCGGTGCCCCGTTCCAGAACCTGCCACATCTTCGCGCCGACGATCGACCCCGAAAGCGGCGCATAGGCGCTCGTCAGCCCCTTGGCGATGGTGATCAGATCCGGCCTGATCCCGTAATGATCAGAGCCGAACATCGTGCCCAGACGGCCAAAACCCGTGACCACCTCGTCGGCCACGAGAAGGATGTCATGCCGGTTCAGCACCTCCTGAATGGCGGCCCAATAGCCGGCGGGCGGCGGCACGATGCCCCCGGTGCCCAGCACCGGCTCACCAATGAAGGCGGCGATGGTCTCCGCCCCCTCGCGCGCGATCAACGCCTCGAGGTCCGCCGCGCAATGCGCAACGAACTGCGCCTCGGTCTGATCCAGAGTGGCACGGCGGAAATAATAGGGCGCCTCTGTGTGGATCACCTGCGCCAGCGGCAGGTCGAATTTCTTGTGAAACAACTCCAGCCCGGTGAGCGAACCGGTCATCAACCCTGATCCGTGATAGCCCCGCCAGCGCGAGATGATCTTCTTCTTCCCGGGCCGACCGAGGATGTTGTTGTAATACCAGATCAGCTTGACATTGGTCTCGTTGGCGTCACTACCCGAAAGACCGAAATAGACCTTGCTCATGCCCTTGGGCGCACGATCCATGATCATCTTCGCAAGCGTGATCGACGCCTCGGTGCCATGCCCCACATAGGCATGGTAATAGGCCAGCTCGCGCGCCTGTGTCGCAATCGCCTCGGCGATCTCGGGGCGGCCATAGCCCACGTTGACGCAATAGAGCCCGGCAAAGGCATCCAGAAACCTGTTGCCGTCACGATCCTCGATATGACAGTTCTTGCCGCCGACAATCACCCGGTTCTGCACCTCGCCGCGCGCGAATTGCGCCAGATGCGTCGAGGGATGAAAGAAACTTTCGCGGTCCCACTCCGCCAGTTGGTCGTTGCGCAGCATCTGGTGTTTCCTTCGTGTTGGGGCGTCGCGCGTCAGGGCCGCCCGATCTGCGCGATGATGCAGCACAGTCCCCAGAATCGGGGCCCGAATGACGATTGGGGCGCAGAATCTTCCTCTTTCCGCGCGTTCTTTCGCAGACGGGTCATCCGGCAAAGATCTCCAGCGGCGGCAGTTGCGGCGATTTCACCGACTTCGTGACCACATAGCTGAAATAGCGCGCCAACCCGATCCGCGCCTCCAGCAACTCGTCGATCAGCCGCTGATAGGACTCGATGTCGCGCGTGACGACCTGCATGAGATAGTCGAACCCGCCCCCAAGCGCCCAGCAGCCCGTGACCTCGCCGTGGCGCTGGATCGCCCCCTCGAAGGCACGAAAGCTTGCTGCCGTATGGTCGGACAGTTCCACGGCCACAAACACCGTGACATGCGGACCAAGCTTTCTGAGACTGATCCGCGCCTGATAGCCCTCGATGAACCCTGCGTCTTCAAGCCGCCGAAGCCGCTCCCAGCATGGGCTGGCCGAGAGGCCGATGCGCTCTGCAAGCTCCGCCTTGGTGATCCGGCCTTCGCTGGCCAGCACCTTCAGGATCTCCAGATCCCGCGCATCGAGTTTCATCTGGCGCTCCACCCCCGTCTTGCCGAACGCCGGCACTCTGATATCCACGGCGCACCGCGTCAACCGCACGCAGGAGACGCCTGAAAACGACAAGAGGTGACGAAATCATTGCGACAATCGCCCGGTAGCGCCCTAGAGTTGGCAGGACAGCCACGCAACGGACCACGCCATGACCGACAAGACCCTTCCCTTCACCCCCCGTGAATACGCCCGCCGCCTTGCCAAGACCCGCAGCGCGATGGCCACCCGTGACCTCGACGCGCTCTTTGTGACCGATCCCTCGAATCAGCACTGGCTGACTGGCTATGACGGCTGGTCGTTCTATGTGCATCAGGGGGTGATCGTGCTGCCCGATGCCGATCCGATCTGGTGGGGACGCAATCAGGATGCCAATGGTGGCGTGCGCACCGTCTGGATGACCGACGACCGGGTCATGGGCTACGCGGACAATTACGTGCAATCGACCGAGCGCCACCCGATGCAGGATCTCGCCCAGCGCCTGACCGGCATGGGCCTCGCCGACAAACGCATCGGCGTCGAGATGGACAACTACTATTTCTCCGCCAAGGCCATGGATGTGCTGCGCGCCGAATTGCCCAACGCGACCTTCCTTGATGCCACCGCGCTGGTGAACTGGCAGCGCGGGATCAAATCCGAGGAGGAACTCGGCTTCATGCGCAAGGCCGCGCGGATCTCTGAAAAGATCGTGGACGGTTTGCTCGAACGGGTCGAGCCGGGCCTCCCCAAGAACGAGATCGTGGCCGAGATCTTCCGCGATGCGATTCGCGGCGTCGAGGGCGCCTGGGGGGATTACCCCGCCATCGTGCCGCTCCTGCCCTCGGGCTCGGATGCCGCAGCGCCCCATCTCACATGGGACGGGCGCCCCTTCGCCACCGGCGAGGCGACCTTCTTCGAGATTGCCGGCTGCTACCGCCGCTATCACGTCCCCTTCTGCCGGACGCTCTTTCTGGGCAAACCGCCGCAATTCCTGCTCGACGCCGAAAAGGCCCTGCTCGAGGGGCTGGAGGCCGGGCTCGAGGTCGCGCGGGCCGGCAATCGCGCCTGCGACATCGCCAATGCGCTGGCTACACCTCTGGAACGTGCGGGCATCACCCGCGGCGCACGCTGCGGCTATCCGATCGGCCTCAGCTACCCGCCCGACTGGGGCGAACGCACGATCAGCCTGCGCGCCGAGGACGAAACCGTGCTCGAGCCCGGCATGACCTTTCACTTCATGCCGGGGCTGTGGATGTCCGACTGGGGTCTGGAAATCACCGAATCGATCCTCATCAAGGACACCGGCCCCGCCGAAACCTTCTGCAACCGCCCCCGCAGGATGTTCATCAAGACCTGAAACCGGGCCGCGCGGCGCATCCGAGGATGCCTCCGGCGGGGATATTTTCAGCCAGAAGAAACCGGGACCATCCCCTAGTATCTTCTGGCCGCAAATATCCCGGGGAGTGTGAGGGGCTGGCCCCTCACATCGCAGCCTTCATGAGCCCCTCGTCGCGGATCTGCTTTTCCGCCTGATCGAGCGACATCCAGGCCCGCTCGATCAGCAAGTCGATCTCGGATTTCGAGATCACCAGCGGCGGGGAGATGATCATGCGATCGCCGACATGGCGCATCACCAGATTGTTGGCAAAGCAGCGCTCGCGGCAGATATAGCCCGCCGTGCCCGGCTCCGAGGCGAACTTGGCGCGGCTGGCCTTGTGCGGCGTCAGCGCCAGCGATCCCATCATGCCGACGATCCGCGTCTCGCCGACCAGCGGATGCTCGCAAAGGCTTTCCCATTTCCGTTTCAGATAGGGCGCGGTCTCCTGCGCGACACGCTCGACGATCTTCTCCTCCTGAAGGATGCGCAGGTTTTCCAGCGCCACGGCGCAGCTCACCGGATGCCCCGAATAGGTATAGCCATGGTTGAACTCGCAATCGTTCATCACCTCCGCCACGCGATCCGATACGATCGAGCCGCCGATCGGCGCATAGCCCGAGGACAGCCCCTTGGCCACTGTCATGATGTCGGGGCGGATCCCCATTGTCTGCGAGCCGAACCAGTTGCCGGTCCGGCCAAAGCCGCAGATCACCTCGTCGGCGATCAGCAGGATGCCGTATTTGTCACAGATCCGCTGGATTTCCGGCCAGTAGCTGTCGGGCGGGATGATCACGCCGCCGGCGCCCTGCACCGGCTCGCCGATAAAGGCCGCGACGCGATGCGGGCCCAGTTCCTCGATCTTTTCCTCAAGCTGCCGGGCCCGCGCCAGACCGAACGCTTCCGGATCCATGTCGCCACCTTCCGCATACCAGTGCGGCTGATCGATATGATGGATGTCCGGGATCGGCAGGCCGCCCTGCGCATGCATGCCCGACATGCCGCCGAGGCTGCCGCTGCCCATGGAGGACCCGTGATAGGCGTTCCTGCGGCTGATGATGATGTTGCGCGCAGGCTCGCCCATCTGCGCCCAGTAGGTGCGCACCATGCGGATATTGGTGTCGTTCGCCTCGGAGCCCGACCCGGCATAGAAGACGTGGTTGAGATCCCCCGGCGCCAGTTCCGCGAGCTTGGCCGAGAGCGCGATCACCGGCACATGGCTGGTCTGAAAGAACGTGTTGTAGAACGGCAGTTCGCGCATCTGCCGCGCCGCGACCTCGGCCAGCTCGCTGCGGCCATAGCCGATATTCACACACCACAGGCCCCCCATGCCGTCGAGGATCTCGTTGCCCTTGCTGTCGGTCAGCATCACGCCCTGCGCCCGCGTGATGATCCGCGTGCCCTTGGCCGCCAGCTGATTGCCGTTGGTGAACGGGTGCATGTGATGCGCTGCATCCAGCGCCTGCAATTCCGCGGTGGGCATATGGTTGGTGATGATGGTCATGGCAATCCCTTTCGACAGTCGGGTGGGCCGGTCCTCGGACCGCTTGGCGTCAGAATATGATCAAATTACAAAGAGTCAATCGACTCAGCTCAAACTGACCCTTGCTCCAGGGATTGACGCACCTGCTCCATGCCCTGGATCACATCTTCGCGAATGGCCCGCGCCGCCGCGTCGGCATCCCTTGCCTGCATCGCCGCCAGCATGGCCTTGTGTTTGTCCGGCAGGTTCTGGGTTCCGATGCGGCCGCAAACCACCCTCAGAGACGGCCCGAACCGTAGCCAGAGCCCATCCGCCAGATCCGCCAGAATCGGCGCGGCGGCGATGTCGTAGAGGCGTTTGTGAAACCGATAGTTCAGTTCCAGATAGGCGCGCAGATCGCCGCGCAGGATGGCGCGGTCCAGATCATCATCCGTCACGGCGAGCCATACCAGATCCTCCGCGGTCGCACGCTCCGTTGCCCGTTGGGTAAGATGTGGATCAAGCCATTGACGTGCCGTGATTAACTCGCTGATATTGTCGGCGGTCAACAGCGGAACGCTGACCCGTCTGTTGCCCTGAAACTCCAGCGCGCCCTCGGCGATCAGCCGCCGGATGGCTTCTCTCACCGGTGTCATGCCCGCGCCCAACCGTTCCGAGAGGCCTTGGATCGTCACCGCCTCACCCGGCGCCAGATCGCCAAAGAGCACAAGATCCCGCAACTGGCGATGGATCAGCTCATGGGCCGGCAGCCGACTAATCTCCGCCACCGGGGCGCTCAATTTCTGTGCAGCAGCGTTCATCCGACGAGAGTCTCCCTCCTGGCTGTCAATGTCTCTGCTTGCGAGTTTAGCGCTTGCATGAAAGCATTACCATATTGCCAAACGCGGATTTGTTTGATCAAATCCACGCCAAGGCAGAAAAAATGCCGATCAACGGGAGACAATCATGCGATATCTTATACTGAACACAACGGCCGCTCTTGCCCTTGGCGCACTCGCCGCACAGGCACAGGAGGTGCGGGTCTACAACTGGTCCGACTATATCGACGAATCGCTGCTGGCAAAATTCGAGGCCGAAACCGGGTTCAAGCTCATCTATGACGTGTTCGACAGCAACGAGGTGCTGGAAACCAAGATGCTGGCCGGCGGCTCGGGCTATGATGTCGTTGTGCCGACCGGAACCTTCCTGCAACGCCAGATCGAGGCCGGGGCGTTTCAGAAACTCGACAAGTCCAAGCTGCCCAACCTCGAGAACATGTGGGACGTGATCACCAGCCGCACGGCACAGTATGACCCCGACAACGCCCATTCGATCAACTACATGTGGGGCACCACCGGCATCGGCGTGAACGTCGGCAAGGTCACGGAGATCCTTGGCGCGGATGCCCCGATCGACAGTCTCGACCTCGTGCTGAACCCGTCCAACATGGCGAAACTCGCCGCCTGTGGCGTTCATTTCCTCGATGCGCCCACCGAAATGATCCCGATGGCGCTCAAATACGTCAACGAGGATCCCAACAGCCACGACCCGGACGTGATCGCCAGGGCCGAAGAGGTGCTGATGGCCGTTCGTCCCTATATTCAGAAGTTCAACAGTTCCGAATACATCAACGCGATCGCCAATGGCGATATTTGCGTCGCGGTCGGCTGGTCAGGCGACATCCTTCAGGCGCGCGACCGCGCGTCAGAGGCCAATAATGGGGTCGAGATCGCCTATAACGCGCCCAAGGAAGGCGCGCAGATGTGGTTCGACCAGATGGCGATTCCGGTCGATGCGCCCAATCCGGACGGCGCTCATCAGTTCCTGAACTTCATCATGGATGCGGAAAACATGGCCACCGCCTCGAACTATGTCTATTACGCCAACGGCAACAAGGCGAGCCAGGGCTTTCTGGTTGAGGATGTGATCGGCGATCCGGCGATCTATCCTTCGGCAGAGGCGATCGACAACCTCTACACCATGACGCCCTATGATGCCAAGGTCCAGCGGGTCGTGACCCGCCTCTGGACCAAGATCAAGTCCGGCACCTGACGCATCCAGCCATTCACCCGCGCAAGCCACCGTTTGCGCGGGTTTTTCAATAGTTTGTCGGGGGCACATATGGCACAGAATGTTTTTGAACCCTGGAACGATCCGGCCGAAAAGCCGCTTATTCAGTTCAAGGGCGTGACCAAGCGGTTCGGTGAATTCGTTGCCATCGACAACCAGACCTTCGACATCTACGAACGCGAATTCTTTGCGCTGCTTGGCCCTTCTGGCTGCGGCAAGACGACGATGATGCGTATGCTTGCGGGCTTCGAGACCCCGACCGAGGGCACGATCCTTCTGGGCGGTCAGGACATGGCACCGATCCCGCCCAACAAGCGCGCGATCAACATGATGTTTCAGTCCTACGCGCTCTTTCCGCATCTCTCGGTCTGGGAGAACATCGCGTTCGGCCTCAGGCGCGACAACAAGCCCAAGGCCGAGATCGAGGCGCGCGTCGCCGAAATGCTCAAGCTCACCCGGCTGGAACAGTTCGCCAAACGCAAGCCGCACCAGATTTCCGGCGGCCAGCGGCAACGTGTAGCGCTCGCCCGCTGCCTCGCCAAGGCCCCGAAGCTGCTCCTGCTCGACGAACCGATGGGCGCGCTCGATGCCAAGCTGCGGCAGGCCACGCAATTCGAACTGATGGACATTCAGGAAAAGACCGGCACCACCTTCGTGATCGTCACCCACGACCAGGAAGAGGCGATGACCGTCGCAAGCCGCGTCGCGGTGATGGACAATGGCCGCATCATCCAGGCCGATACGCCGGCGCGCATCTACGAGATGCCCAATTCCGTCTATGTCGCCGATTTCATCGGCGAGGTGACGATCATACCCGGCAAGGTTCACCGGCGCGACAAGGGCTATGACGTTACCTTCGCCGAAGGACAGCCGACGCTCTATTCGGAATTCGACGCAGAGTTTGACAACGGACAGACCGGCTATCTGGCGCTGAGGCCCGAGAAGGTCGCCATTTCCGCGGAAAGGCCCGAAGGCCGCACCAATGCGGTGCAGGGCAAGATCATCGACATCGCTTATCTCGGCAATCTCTCGACCTATCACGTTGTTCTGCCGAACGGTCAGAAGATCAAGGCACAGACCGCAAATACCCGTCGCCTCTCGCGCCGCGATTTCACCTGGGAAGATACCGTCTGGCTGTCCTGGACCGACACCGCCGCCGTGCTGTTGAAAGGCTGACATCATGCGCCGTCTTGCCCTCATCGCCCTGCCCTATGCCTGGCTTCTGGCGCTGTTTCTCGTGCCCTTCCTGATCGTGTTCAAGATCAGCCTCAGCGACATCGCCACCGCCATCCCGCCCTATACGCCAACCCTCGATTTCCGCGCGGGCTGGCAGGGGATCAAGGACTTCTTCAGCGAACTCGACTTCGAGAATTTTGCCTTCCTGGCCACCGACTCCCTCTATTGGAAGGCCTATGTCTCCTCGCTCACAATCGCCTTTATCTCCACGATCCTCACGCTTCTGGTGGGCTATCCGATCGCCTATGGCATGGCCAGTGCGCCGGATCACTGGCGGCCCACGCTGATGATGCTGGTGATCCTGCCGTTCTGGACCTCCTTCCTGATCCGCGTCTATTCCTGGATGGGCATTCTCTCGACCGAGGGCTATCTCAACCAGCTCCTGCTCGGATTGGGACTGATCTCCACGCCGCTCACGATCCTCAACACGCCGACCGCCGTCTATATCGGCATCGTCTATACCTACCTGCCCTTCATGATCCTGCCGATCTATTCCGCGCTCGAGAGGATGGACGGATCGCTGCTCGAGGCGGCCGAAGATCTGGGCTGTTCACGCCTCACGGCCTTCTGGCTCATCACCGTGCCGCTCTCGAAAACCGGCATCATCGCGGGCTGCTTTCTGGTCTTCATCCCGGTGATCGGCGAGTTTGTCATCCCCTCGCTGCTGGGTGGATCGCAGACCCTGATGATCGGCAAGGTGCTGTGGGAGGAATTCTTCAACAACCGCGACTGGCCGGTGGCATCTGCCGTGGCGGTCGTGCTGCTCCTGATCCTGATCGTGCCCATCGTCCTCTTCCAGATGAACGAACAGAAAAGCCGGGAGGCCGAGCAATGAGACGCATCAGCTGGTTCAACGCCACCTCGCTCACGCTGGGATTTGCCTTTCTCTACCTGCCGATGATCATCCTCATCATCTACAGTTTCAACGAATCCAAGCTGGTGACGGTCTGGGCCGGATTCTCGACCAAATGGTATGGCACCTTGATGAGCAACCAGGCCTTTCTCGACGCGGCCTTGGTGACGGCCAAGGTGGCGCTGGCCTCCTCGAGCATTGCCACGGTCCTCGGCACGATGGCGGCGCTCGTGCTGGTGCGCGCCGGCCGCTTCTACGGGCGGACGCTGTTTTCCGGCATGATCTACGCGCCGCTCGTCATGCCCGAGGTGATCACCGGCCTCTCGCTGCTGCTGCTGTTCATCGGTATCGGGCTGGATCGCGGCGTTTTCACCATCATCCTTGCGCACACGACCTTTACCATGTGCTTCGTTTCGGTCGTGGTCTCCTCGCGGCTCGTGACCTTCGACCGCTCGCTGGAAGAGGCCGCACTTGATCTCGGTTGCTCACCCTTCGATGCCTTTCGCCTCGTCACGCTGCCGATCATCGCCCCGGCGGTGATCTCGGGCTGGCTTCTGGCCTTCACCCTCTCGCTCGACGATCTGGTGATCGCCTCCTTTACCGCCGGGCCCTCCTCCACCACCCTGCCGATCAAGATCTGGTCGGCGGTGCGCCTTGGCGTCTCGCCCGAGATCAACGCGCTCTCCACGATAATGATCGGTATCGTCGCCGCGGCGGTGATTGCCGCCTCGCTGATGACAAAACGGGCCAGCCTGCGCCAGCAGGCCGACGAACGCGCCGCCGTGCGGGCATGAGACGGGTCTTTCCGGCCCATGCCTATGGCAAGGGCCCGCGCGCGCAGTGCTACTGGAGCGATACCGCGCCTCTGCCCGCCTACCCCGCGGCCAAAGGCCCGATCACCTGCGACGTGGCGGTAATCGGCGCGGGCTTTACCGGCCTCTCGGCGGCGCTGCATCTGGCCGAAGCGGGGCAGGAGGTGCACGTCCTCGAGGCAGAAATCCCCGGCTGGGGCGCCTCAGGGCGCAATGGCGGCTTCTGCTGTCTGGGCGGATCGGCCGCCTCGGACGGGGTTCTGCGCAAGCTGCATGGCGAGGAGGCCCGCCGCGAATGGCGCCACACCGAAATCGAGGCCGTGAACACGGCCAAGGCCCTGATCGCCGATCACGCCATCAGTGCCGACACCCATTCCGAGGGCGAAACGGTGCTGGCGCATACCGCAAGGGCGGCAGAGGGATTTGCCGACCGCGCTGCACGGATCAAGGCCGACTATGGCGTGACGCCCACCCTGATTCCCGGCTCTGAACTGGCGCAGATGGGCATGAAAGGCCCGTTTCACGCGGCCCTCACCACGCCCATCGGCTTTGCCCTCAACCCGCTGAAATACACGCTGGGTCTGGCCGCTGCCGCCTCCCGCGCCGGCGCGGCAATCCATGCCAACTCTCCCGTCACCGCGATCCGTCAGGATGATCGGTTCCACCTCACCACGCCCCGGGCGCAGATCACCGCCCGCCGCCTGATCGTCGCCACCAATGGCTATTCCTCCGACGATCTGCCGGACTGGATGCGCGCCCGCTACATCCCCACGCAATCCAACGTCATCGTCACCCGTCCGATGACCGACGACGAGATTGCTGCGCAGGGCTGGAGCACGCGGCAGATGTGCTATGACGACCGGTTCTTCATGCATTATTTCCGCCTGATGCCCGACAACCGGATGCTCTTTGGGATGCGCGGCGGGCTCTTTTCCTCGGCAGGCTTCGACGCGCGGATGCACCGCACCATCAGGGTCCATTTCGAGCGGATGTTCCCCGCCTGGGCCGAGGTTGAGACACCGCACAGCTGGAACGGCCTTTTGTCCCTCGCTCCCGATCTCACGCCTTATGCCGGGCCGATCCCCGGCATGACGGGCGCCTTCACCGGGCTGTCCTACCACGGCAACGGCGTGGCCATGGCTACCCATGCCGGCGCGATCCTCGCCGATCTGGCGTTGGACCGTGCGCCACGCCACCCCTATCCCGACATCCTGCGCACACCACCGCGCCGCTGGCCGCTGGGCCGGTTCCGCCGGGCGATGATCTGGCCGCCCTATGCGCTGGCCTGGCTCACGGGCGGCTGAGCGTCATTCCGGCGTGCGCGCCGCGCGCGCCTTGTTGCGCCGGATGCCTAGCTGCCGTTCGCGCCAGATGATGATGATCCCCGCAACAACCACCAGCGAAGCGCCGGTCAGCATCGCCCCCGTGGGCACCTCGTCAAAGATGAAATACCCGATCCCCAGTGCAAACAGGATCGAGGCGTAATCGAACGGCGCCACCACGCTGGCGTCGGCAAAGCGATAGGAGGAGGTCAGAAAGATCTGCCCGATCCCGCCCAAGAGCCCCGCAAGCACCAGCAACCCCAGTTCGGCGCCGGTCGGCAGAACCCATCCAAAGGGCAGCGTCAGCAGCGACAAGAGCGTGGACGTCACCGAGAAATAGAACACGATCGCACTCGTTTCCTCGGTCTGCACCAGCTTGCGCACATAGATCTGCGCCAGCGCCGCACAAATCGCCCCGGTGAGTGCCAGCATCGCGCCGACCGCCTGCATGGTCTCGACCACAGGCCCGCTCAGCGCCGTCAGGCGCGGCGCCAGCACGATCAAGACCCCGATCAGGCCCAGCCCCACCGCGCTGATGCGAAACACGCCGACCTGCTCGTTGAGAAACATCGCGGCAAACACCACCACCAGCAGAGGCGCCGCATAGCCGAGCGCCGTCACTTCCGGCAGCGGCAAGAGCCCCAGCGCCGCAAAGCCCATCCCCATCGCCGCCGTGCCCACGAATCCGCGCCAGAAATGCCCCATCGGCGAGCGCACGCGCAGCCCGGTGCGCAGATCGCCCCTCAGCGCAAGCCAGGTCAGAATCACCGGAATGGCAAAAAACGACCGGAAGAACACCGACTCTCCGGGCGGCACGTGCCCCGCCACCGCCTTGATCAGCGCGGACATGGTGATGAACAGCATCACCGAGGCCAGCTTGAGCGCGATGCCTGTCAAGGGCCGCATGGCTGGATCGCCCTTTCGCCGGTTCGCTCAGGCCGAAACAGTCTCTGTTCCGGCCCCGATCTTCAGCTTTCCGTCGGCGCCTCGACGCGCGGCAACACCCAGTCGGCGCGCGGGAAATGACAGGTATAACCCTGCGGAAGCCGCTTGAGATAGTCCTGATGCTCCGGCTCCGCCTGCCAGAAATCGCCCGCGGGCGAGACCTCCGTCACCACCTTGCCGGGCCACAATCCGCTTGCCTCGACATCGGCGATGGTGCGCAGCGCCTCCTGCCTCTGCGTCTCATCGACGTAATAGATCGCCGAGCGATAGCTGAGGCCGACATCATTGCCTTGCCGGTTGACCGTGGTCGGATCATGGATCTGGAAGAAGAATTCCAGCAGTCGCCGATAGCTGATCTTCGCGGGATCGAACATGATCTCGATTCCCTCGGCATGGGTGCCGTGATTGCGATAGGTCGCATTGGGCACATCGCCTCCGGTATAGCCCACGCGGGTCGAGATCACGCCCGGCAGCTTGCGGATCAGACCCTGCATCCCCCAGAAACATCCCCCCGCCAGAACCGCTCGTCCGCTCATCTCATATCCTCCACCTGATCGAGATACGCGCCGTATCCCTCTGCTTCCATATCCTCGCGATGCACGAATCGCAGGCTCGCCGAATTGATGCAATAGCGCAAGCCTCCCCGATCCCGCGGCCCGTCAGGAAAGACATGCCCCAGATGGCTGTCGCCATCGCGGCTCCGCACCTCAACCCGCACCATCCCCAGCGAGACATCGCGCAATTCCGTCACCTGCGCGGGCGCGATCGGCTTGGTGAAACTCGGCCAGCCACAGCCCGATTCGAACTTGTCCGAACTGGCAAAGAGCGGCTCGCCGCTCACGATATCAACGTAGATGCCAGGCTCGTGATTGTGCAGATACTTGCCCGTTCCGGGGCGTTCGGTGCCATTCTGCTGCGTCACCCGGTATTCTTCGGGCGAGAGCGCGGCAATTCTGTCGGGGGTCTTGCGATAGGTAGTCACGTTGCGTTTCTCCTGTTGCGGCTTTCATGTTATCAGATGGCGCAGGGCGCGGAAAATCAAATAGCCTTGCAGGGTGATCCGCACCGGCCTCTGCTGCGTATCTCTGGCATGATGGAGGTTCCGATGCGCCTGTTCGCCACCCTTGTTGCCCTGCTCCTTGCCCTTCCCGCCGCGGCGCTCGATCTCGACGCGCCATTTGGCAATATCGACGGCGGCACGCTGAAACTGTCCGACTGGGCCGGACATCCGGTGCTTGTGGTCAACACCGCCTCGCGCTGCGGTTTCACGCCCCAATATGACGGCCTTCAGACGCTCTATGACAAATACCACGACCGTGGCCTTGTTGTCCTCGCCGTGCCGTCTGATGACTTCCGTCAAGAGCTTGCCACCGAAGCCGAGGTCAAGGAGTTCTGCGCGGTGAATTTCGATCTCAACCTGCCGATGACCACCATCACCCCGGTGAAGGGGCCTCAGGCGCATCCCTTCTACGCCTCATTGCACCGGGAAACCGGCTTTGCGCCCGCGTGGAATTTCAACAAGGTGCTGATCGCCCCCGATGGCCATGTCGCGGGCACATGGGGGGCGATGACGCGGCCGACTTCAGGGCAGATCACCCGCGAGATCGAGAAACTCCTGCGCTAGACCTCACCAGTCCATCACCACCTTGCCGGAATGGCCCGAGATCATCGCGGCAAAGCCCTCTTCGAAATCGTCGATCCCGATCCGGTGGGTAATGAGGCCCGACACATCGAGCCCCGATTGCACCAGCGCGATCATCTTGTACCAGGTCTCGTACATCTCGCGGCCATAGATGCCCTTGATATGCAGCATCTTGAAGATCACCGCGTTCCAGTCCACCGCGAATTCGGTCGGCGCGATCCCCAGGAGCGCCAGCTTGCCGCCATTGTTCATGCGCGCGATCATCTGCTGCATCGCCGGCGCCGCCCCCGACATTTCCAGCCCCACGTCAAAGCCCTCGGTCATGCCGATCTCGGCCATCACGTCGCGCAGGCTCTCGCGGCTCACATCGACCACATGCTGCACCCCCATGCGCCGCGCCAGATCAAGACGATAAGGGTTGATGTCGGTGATCACCACCTTGCGCGCGCCCGCCTTCGCGGCCACCAGCGCGCCCATGATCCCGATCGGCCCGGCACCCGTCACCAGCACATCCTCGCCCACCAGATCAAAACTCAGCGCGGTATGCACCGCATTGCCCAAGGGATCAAAGATCGCCGCGATCTCGTCTGGAATATCCGCCGGAATAGGCACGACATTGCTCTCGGGGATGCAGAGATATTCGGCAAAGGAGCCCGGCCGGTGCACGCCCACGCCCTTGGTGTTGCGGCACAGATGCCCGCGCCCCGCCCGACAGTTGCGGCAAGTGCCGCAGACGATATGCCCCTCGCCGCTCACCCGCTGCCCGATCCGGTATTTCACCGCCGCCGCCCCGGTATCGACGATCTCGCCGACGAATTCATGCCCCACCACCATCGGCACCGGCACGGTGTTCGCACTGAACTCGTCCCATTTCCAGATATGCACATCGGTGCCGCAGATCGCGGATTTCTTCACCTTGATCAACACATCCGACGGCCCGACCTCGGGCACCGGCACATAGTCCATCCACAGCCCAGGTTCCGCCTTGGCCTTCACCAGCGCCTTCATCTCATTCCGCATTGCCTTGCTCCCACAAATCGGTGCTCAGATATTTCAACCCGCTGTCGCAGATCACGAAGGCCACAGAGCCGCCACGCTCCGGCCCGCGCAGCAACCCGATCGCCGCCGCCAGATTGGCCCCGGCGGAATAGCCGCCGAAAATCCCCTCGCGCCGCGCCAGCAACCGCGCCTGTTCCGCCGCCTCGGCCCCCGTCACCGTCAGATCGCCCGCCAGATCGGCCCCGCGCAGATGCGCCAGATCGGACATGCCGTAACCACCTCCCTGAATCGGGTGATCGGCACGGTCCGGATGCACCGCATAGCACCGCACCCCCAGAGGCGCGAAAAACCGCGCCGCGCCGCCGAGCGTGCCGCCCGAGCCGACAAAATCGCAGAACGCAGTCACTGTTTCGCCCGATTGCGCCCAGATTTCGGGCGCGGTGCCGCGCGCATGAGCCTCGGGATTACCCTCGCGCGCGAACTGATCGGCCCGGAACGCGGCCCGCTCTCGCGTGATACGCCCTGCTTCTTGCTCGACCAGCGCCAGATCCGCCCCCGATACCTCTCCCGGCCTCGACCCTTCGGCCTGCGGCACCAGCACCACCTCTGCCCCGAGCGCGCGCATCATCCGCGCGCGCTCCTCGGAATTGCCAAGGCTCATCACCGCGACAAAGGGATGGCCCAGCACCGCGCAGACCATCGCCAGCCCAGTGCCCATATTGCCCGAGGTCAACTCCACCACGCTCTGCCCGTCGCGCAACTCCCCGCGCGCGCGCGCCGCCGCGATGATCGCCCGCGCCGCCCGGTCTTTCTTGGAAAACCCGGGGTTGAGATAATCGAGCTTCGCCAGCAAACGCCCCTCGAGCGCCAGATCATCAACGATCCGGCTCAACTCGACCAGCGGCGTGTTGCCAATCGCCTCGATGACCGAGGGCAGGGGCGTCATTCAATGACTCCCAGCTCACGACCCACCGCCCCGAAGGCGTCAATCGCCCGGTCCAGCATGTCGCGCGTGAGCCCCGCACTCATCTGCGTGCGGATCCGGTCCTGCCCCTTCGGCACCACCGGAAAGGAAAAGGCCGTCACATAGACCCCCCGCTCATTCAGCCGCAACGCCATCTCCTGCGCCAGCTTGGGATCGCGCAGCATCACCGGAATGATCGCATGTTCGCCGGGCAGCAATTCAAAGCCCAAGGAACCCATCCGATCCCTGAAATACGCCGCATTCTCCCACAGCTGCGCCCGCCGCTCGGCACCCTCCTCCAGCAGGTCGAAAACCCGGAGCGAGGCGCCCGCAATCACCGGCGCCAGCGTGTTCGAAAACAGATAGGGCCGCGAGCGTTGCCTGAGCCAGTCCACCACCTCTCGGCTCGCCGCCGTATAGCCTCCCGAGGCGCCGCCCAAGGCCTTGCCCAGCGTGCCGGTGAGGATATCGACGCGCTCCATCACCCCGAATCGCTCCGGCGTGCCGCGCCCGGTCGCGCCGACAAAGCCGGTGGCATGGCAGTCATCCACCATCACCATCGCATCATACCGCTCCGCCAGATCGCAGATCGCATCCAGCGGCGCATAAAACCCATCCATGGAAAACACGCCATCGGTGGCAATCAACCGATGCCGCGCGCTCTGCGCTTCCTTCAGGCACCGCTCCAGATCGGCCATGTCGCGATTGGCATAGCGATAGCGCTGAGCCTTGCAGAGCCGCACCCCGTCAATGATGCTCGCATGATTGAGCGCATCGGAAATGATTGCATCCTCCTCGCCCAGAATCGTCTCGAACAGGCCCGCGTTGGCGTCAAAGGCTGCGGCATAGAGGATCGCATCCTCTGTCCCGAGATACCCGGCGATCCGCGCCTCGAGCGCCTTGTGTTCCTCCTGCGTGCCACAGATGAACCGCACCGAGGCCATGCCGAACCCATAGCGATCCAGCGCGCCATGCGCCGCAGCGATCACCTCCGGATGATCCGCCAGCCCAAGGTAATTGTTGGCGCAGAGATTGACCACCGCGCGCCCGTCCGCCAGCCGCACCTCTCCCGCCTGCATAGAGACAATCACCCGCTCGCTCTTGTAGAGCCCCTCCGCGCGCAAACCCTCAAGCCGCTCGCTCACCTCCGCGTCAAACCGCTCTGCTGCCGTCATCTCACCCTCCCTTTCAGCGTTCCCGAAATACTCCGGGGGAGTCGCCCCGTGGGCGACGGGGGCAGCGCCCCCCTTTTCAGACGGTTATTCTTGGCCGTCCACTTGCCTCTACCACGATCTCCGCCTCCAGAAACACCCGCCGCGCCTCGGCCTGCGCTTCTTTCACGGCGCGCTGCGCAGTCACATGGATATCGGCCGCCCCCGCCGCCTCGGCCTCGGCCTGCGCTGCGGCGCGCAAGACCGCCTCCAGCGCCGCCATCGCGGCCTCCGATGACGTATGATCCTGCGGTCCGCTCTCCAGATGCACGCGATACTTGCCCTCTGATGGCGAGGTCACGATCCCGCTGCGCCGGATCGTCACCCGCCCCACCACCGCACCGATCGCATTCGCCACGCCCGCATGGTCCGGCAGGATCATCTCACAGCCCAATCGCTGACCGACCGCCGGATAATAGCTCGCCGCAGAGGCGCCAAGCCCGATCACCGGCACCGCGAGCCCGCTCTCGATCCGCACCAGCCCGCGATGTCCGTCCAGCCCCTTCTGCATCAACACATGTTCGGCCAGAACCGCAGGAGTCAGGCCAAACTCCGTTTCTTCCTCCGCAAAAGCAGTCTCTAACAAGGCCAAACTCGTCTGATAGGTCAATCGGTCCACGATCATCTGCGCCAGGGGCTCCGGCCCCTCCGCCAGCCGGTTGCCCGATCCCGTCCTCTTGCGTGCCACCACCTCAAGCGCCATCCGCGCCGCGGTCCCGTCCCAGGTCGCCAGCCGCCCCAGAACATGACTCGCATCCGACGGCGTCACCCCCGCGACCTGCACCAGCCCCCGCCGCACCAACCGGGTCAGCGCCGCACCATCCATGCGGTTCTTCAGGATCTTGCCCACAGGCCATGTTTCGACCCCGATCAAGCCCAAAAGATCCTCGTCCCGCGCCGCGAGACCGGCTGAAGCGACTCCCGGCACGGCCCGCACGAACCGCGCGTCATGCTCACCCGGCGCGCTCGCCCGCAATTGCTCCTCGAGCGCGCCATGCACGGCTGCCCGCGCCTCCGTCGCCATCAGGCTGACCGGGATCAGGCGGCGCGGACCAAGCGTTACCCCCCCCTCCAGCCCGTCATCGCGCACATGCACCTCGCTGTCGCCCCCCAGCCCAAAAGTGCGCATCGCCACCGCCTCGACCATGGTCCGCCACGGCCCGACCCGGGCGCCTTGCGGATCAATCGCCGGCTTGCCATCCCTGAGCACCGCCACGTCGGTGGTCGTGCCGCCAATGTCCGACACCAGCGCGTGTTGCGCCTCGGTAAGCCAGCGCGCGCCCACGATGCTTGCCGCAGGTCCGCTCAGGATCGTCTCGATCGGCCGCGCGCGCGCCTGATCGGCCGAGATCAGCGCACCGTCGCCCCGTACCACCATCAGGGCGGCGTCGATCCCGAGCGCGCGCAGCTTCTCTTCGGCCTTGTCGATCAACTGTGCGATCATCGCAATCAACCGTGCATTGAGCAGCGCCGTCAGCGCCCGCTTCGGCCCGTTCAGTTTTGCCGAGAGATGATGCGACAGGCTCACCGGCCGGCCTGTCACCGCCCGGATTATCTCTGCCGCCGCCAGCTCATGCGCCGGATTGCGGGTCGCGAACTGCGCCGCGACCGCATAGGCAGAGGCCCCCAAATCAGTCTCTAACCAGGCCAAAAGCGCGTCCTTGTCCAGCGCCTCGGCCTCTCCGCCCGCATGATTATGTCCACCTTTGAGAACGATCACCGGATCACCGCCCAGCGCCTCGGCCAAACCATGCGCCCGCAGATCCGCATCGTGAAATCCGATATAGACAAGACCCACGCGGCCGCCTTGCCCCTCCACCAGCGCATTGGTGGCAAGCGTGGTTGACAGCGAGGCAAGCCCGATCTCCCCCGCGGCCACGCCTCCCGCATGCAGCACCGCCGCAACCGCATTGCCGATCCCCACCGACAGATCGTGGCGCGTGGTCAGGGCCTTGGCGCTCGCCACAACGACGCGCTCATCGCGGATCAGCACCGCATCCGTATAGGTTCCGCCTGTGTCCACACCCAGCAACACCGCCATCCATCCATCCCTCTGCCCTTGTCACGCCAACCGCCCGACGGCCCAGCGCGCCGCATCCGCGACCGCTGCATCGGCGTCCTCGCAATGCCCCTGCGCCACCTCGCGCAAGGACATATCGCGCGAATTGCCCATCGCATAGAGCACATTGCGCAGAAACCGGTTCCGCCCGATCCGCTTGATCGGCGATCCGGAAAACCGAACCCGAAACCCTACCTCGTCAAGCCCGGCCAGTTCCGTCAGCTTTGGCGATGTGAGATCATCACGCGCGTGATACTTCACCTCCCGCGCCAGCGAAGCGAATTTGTTCCAGGGACACACCGCGAGGCAATCGTCACAGCCATAGATCCGGTTGCCAAGTGCCGGGCGCAGACTTTCCTCCACAGGCCCCTCATGTTCGATGGTGAGATAGGAAATGCAGCGCCGCGCATCCAACTGATAGGGGGCCGGAAACGCCCCTGTCGGGCAAATGTCCAGGCACGCCCGGCACGAGCCACAATGGTCTGTTTCCGGCGGATCAGTCTCGAGTTCCAGTGTCGTGAACACCGATCCGATAAAGAACCAGTTGCCCAGATCGCGACTGACCAGATTGGTATGCTTGCCCTGCCAGCCGAGACCGGCCGCCTGCCCAAGCGGCTTTTCCGGCACCGGGGCGGTGTCCACAAACACCTTCACCTCGCCACCCGCCGTCTCGATCAACCACCGCGCCAATCGTTTCAGCCGCTT
>Ga0210025_1000272_pt1 | contig 72501 bp, 68 predicted proteins | sample CryGeyme20150102_FD_183989 | JGI IMG/M metagenome (GOLD analysis project Ga0210025, IMG submission 183989) | Groundwater microbial communities from Crystal Geyser aquifers in Utah, USA - Crystal Geyser metaG 2015-0102 (SPAdes) (version 2) | ecosystem: Environmental > Aquatic > Deep subsurface >... | reverse complement strand
CCTCTTCATAGGCCTGCGCTGCGGCTACCGAACTGTCCACCACCCGGCCCACCCGGTCGGAAAACCACGCCTCCAGCCCCATATTGACCGACAGCATGGCAAAGACCGCCACCATCACCGTGGGCAACAACGCCATCAGCGCAAACACCCCCGTCAGCCGCAGATGCAGCCGCGAGCCCGCAGAGCGCGACCGCCGCGCCGCGATCATCCGCGCCACCCGCTGCAAGACCAGCCCCGCCACAATCAGCACATAGATCATGTCGAGGAGCAGCACGAGCCGCAGTCCGTTCGACGAGGATCCCTGATCGAGCGGCCCCATCATCAGATAGGTCGCGAGCGCCAGCAGCGGGCCAAGCAGCACCAGACCCAGCGTCGCCCCATTCTGGAGCCGCTGAAGGCGACGCAAGCGGCTGATCCCGTCCCAGGACAGCCGTCGGCCCTTTAATGTGCGTGTCGGCGTTGCCACGCGCTACCTCATTCAAGTTGTGGTGCGATCCCTTGCACCCCGCAACATCTGGACATCGGCCCGTTCACTTCCGCACCGTGTCACAGTCCTGTTGCAGTTTTACATCAACTTGCGGCGGCGTGTCACCTGAATATCCAGCTCCGTGATCTTCTTGCGCAAGGTATTTCGGTTGATTCCCAAAAGATCCGCGCATTTCGCCTGATTTCCGGCCGTGGCATCCAGCGCAATTCCGATCAGCGGGGCCTCAACCTCGCGCAGGATCCGCGCATAGAGCCCATCGGGCGGCAGATCCGCCCCGTGCAGATCGAAGTATCGCCGCAGATGACCCGCCACCGAGGCCGAAAGGCTCTCGCCGCGCACCTGCCCCTGCACCACCGGCTCTGCGCGCGGCTGGTTGCCCAGCACCGCCTCGACCTCGGCGCGGCTGATTTCATCGGCCACCGCCGTCAGACCGATTCGCCGCACCGCGTTTTCAAGCTGGCGCACATTGCCCGGCCAGCTATAGGCACGCATCACCTCGGCGGCGGACTCCGACAGATGCCGCAGCGGCTGTCCCTCGCGCGCGTCGCGGGCCAGGAAATGCTGCGCCAGCAACGGAATGTCCTCGACCCGCTCGCGCAAGCTTGGCACGTCGATCACAGCGCCGCTCAGGCGATAATAGAGATCCTCGCGCAACCGTCCCTCGTCCAGCGCCTGTCCCGGCGGCACCCGGCAGGTGGCCATGAATCGCGGCTGATGATCGTTTGGCGCATCCATCATCCGCACCACCCGGCCCTGCGCCTCGAGCGGGAAATCGGTCAACTCGTCGAGCACGATACTACCGCCGCGCGCCCGCGCCATCACCCGCGCCGGCCCGTCCATCTCGCGCAGATCGCTTGGGCTGACGGTGACATAGGGCAGCGTGCGGCGGTCCGAGAAGTCATGCAGCGCCTTGCCGATCAGCGATTTCCCGGTGCCCGATTCGCCGCAGATCATCACCGGCAGGTCGGTGTTCATGATCCGCGCCACCACCCGGTAGAGCGCCTGCATCGCCGGGGTGCGACCGATCAGCGGCAGATCCTCGGGCCGCTCCGCCTCGATCTCGCGCGCAGGCCGCCGCACCCGGCTCTCCAGCGCCCGCGCCGTCCGCTTCATCAGATCCGGCAGGTCGAACGGCTTGGGCAGGTAATCAAACGCCTCGGCCTCGGCGGCCTTGATCGCCGTCATGATCGTGTTCTGCGCCGAGATCACGATCACCGGCAGACCGGGGCGATCCTGCGCGATCTTGGGCAGCATCTCGAGGCCGTTGCCATCGGGCATCATCACGTCGGTGATGACCACATCCCCCTTGCCCTCGGCCACCCAGCGCATCAGCGTGGTCAGGCTCGAGGTGGCATGAACCCGGCAGCCCGCCCGCGTCAGCGCCTGCGTCAGAACCGTGCGGATCGTGCGGTCATCATCCGCCACCAGTACCGTGCCATCCATGGACTAGCCTCCCTGCCCTGTCATCTCTGCGCGTTGCAGCGAAATCCTGAATACCGTGCGCCCCGGCACCGAACTCACCGAAATCCAGCCGTCATGGTCGGAGATGATCTTGGCGGCCAGCGCCAGACCCAGCCCGGTGCCGTTCTCGCGCCCCGAAACGAAGGGATCGAATACCTCATCAGCAATCTCGGGCGGCAGACCCGGCCCGTCGTCGATGATCTCGATCTGCAAGGGCAACGCCCGGCCCACCCCGTCGCCGCCCCGCACCCGGAGCGACTGTTCGTAATAGGTGTGCAGACGGATCGTTCCCGGTTTTACACCAGAGGCTTCGGCCGCGTTCTTCAACAGGTTCAGCACCACCTGCAAGAGCTGATCCATGTCGCCAAGCGCCGGCGGCAGAGAGGGGTCGTAATCCTCGATGAGCACCATATGCGCGGCAAAGCCCAGCATCGCAGAGCGCCGCGCCCGGTCCAGCACATCATGCAGGTTCACCGCCCTCAGATTGGGCGTGCTGACATTGCCAAACTGCTCGACCCGCTCCAGGAGCGCCACGATCCGGCGGCTTTCGCTGACGATGAGATCGGTCAGTTCCAGATCCTCGGGCCCCAGCGTCATCGACAAGAGCTGCGCCGCCCCGGTGATCCCGGCCAAGGGGTTCTTGATCTCATGCGCCAGCATCTCGGCCATGCCGATGGCCGATTTCGCCGCTGCCTTGACGCTGCTGTTCTGCACCATGCGACCCGCCAGCTCACGCGGGCTGATCAGCATCAGCATATGCCCCGGCCTCCCCGCCAGCGGCGCGATCTGCAAATTGCACTGCATCGGCGCGCGCTCGCCGGTGCCGACATCCACATCGTTGACAAAGAGCGGCGCATCGCTCGCCCGCGCCCGCTCGAACGCCTCCTCGAGCGGCGCGTTGACCGCCAGCCTGTCCCAGACCGGCTGACCGCAGAGCGCCCGCGACGAGATCATCATGAAACCCTCTGCGGCGGGGTTGATCCGCACGATCCGGTCGGTGCCATCGAGCTCCAGCGCCGGCACCGGCAGCGAGACCCAGACCGAATCCTCCATGCTCATGCCGCCTTGCGGACCGCCGGGCCCACCATGGCCTCGGGCAAGAGCCGCAACACATCCGCCGGAGACGCCGCCGTCAGCACGCGCTGGCGCAGCGCGGCATCCGTCCCCGCGTGATCCATATACCACCCCAGATTCTTTCGCGCGATGCGCAGCCCCTGAGAGCGGCCGTAAAAGCCCAGCATCGCCTCGTAATGCTGCGCCACCAGATCGGCCAGCAGCCGCCCTGTCGGCACGCGCGCTGACACACCGCCCAGAAGCGCCGCTGCGATCCCGGCCAAAAGCCACGGTTGGCCGCGCGCCGCCCGTCCGATCATCACCCCATCCGCCCTCGAGCGCGCCAGCGCCGTGCGCGCGCTGCCGATGTCCACGATATCGCCATTGGCGATGACCGGGATGCCCACCGCCGTCTTGACCGCAGCAATCGCCGCCCAATCTGCGCTCCCCTTGTAAAACTGACAGCGGGTGCGGCCATGAATGGTGATCATCGCAACACCCGCAGCTTCCGCCCGCCGCGCAATCTCGGGCGCATTGAGACTGCCCTCATCCCAGCCCAGCCGGGTCTTGAGCGTGACCGGCACGGTCACAGCGCCTACCACCGCATCAATCAGCCTGAGCGCGTGATCTGGGTCGCGCATCAGGGCCGAGCCTGATGCGCCGACGCCGCTGGCGCTGACCACCTTCTTCGCCGGACAGCCCATGTTGATGTCGATCATCCGAGCTCCTTGCGCCTCGAGCATCCGCGCCGCCTCGGCCATCCAGCGCGGATCGCATCCCGCCAGTTGAACGGCGGTATTCTCCCCGCCGAGGCCCAGTTCGGCCTTGTCGCGCGCGCTCGGCCGGGCCTCGACCAACGCTTGGCTGGCGATCATCTCGCTGACCACCAGACCGGCCCCAAAGCCCGCCACCAGATTGCGGAAGGGCAGATCGGTGATTCCCGCCATCGGGGCCAGAACCACGGGAGGCCGGAACAGCTTGTCAGAGCGCATCACCATTGAGTGCCTAATCCTTGTGCAACACCGACTGTCTATCCATGTATGCCGCCCGGAACAACGAGCATTGGCTTAATTCGCAACCACGGCGACATCTGTCGCCTATTTTTCAGGCAGGTGCTCAGCCATTGCACCAACGCGCGCTGCACCGTAATCAAGGGGCATGACAACCGCAGCCATCATCGTCGCCGCAGGTCGCGGCATCCGCGCTGGCGGAGAGGCCCCCAAGCAATGGCAGAGCCTCGCCGGGCGGCGTGTGATCGACTGGACCCTCGATGCCTTTCTCGCGGTGCCCGGAATCGCGCGCCTCGTCGTGGTGCTGCATCCCGACGATCTCGATCGCCTCACTCCGCAGCACCCCCGGATCGAGATTGCCATCGGCGGCGCGACCCGCGCCGCATCGGTGCGCAGCGGGCTGGAACATCTTGCAAACGGCCGTGACCCGGCGCCGGATCATGTGCTGATCCATGATGTTGCACGCTGCTGTACGCAACCCGCGTATATCCTGAACATGATGGACCTCTTGCAGCGCGGCAACGCCCCCGCCCTCGCCCCCGCGCTGTCTGTCACCGATGCACTCTGGACCGGGTCCGAGGGTCTTGTCACAGGCACAAGGGACCGGACCGGACTCTATCGCGCACAGACCCCACAAGCTTTTGATTTTAATGCCATCCTTTCGGCCCATCGCACCCATTGCGGGACCGCCGCCGATGATGTCGAGGTCGCCCGCGCCGCGGGTCTGCCGGTCCGCATCCTCGCAGGCGACGAGGACAATCTCAAGATCACCCATCCCGGCGACTTTGCCCGCGCGGAGAGAATACTTGGAAATCAAATGGATATCAGAGTTGGCTCAGGTTTTGACGTGCATCGATTCGGGCCCGGCGATCACTGCATGCTCTGCGGCATCGCCGTCCCGCATCACCGTGGCTTGCAAGGCCATTCCGACGCGGATGTTGGGATGCATGCACTCACAGACGCAATATATGGTGCCCTGGCCCTGGGGGATATCGGCCGCCACTTCCCGCCCTCCGATCCCCAATGGAAAGGCGCGTCCAGCCATGTCTTTCTGCGTCATGCGGTGGCCTGTGTTTCCGAAAAGGGATTTGCAATCAACAACATGGATATCACCCTGATCTGCGAGCATCCCAAGATCACTCCCCATGCCGCCGCCATGGCCGCCGCCCTCGCAGCCATCACCGGCGTGTCTCCCGACCGGATTTCGATCAAGGCCACCACGACAGAACGCCTCGGGTTTACCGGTCGTGACGAGGGAATAGCCGCCCAGGCCAGCGTGACGGTGATTAAAAAATGCGCCTAAGCCATTTGATATGCACGTTTTTCTATGTTGGCCACTTGCGTCCCGCACCGGGAACTTGGGGGTCTCTTGCGGCGCTGCCGGTCGCCTGGGGGCTGCATGTTGCTGGCGGACCGGGGCTGCTCGCGCTCGGCATCGGTCTCGCGTTCGCGTTAGGATTGTGGGCTACGGGTTTGGAAACAAAGGGAAAGCACGAACACGATCCCTCCGAAATCGTGATTGATGAGGTTGCGGGCCAATGGTTGGCCTTCCTGCCCGTCTCGGTGGGCGCCGCCCATGCCGGGGCAAACCTCACAAGTCTTTGGCCCGGCTTCATTTTCGCCTTTCTCGCCTTTCGCTTTTTCGACATCCTCAAGCCCGGCCCCATCGGCTGGGCCGACCGGCGTCACGATGCCTTGGGGGTCATGCTCGATGACATTCTGGCCGGCATCGCCGCCGCGCTCTGCGTGATGCTGGCCGCCGGCCTCTATCATGGAGTCTTGGCGCGTTGATCGTAAACGATATATTGGACCGCGCAAGACATCGCGGCCTGCGGATTGCCACGGCGGAAAGCTGCACCGGCGGTCTGGTTGCGGTGGCGCTGACCGACATCCCCGGATCCTCGGATGTGGTTGAATGTGGCTTTGTAACCTATTCAAATGAAGCCAAAATCAGCATGCTGGGCGTTTCCCCCGCGACGCTCGAGGCGCAGGGTGCCGTGTCCGAAGCGGTCGCTCGTGAAATGGCCGAAGGCGCGCTCGCCCACAGCCTTGCGCATCTTGCCGTGTCGATCACCGGTATCGCTGGTCCCGGCGGCTCCGCGCATAAGCCCGAGGGTCGCGTCTGTTTCGGCCTTGCGATGCAGGGCCACGCCACATCGACCGAAACCCGTGACTTTGGCGCGCAAGGCCGCGCCGAGGTGCGCCGTCTGGCCCGGGATCACGCCTTGCACCTGCTCCACGACGCCCTGACCAGATAGCCCGCATCCTCAGCCGTAGAGATCCGCCGCCCGCTGCTCGAAGGCCCGGACGATGCGTTTCATCGCCTCATAGAAAAAAAGATCCGCCGCGGATTGCAAGAGCCTGTTCTTGAATGCAAAATCGACATCAAAACTTACCTCGCACCCGCCCTCTGCCTCACGAAACGCCCAGTTGGAGCGCATATGCTGGAACGGACCGTCCAGATATTCCGTTTCGATCCGCCGCGCCTCGGGCCACAGAACGACACGACTGCCAAACCGCTCGCGGAAGACCTTGAAGCTGATCACCAGATCTGCCTCCATCACCTGCGATCCGTTTGCCTGCGGTGTCAGGCTGCGGATCCGCGCCGCCGCCGTCCAGGGCAGGAACTGCGGATAGCGCGCCACATCCGCCACAAGCGCATACATCTGGTCCGCCGTGTGGCGCAGGTGGCGCGTCTCGGAATGTGATGGCATCTCGCCCCCGGTTTGCACGTGACAGTGGCGCGCTTTGTCCTAGACTGGCGAGCAAAGTTCAAGAGGGCCTCATGCCGCAACGCGCCTATGTCATCGACAAACTGATTTCAGCCAAGAGCATCGCCGCCCGGATAGAGGCGCTCTCGCACGACATAGAAAGGGAATTCGCCGATACCCGGAAACTCGTCGTGGTTGGGCTCTTGCGCGGCTCCTTCATCTTCATCGCTGATCTGGTGCGTGAGCTCGATCTGCCGGTCGAGGTCGATTTTGTCGAGACCTCCTCTTATGGCGACCGGATGGAAAGCAGCAGGGAGGTTCGTATTCTCAAAGACTTGCGCGGCGATATTGAAGGACGCGACGTGCTTGTGGTCGAGGATATCGTCGATACCGGACACACGCTGGCGCATGTCATTCACCTGTTGCAGAGCCGCCGACCGCGCAAGCTGAAAACCATCGCCCTTCTGGACAAGCCATCGCGCCGCGAGGCCGATATTCGCGCCGACTGGATCGGGTTCGAGATCCCGGACGAGTTTGTCGTGGGCTATGGCATCGACTTTGCCCAACGCAACCGCAACCTGCCCTATATCGGCAAGGTCCGGTTCACGGAAGAGGCGGAACACGCCGACAGCGCCACCTGATCAGTGCCGCCTGCGGGCGCATCTAACCTTCAGGAAAGAAACACGCAGCCTGATGGCGATCCCCCGCGAGCACCGGGCGTTCGGCACGACAGCGGGCCTGCGCTTTCCAGCAGCGCGGCGCAAAGGCGCAGCCATCGGGCACGTTGATCGGCGAGGGCAATTCGCCCTCCAACTTGATCCGGGATTTCTTCGCTTCGGGGTCGGTCGAGGGCGTCGCGGACAAGAGCGCCTTGGTGTAGGGATGGCGTGGATTGGAAAACACCATCTCTTTCGGTCCAATCTCCACGGGGCGTCCCAGATACATCACGATCAGATCATCGGCCATGTGCCGGACCACCGAAAGATCATGGCTGATGAACAGATAAGCCAGCCCCAGCCGGTCCTGCATATCCACCAGAAGATTGAGGATCTGGCTCTGGATCGACAGGTCCAGCGCCGAGACCGGTTCATCGAGCACCAGCACCTTGGGCTCCAGCATCAGGGCCCGCGCCACCGCGATCCGCTGGCGTTGCCCGCCCGAGAACATATGCGGATAGCGGTCATACTGCTCCGCGCGCAGGCCCACCATCCGCAGCATCTCGCGTGCCAGACGGGTGCGTTCGGCGGCACTGATGTCCGGGCGATTGATCTTGAGCGGTTCCTCGAGGATCGAGCCCACCCGTTGACGCGGATTGAGCGAGCCGTAGGGATCCTGAAACACGATCTGCACCGAGGTGCGCAATGCGGCGTAGTGCTGCGGTTCGGCCTCGATGCCGTTGACGCTGAACGTGCCAGAGGTCGGCTCTTCGATCATCGTGATCAGTCGCGCGAGGGTGGATTTGCCGCATCCCGATTCGCCCACCACCGCGAGGGTCTTGCCGGCCTCAAGGCTGAAACTCGCCTCTGACAGCGCCTTGACCACCTGATCCTTGCCAAAAATCCCGCCGCCGGTGTGATAATGCCGGGTCAGGTTGCGCGCGATGACGACGGGTCCGCTCATGCCTCTGCCTCCTCTGTGCGCTCCAGCGGATAGTGACAGCGTGCGAGGCCCATGGCCGGCGCGGCGGGTGTTGGCGGGCGACTTCGGCAGAGGTCATCGGCAAACGCACAACGCGGCGAGAAAAGACATCCCGCGGGGCGATCGAACTGCCCCGGCACGACGCCCGGAATGGTTGGCAGATGTCGCGTCGTGGCGCGCTCCGGCAGCGCCGCAAGAAGGGCTGCGGTATAGGGGTGATGCGGCCTGCGAAAGAGATCGCGCGCCGCCTGTTCCTCGACCTTCTGCCCGGCATATTGCACGCTGACGCGCTCGGCGGTTTCGGCCACCACGCCCATGTCATGCGTGATCAGGATCAGCGCCATGCCGGTCTCCCTTTGCAGCCGTGTCAGGAGATCGAGGATCTGCGCCTGAATGGTGACATCCAGCGCAGTGGTTGGTTCGTCGGCAATCAGCAGCTTGGGATTGCACGACAGCGCCATCGCGATCATCACCCGCTGGTTCATGCCGCCCGACATCTGGTGCGGATAAACCGACAACCGCTTTTCGGGTTCGGGAATACCCACCATTTCAAACAGCTCGATCGCGCGCGCCTGACGCGCGGCACGGTCCATTCCCATGTGGAGGCGCAGCGATTCCTTGATCTGGAACCCGGTCGTGAAGCAGGGATTGAGCGAGGACATCGGCTCTTGAAAGATCATCGCCATGTCCTTGCCGATGACCCGGCGGCGTTCGCGTGCGGGCATCGTGCGCAGGTCCCGACCGCCGAATTCCAGCTTGTCGGCGGTGATCGTCGCGGTCCAGGGCAAAAGACCCATCACCGCGAGCATCGCCACCGACTTGCCCGAACCGCTTTCCCCGACGATGGCCATGATCTGCCCGGCATCGACCTGCAGATCCACCCCGTCCACGGCGCGAAACTGACCCGAGGCGGTGGCAAAGGAGACCGACAGATTGCGAATATCCAGAAGCGCCATGCCGTCAGCTCCGTTTCAACTTGGGATCGAGCGCATCGCGCAGCCCGTCGCCCATCAGGTTGATCGCCAGCACGGTGACCAGGATCGCCAGTCCCGGAAAGGTCACCACCCACCACGCCCGCAGGATGAATTCGCGTGCCTCCGCCAGCATCGTGCCCCATTCCGGCGTCGGCGGCTGCGCCCCCATCCCCAGAAAGCCCAGGGCGGCCGCATCGAGAATGGCGGTGGAAAACGACAGCGCCGCCTGCACGATGATCGGTGACAGACAATTGGGCAGGACGGTGATGAACATCAGCCGAAAATAGCCCGCATTCGTCACCTTGGCGGCGGTGACATAATCCTTGGTGCGCTCCGAGATCACGCTGGCCCGGGTGAGCCGCACGTAATGCGGTTGCAGCACAATGGCGATGGCGATCATCGCATTGGTCAGCGACGGGCCGAGGATTGCCACCAGAACCAGCGCCAGCAAGAGCGAAGGAAAGGCGAGGATGATATCCATCAGCCGCATGATGAGGGAATCAAGCCAGCGCGGCGCAAAGCCCGCCACAAGCCCGACGAGAATCCCGCCCGTGGCCGCGATCGCGACCACGATGATGCCGACATAGAACGAGTAGCGCGCGCCATGCAGCAGCCGCGACAGCATGTCGCGACCCACCACGTCGGTGCCAAGAACATAGGTCCAGCTACCACCCTCCTGCCAGACCGGCGGCTGCAAGAGCGCGTCGCGGAACTGTTGGGTCGGATCATGCGGGGCGATCACATCGGCCAGCAGAGCCACCAGAACAAAGGCCGCGAACACCCAGAGCCCGATCACCGCCCCGCGATTCTCGCGGAAATAATGCCAGAACTCGCGCAGCCCGCCGGGGCGGTCCATCGTGTCGGCAGCGGGGGAGGGATCGGCAGCTGTGGTCATCAGCGTTTCCTGATCTTGGGGTTGATAAAGCCATAAAGCACGTCCACCGTCAGATTGACGATCATCACCATCACCGCGATCAGCAAGAGCCCGCCCTGCACGACCGGGTAATCCCGACGAAAGATGCTGTCGACCATCCACTTGCCGATGCCCGGCCAGCTGAAGATCGTCTCGGTCAGGATCGCCCCGGCCAGAAGCGTGCCCACCGAGAGACCTATCACCGTGATCACCGGGATGAGCGCATTGCGCAGCGCATGCACGCCATTGATGCGCGCAGGCGTCAGTCCCTTGGCGCGCGCGGTGCGGATGTAATCCTCGCTCAGCACCTCCAGCATTGCCGATCGGGTCTGCCGCGCGATCACCGCCAGCGGAATCGTTCCCAGCACGATCGTGGGCAGGATGAGATGCTGCACCACCGAACCAAACGCCCCCTTCTGCCCCGACAAAAGCGAGTCGATCAGCATGAAGCCGGTGGCGTCATCGAAATAATACATCAGGCTGACGCGCCCCGAGACCGGGGTCCAGCCAAGATTGCCGGAAAACACGATGATAAGCAGCAGCGCCCACCAGAAGATCGGCATCGAATAGCCGATCAGAGCCGTGGACATCAGCGCCCGGTCAAAGAACTTGCCGCGATTGACCGCCGCGATCACGCCCGCCGGCAGGCCAAGCGCCACCGCAAAGATCATCGCGCAGACCGACAGTTCCAGCGTGGCCGGAAAGAGCGCAAAGAACTCGTCCCAGACCGGCTTCTTGGTGACAAAGGAGGTGCCCAGATCCCCCTGCATCACGCCCCAGAGATAGTCGCCATATTGCTGGATGATCGGCTTGTCGAAGCCGAATTTCTCGACCAGTTCGGCATAGCGCTCTTCCGACACGCCGCGCTCGCCCGCCATCACCACGATCGGATCGCCGGGAAGGACCCGGATGAAGGCAAAGGAAATCAGCGTGACGCCAAGGAAAGTCGGCAGAAAGGTCAGGAGCCGCGACAGAAGATATTTCAGCATCAGCCAACCACTTTCAATGCTTTGGGAAACCGGGTGAGCGTGCGGTAGCCCGTGTCTGTGACCAGAACATCATCCTCGATCCGGATTCCAAAGGCGCCGGGCAGGTAAAGGCCGGGCTCGTTGGTGTAAACGGTGCCCGCCGCCAGCGGTGAATGATTGCCGCGCATGATATAGGGCGCCTCATGGACATCGCGGCCCAACCCATGACCGGTCTTGGTGCGGATGCCATGGGCATAAGGCGAGGCCTCCAGCACGGATGTCACCACGTCGTCGATCTGATGCGCGCTGACCCCGGCGCGCGTCACCTCAAGGCCGCGCAGATTGGCGCGCAGCACGGTGTCATAGACATCCGCCGCGTGATCGGTTACATGGCCAAGAAACACGGTGCGGGTGATATCGGCACAAAAGCCGTCCTTGCGCGCGCCGAAATCCAGCAGCAGCACCTCGCCCGCAGCGGTAGCATGATCGGCTCGGGCATGTGCATGGGGCAGCGCCGCATTATCGGCCGCAGCGACGATCGGCCCAAAGGACAGATCGTCAGCCCCATGCGCGAAAAGCGCCTGAATGAGCCGCGCCTCGATCTCCTTTTCGGTCATCCCGATATGCAGATCATCCAGCAGATCGCCAAGAGCCGCCTCCGAAATGTCGATGGCCCGCTGCAAGGCGGCAATCTCGTCCGCGGTCTTGCAGATCCGCAACCCCGAGATCCGCGCCTCGGCATCGAGGATGCGCAGACCGGGCATCGCGCGGCAGAGCGCATGATGAACAAAGACCCGCATCACCTGCCCCTCGACCGCCAGAGCCCGCAGCGGCAGATGCGCAGCGAGCGCGGCAAAGGCCGCGTCATATCCGGTCTGATCGCGCCAACCAAAGACCTCGCCCTCGAAGCCGATCAGATCAAAGGATCGCAGTTCGAGATCGGGAACGATGGCAGCGGGTGCGCCATCTTGCGGGATGATGATCACAAGCGGCCGCTCATGGCTGTGAAACGCCTGATGATAGAGACGTTCGAAATTGGATCCCGGCACCAGCGCCACGGCATCCACGCCAAGATCGCGGGCGATCTGGCGAAATCCGGCATAGCGGTCGGACATGACAATCAGCCTTCCGTCAGGGGACAGGGTCGGGGCCACGCGGGCCCCGACCGGCACTTTGACGGATTACTCGGCCAGATCCACACCATAGAAGATGTGTCCACCGAGCGGATGCACCTTGTAGCCGGTCACTTCCGGCCGTGTCGGCATGTAGACCACCGAATGCGCGATGGTGGCCCAGGGTGCCTGAGCCTTGAACACCGCCTGCGCCTCCTTGTAGAGCTTGGTGCGTTCTTCCACATCGGAGACGATCTTGGCGCGTTTCACGATGTCGTCAAACTCTGCGTTGCACCATTGCGCGCGGTTCGATCCGCCCACCGCATCACAGCCCAGCAGCACCGCAAGAAAGTTGTCGGGATCGCCATTGTCCCCGGTCCAGCCCAGCAGCACCGCGCCGTCACGATCCTCGGCTTTGGAGCGTTCCAGATACTCGCCCCATTCATAGGACACGATCTCGACCGTGACGCCGATCTTGGCGAAATCCTCCTGCATCAGTTCCGCCATGCGCCGCGCATTGGGGTTGTAGGGGCGCTGCACCGGCATCGCCCAGATCTTGAGGTTGAGATCGCTCACCCCTTCCTGCGCCAGCATCGCCTTGGCGGCTTCGGGATCATAGGGGTCATCGACCGTCGTCTCGTCATAGGACCAGATCGTCGGCGGGAGCGGGTTCTTGGCAATCTGACCCGAGCCCTGGAACACCACGTCGATGATCGCCTGCTTGTCGATCGCCATGTTCAGCGCCTTGCGCACATTGGCATTGTCGAACGGCGCGACTTTGGTGTTATAGGCCAGATAGCCGACATTCAGCCCCTCCTGCTCGAGCAGAACGACATCCTTGTCCTCCTTCATCGCGGCAATATCGGCCGGGTTGGGATAGGGCATCACGTGGCACTCGCCCGCCTTCAGCTTCTGATAGCGCACCGAGGCATCGGGCGTGATCGCAAAGACCAGCGTATCGAGCGGCGAGGCGCCTTCCCAATAATCCGGGTTGGCGGCATAGCGGATCACCGCATCCTTCTGATAGGCGACAAAAGAGAACGGCCCGGTGCCAATGGGCGCCTGATTGATCATTTCCGGCGTTCCGGCCGCAACCATCGCATCGCCATATTCCGCCGACAGGATCGAGGCGAAATCCATCGCGAGGTTGGCGATCATCGGCGCCTCGGGCCGGGTCAGCACGAACTTGACGGTGTAATCGTCCGTCTTGACGATTTCCTTGATCAGGTCCGGCATCGACATCGAGTTGAAATACTCCCAGCTTCCGCCCGACGCGGTGAACATCGGATGCTCGGCCAGACGCTGACGATCAAAGGAAAAGATCACGTCATCGGCATTGAACTCGCGACTTGGGGTGAATCTGTCATTGGAATGGAACTTCACACCCTTGCGCAGGTTGAACGTGTATTCCAAGCCGTCATCGGACACCGACCAGCTCTCGGCAAGACCCGGTTCGATCTCGGTTGTGCCGGTCTTGAACTCGACAAGACGGTTATAGATCGGGTGCGCCGAGGCATCAAACGTCGTGCCCGCCGTGTAAAGCGCCGGATCGAAGCCTTCGGGCGACCCCTCCGAGCAATAGACCAGCGTCTTGGCCGACACGCCGCCCGCGCAGAGCACCGCCAGCAGCAAGCCACCCATCACAGAATGCCTGGTTTTCATCTTTGTTTACTCCCTGATGTCGTTTCTAGTCGGCACGTCTGCGTCCGTCGCACCACGCCGAAGTAAGACAAGAGTGCTCACTCCCTGACACCAAAGTCAAGAATCCCTGCTGATCCTGAAACCGTGACGGGTGCAGGCCGCGCGCCAGAACCGGATTCCGTGAAATGGCCGATGCTGCTCGAAGTCGAATTTTTGACTTTTTGACAATATTTCTCAGAGGCTTGCGCCGTAGAGTTGCCATTCCACTTCTGTCACGTGCGCGGCCAGTTTCTCGCATTCGGAGCGTTTGATTGCGCTCAGCGTGCGGTGCAGCGGTGCCCCCAGAATTTGCCTCATCGCCACGGAGGCCTCAAAGATTTCGATCGCGTCCAGCCAGTGCCGCGGCAACGCTGCGTAGTCTCCTGCACCGTCCATCCCCGCCGCTCCCGGCTCTGCCTTCGCCTCGATACCGTCGAGCGCACAGCCCAGAATCGTCGCGGCCATCAGGTAGGGATTGGCATCGACACCCGCCACGCGATGTTCGAAATGGCGCGCTTTCGCGCTGCTTTCGGGGATGCGCAGGGCGACGATACGGTCCTCCTGTCCCCAGGTGTTGGATGCCGGCGAATAGATCACGCTGGCAAGCCGACGCCACGAATTCAGCACCGGCGCGAGAATCAGCATCGTTTCGGGCATCAGGGCCCGAATGCCGCCGATCGCCTGAAGCATCAAAGGCGAAAGCGCGCCCTCCGCGGTGTCGGCAAACAGATTGCGGCCCGCCGGATCGGTCAGCGACAGATGCATGTGCATCCCCGAACCGGACCGCTCCCCAAACGGCTTGGCCATGAAACAGACCGCCATGCCAAAACGGCGTGCTGTGGTTCTGATCAGCTGCTTTGTCAGGATGATGTCATCGGCCGCCCGCGCCAACCCACGATACCTGAGCGTCAGCTCGAACTGCCCTTCTGCATATTCCGAGATCAGCGATTCCAGAGGCAGATCAAAGGCGTCAGCACCGGCATAGACCGCCTCGAAAAAGGGGGACATCTCGTCCAACTCATCGACCGACATGCCATTGGTCGTGTTGATACGCCGCCCGCCAAGCGGCATCCGCGCCGGCTGAACCCGCCCGGCACCATCCCGTTCGGCATCGACAAGGTAGAATTCCAGCTCCATCGCCCCCATGGGACGGAACCCTATCCCTTCGGCCCGCGCGATCTGCGCCATCATCGCGCCGCGTGGATCATGCGGCACCGGCGCGCCAGCACCGTCAAACATCTGCAACAGAACCATCCCCCGCCCGGTCGCAAGATTCAGACCCAGCGTGCCCGGCACCGGCCAGCATCGGCTGTCGCCCCCCCCGTCGTCCTGAGTTTCCAGCGCGGCCGCCACGTCATGGCCTTCCACATCCTGCGCGAACAACGAGGCGGGCATTCCTCTGCCCGAGGCATAAAGCGATTCGAGCTCGTGCCGCCGGATCATCTTGCCCCGGCCAATGCCATGCAGATCGGACAGAACGATGTCGATCGCCGTCACCTCAACATGCGCGCCCAGAAACGCTCGCGCTTCCTCCAGCGACGCTCCGGTTGGAGATTGTATCATGCTCGCCTCTCCCTCGCCGATCTGCCGTTATCCACCGTCCCGTTCATGAGGACGCCTCCGCATCGAAATCTCCATGCGCAAGCAGGTATTCCGCCCCCTCGTGAATATCGCGCCGCATCAACGCACCGGCGAGTGTAGCGTTGCGTTCGGCCAGGGCCGCTGCAAGTTCGTCGTGATAGTCGATCTCAAGGATCCCCGCCAACGCGCCTTCAAACTTGCCGGCGAACTGGCGCAGGAACGGTGCGGCCTGCAACCACAGCGTCTCGATCAGAAAGATCAGGGCCTCACTGCCGCAGGCCCGATAGATATGGAACTTGAACTCGTAGTTGCGCGCAAGATAGTCGTCGATATCCTGATCGAGCGCCGCCTGAGTCAGTGCCGCGCCCGCCTGCCTGATGGCGCGCAAATCGGCGGCGGTGGCGTGCGAGGCCGCCAGTTCCGCCGCCTGCCCTTCGCACAGGACACGGGCCGCCATCAGGTCGGCAAACTGCCCGCGGCGCATCCGTGGCAAGATCAGCGATCCATTGGGAAGGGCCACCAGCGCGCGCAAGGATTGAAGGCGCACCAGCGCCGCACGCACCGGCATGTCCGAGGTTCCCAGTTCCGCTGCCAGCTTGCGGCTGGTCAGCTTGCGGCCCGGCGGGATACGCCCCGACATGAGCGCGCGCGTAAGGGTCTGGTACACCTGCTCGTGCAGCCGCACCACTTCAATGGCCTCAAGTCCCAGAGAAGATGCCTTTGTCATCCGCTCAACCGCCCTGCCGATGGCCACTGACCACCTCAAATCCCCGAACGCCCCGAACGCCCGGAACGCCCCCCGATCCTCCCGCGTGCCCCGCGCCATCGATTCGGATCGTGCCCGGTCGCATCCTTCACCTCTTGCTCTGATACGGCCCCTGCTTAGCAAATTCGCGATCGCAATCAATACAAAGCGATCTCTTTCAGGCGATAACCAAGTTCACATACCAAAAATATGGATTTTTTGGAAATATATTGCTCTTGTCGCGCATATCGTGCGATGAATTATGCGATCACATTTTGAGGGAATCATGCCAAGCGGTCTGAGAGGCGCGCGAATCGCGGTTGTCGGCGCAGGACTGATCGGGGTTGGCTGGGCCGCCCTGTTTCTCCACCACGGTGCCGATGTCGCGCTGTGGGATCCCGATGGCGCCGCGCGCGAGACGGCGCGGACCCGAATGGCAAAACCCTTGGCAGACCTCCGGGACCTGGACGACTCCCTGGACGACTCAACGTGCAGACCGGGCGCACTGGTCGTCTGTGACGACCTCGGAACCGCGGTCTCAGATGCCGTTCTCATTCAGGAGAACGCCCCCGAAAGCATCCCTCTCAAGCATGACCTCTTCCGCGAGATCGAAGCGCACGCCCGGCCGTCCGCCCTCCTTGCCTCCTCCACCTCCGCCTTCACCTGGACGGATCTGGCCCCTGCGCTGAAAGATCCGCGCCGCCTTGTCACCGCCCATCCGTTCAATCCACCGCACCTTGTTCCCCTGGTCGAGATCTACGGCCCCGACGACACGCGGGTATCTCACGCCGAGACACTCTATCGCGCGGCGGGACGGGTGCCCGTGCGCCTCAGGAAAGACGCACCCGGACATATTGCCAATCGCCTCGCCTCGGCCCTCTGGCGCGAGGCTGTCCATATCGTGGCCGACGGCATCGCCGACGTCGAGGCGGTGGATGCGGCCCTCGTCAACGGGCCGGGATTTCGCTGGTCGGTGCTGGGGGTGCATATGGGCTATCACCTCGGTGGCGGCAGCGGCGGTCTGTCGGCCTATCTCGACCACCTTGGCCCCAGCCAGCAGCGGCGTTGGTCCTCCCTCGGGCACCCGTCCCTGACACCAGAGGTCTGCAAGGCGCTGATCGAGGGGGTGGCACAAGAAGCGGCGGGCCGGGACATCCTCGCCCTCGAGGCGGCACGCGATACAGCATTGATCGCGGCCCTGAAAGCACGCAAAGGCACGCCAGTTGTCTAGGATCGCGCTCATTCATGCCCTTGAGGACTCCATCGCTCCGATCCGTGCGGCCTTTGATCGGCACTGGCCTGAAGCCACCTGCATGGACCTGCTCGACACGTCCCTCTCGGCGGATCTGATCGCCGCCGGCGCGCTTGACGGCGCGATGGTCCAGCGGTTTCGTGATCTGGGCCGATACGCGGCCGGCCTGTCTGGACAGGGCGGACAGACCAAGGCCATCCTTTTCACCTGCTCGGCCTTCGGCGCGGCCATAGACGCGGTCAAGGCGGATCAGACGATTCCGGTGCTGCGCCCCAACGAGGCCGCCTTTGCCAGGGCGCTCAAACTCGGGCGACGACTGGCACTTGTCGTGACCTTCCCGCCCTCCCTCGCGGCCCTGCGGGCGGAACTTGAAAGCATGGCCACCACGGCAGGTCAGGAGATCGACGTAACGCCCATCCTTGCCGAAGGTGCCCTGGCCGCGCTCAAGGCGGGCGATGGCGCGGGCCACGACGCCAAGGTGCTGCGCGCCTGTGAAGGGCTGGGCCATGTCGATGCACTCATCCTCGGACAGTTCTCGCTCGCCCGCGCATCCGGACCGCTCGCCCAAAGCCTTGATATCCCCATCGTCACAACCCCAGATAGCGCGGTTCTCGCTCTGAAATCGCAGCTTGCTCATCCCTGAAAGGACCAAACCAATGAACGACCTCTCCAATGTCTCGCTGGCCGACCTTGATCGCGGCGCGCATCTGCACCCGGTCTCGTCGATCCAGGACCTCGCGGAAAACGGACCAACCATCTACACCGGGGCCGATGGGGTGATCGTGACCCGCGAGTCCGGCCAGACCGTGATCGACATGGGGGCCGGGCTTTGGTGCGTCAATGTCGGCTATGGCCGGACCGAACTGGTCGAGGCGGGCGCGCGGGCGATGCAGGCGCTGAGCTTTCAGCACTGCTTTGGCGGCGCGGCGTCGGAACCGACCATCCGCCTTGCCGACCGCCTGTTGAGCCTGTTCCGCGATACCGTTCCCGGATCGGACATGGCGCGCGTGTTCTTCGGCTGTTCGGGGTCGGACGCCAATGACACGGCCTTCAAGCTGGTGCGCTATTACAACAACCTGCGCGGTCTGCCCAAGAAAAAGAAGATCATCTCGCGCAAGGGCGCCTATCACGGCCTGACCTTGGCATCGGGCAGCCTGACCGGGATCGAAGGCTATCACAAGGCGTTCGACCTTCCGGTCGAGGGCGTGCTGCATACCGAATGTCCGCATTACTACGCCTATGCCAGGACCGGCGAAAGCGAGGTGGACTTCACGGCCCGGCTGATTGCCGAGCTTGAGGCGATGATCGCACGCGAAGGCCCTGAAACCATCGCCGCCTTCATCGCCGAACCGGTCATGGGCACCGGCGGTGTCTTCACCCCGCCCGAGGGTTATTTCGAGAAACTCCAGCAGGTGCTCGACCGCCACGACATCCTGCTGATCGCGGATGAGGTCATCACCGGCTTTGGTCGGACGGGTCAATGGTTCGGCTGCGGCACCTACGACATCCGCCCCGACATCGTTTCGCTCGCCAAGGGCCTGACATCGGCCTATTTCCCGATGTCGGCCTCGATCATCTCAAACCGGATCTGGGATGTGCTGGCCAAGGCCTCGCCCGAGATGGGGGTTTTCATGCATGGCTTCACCTATTCCGGGCATCCTGTGGGCAGCGCCATCGCGCTTGCCAATCTTGACCTGATGGAACGCGAGGACATGCCCGCGCGCGCAGAGCGCCTTGGCCCCATTCTGCTCGACGCTCTGAAATCGAAGGTCGGCGGGCATCGCTTTGTCGGCGATGTGCGTGGCGTGGGCCTGCTGGCCGCCATCGAATTTGTTGCCGACAGGTCGAGCAAGGCCCGCCTGCCCGCCGGCGCGCACAAGATCGTCGCGGCGCAAGCGATGCAGCATGGCGTTCTGACGCGCGCGCTGCCGTTCCTGCCCGTCACGTCGATGTCACCGCCGCTCTGCATCTCCGAGGCCGAGATCGACGAGGCCACCACGCGATATGCCACCGCCCTCACGGCGGCCACCCCGGCCCTGGAGGCGCTTCTGGGCTGAACACCGGATCGGGGCGCAGCGGACCGATCAAGCCGCCCGACACGCGGATCGGACCGCTGCGCAACGCATAGGGCACGGCCTAGAATTGCTCCCAGATGATGCGCCCCATGCCGTCAAGACGCTCGGGAGAGCAAAACAGCGAGATCGTCATGGTCGCGGTCCAGTCGCGCGCGCCCATGCGCACCAGAGTGCCATTGGCCAACTCCTCGCGGATCGAGAATTCCGGGAGCCACGCCAGACCCGCGCCCGCCAACGCGCGCCGTTTCAGCGCCTCGGCCAAGGCATCCATGTATCGCAGGTCAAGCGCCGGGCGACGGTTGCCGATGGTTTGATCCACCACGGTGCCCAGAAAGGTGTTGGGGTCATAGCTGAGATAGGGCACCTCGTGGCCCGAACGTGCGTGAAGCGCCCAGCCATACCGGGCGGCGGCCTCATGCAGGGCCACGGGAATGAGGCGCTCTTCGCAGATGTCCCGGCGCTTGAACCGCGTCTCGTCAAGGATCGGGGCGACGTCCTGATGCCGGTAGTAGAGCAGGAATTCACACCCGCCCTCGCTCAGCAACTGACAACAGGCGGCCAGGTTGTCAGAGATCACCCGCGTCCGCAACTGCGGGTATTGCCGCTCGAAATCAGCCATGCGCGGTTGCAGGAAATTGACCGAGATCGCGTGCAGCGCCGCGATCCGCTGAAACGTGGTGTGGCCGCGCGCCCGCTCACGGAGCGCCTGCCGCATGTCGGTGAGGTCGGCCACCGTCTGCTGCGCCACCGGCAGGAAATGCCGCCCCGCCTCTGACAGTTCCACCGGATAGCGCGCCCTGTCGATGAGCGGCACCCCGATCCAGTTTTCCAGCGACCGTATCCGGCGGCTGAACGCTGATTGGGTAATGTTGCGCTCTTCCGCCGCGCGGGTGAAGTTCAATGTTCGACCCAGACAGACGAAATCGCGCAGCCAGTTGATGTCCATCATCGCCCCCTGACCGGATCAGACTGCACGCGTTGGCGATGTCATGCAAGATCAGAATAGTTCGATGCCATGTTTGAATTGGCCGACTCGTGACGCTCTGCCTAGCATTCGGGGCATGACGACTACAGCGCCACGCCCCGGCGCCCTCAGGGTCGCCCAATCACGAGGACCGCATTTACGGTCTCGCCAACAACCCAAAGGGAGAACGACATGACTACAAACTTAAAAGGCTTTGTCTCGATCATGGCCCTCGGTGCAGCCTTGGCCACACCGGCCTTGGCCGAGACCACAATCCGCCTCTCCACCTATGTGAACGAGGCCGACATCCGCTATGACGGCTTCGTCCACTTTGCCGAACTTGTCACCGAAAAGACCTCCGGCAGTGTCAAGGTCGAGATCTTCCCCTCCTCCACGTTACATGGCTGGTCCGAGGGTGTGGATGCGGTGCAGGGCGGCGTCTCGGACATGAGCTGGATACCCGCCGACGAAAGACTGCCCTGCTACCGCGCCACCTCGCTCTATCCCGTCGCCGTTGATCTCGAGGGTCAGATCGAGATGGACGCCGCCTATGCCAATCTGGTGCGGGATGAGGCAGCGGCTGTCAATCTCGTGCCGGTGTTCAACTCCAACTACTCCTACGATCAGGAATGGTGGTTCAAAGGTGGGATCGATGATCTGGGAAATCTCCAGGGCAAGCAGGTCCGCTCCATTGGCCCGCTCGTCAGCCTGATGATCGAGACCTGGGGCGGCGCGCCGGTCTTTGTCGCACCCAAGGAGGTGTTTCAATCCGCAGAGCGCGGCGTCGTGGACGGGATCAACATGGGCGTGGCCACCTATTCCAGCTGGAAACTGTGGGACGTGATGCCCTACATGGTCAAGGCCGGCCTGTTTTATGGCAACGTCAATTACATGATGAACAAGCAGAAGTTCGACACGATGACGGCTGACGAACAGGCCGCCGTGATGGCCGCCGCGCGCGAAACCGAGGAATGGCTCAAGCCGCGTTACGAGGATTGGGTCGATCAGCGGGTCGGCAACGCGGTGATGAAGGGCGGCGGAGCCGCCGTGGCGCTGCCCAAGAACAAGCGGATGGAACTGATCGACAGCGTTCAGGGCAAGTGGGACGAGACCGTCGATGCCGCCTGTGGCCCCGACCTCGCCGGCAAGGTGCGCGCGCTTTTTGCGCAACACGCGCCCTGATCCGCCGATCCATCATCCCCGCTACGCCCGAGGGCGCGGCGGGGATGATCCAACGTGACCCTTGATCGCAGGAAAGCGCCATGCAAACCGGCCTTGACCGAATGATACTTCGTGTGGAACGCGTCACGGTCTGGCTCGCGGCAGCTGGGGCGGTGCTTGTCCTCGTCCAGATGCTCTGGATCAGCTACGGCGTCTTCACCCGCTACGTGATGCGCGCCCCCGACCGGATGGTGACAGAGGCCACCGCTCTTCTGCTCTTTCCGGTCGCTTTCGCGGGCCTCGCCTATGCCATGCGCGAGGATGCCTATCCCAAAGTTACCATGCTGACCGACATCCTTCCCGCCAGTCTGCGCAAGGCCGCGGCGGTGCTCAACCTCGGCATCATGCTGGCGGTTGGGTTCTTCTTTTCACTGGCGGGCGTCAGCGCCACGATCCGCTCGTTCCACTCGGGCGCCTCGTCTGAAATCCTGCTCTGGCCGCGCTACGCCTTCTGGGCACCGGGGGCGCTCTCGCTGGTGATCTTCTCTTTCTATGCCGCGCTTCGGCTCATCCGGCTGATCCGCACTCCGGCCGAGGAGGTCTGACCGATGGACTGGTATGAAGTCGGCCTTGGCCTCCTTGGCCTCCTGATGCTCCTGATCGCCATCGGCCTGCCAATCCCCTTTGCGCTGGCGGCGGCGTCGCTCCCCTTTCTCTGGCAGATCCAGACCTTCGACACATCCATCGTATCGACCGAACTCAAACTCTGGGGAGTCTGGATCGACTATATCCTGCTCGCCGTGCCGCTCTTTGTCTTTCTCGGCGAGTTGATCGGCAGATCCTCGATCGGCCCCAATCTCTATCAGTTCCTCCACCAGGGTGTGCGCATCCGGGGCTCTGCCGCCTATGGCTCGATCGGCGCCTGCGCGGGCTTTGGCGCGGTGTGTGGCTCGTCAATGGTCGGTGCGCTGACGATCGGCGGTGTCGCGCTGCCCGAGATGCTGCGTCTGGGCTATGGCAAGCGGCTCTCGGCGGGCGTGCTCGCGGCAGGCGGGACGCTCAGCGTGCTCATTCCGCCCTCGCTCATCCTGCTCTTCTACGGCATCGTGACCGATCAGAGCATCGGTGATCTCTTCATTGCGGGGATCATTCCGGGGCTGATCCTTGTCACCTCCTTCGCGGTGGTGGTGCTGATGTGGGGCATTCTCAAGCCCGGCGATATACCCGACCGTGAAACGGCCGTGAAAATGGGCCTTGCCCAGATCGCCGCCACCATCGCCCCGATCGCCCTGATCGGCCTTGTCATTACCGTGGCGATCTATGCCGGCATCGCCACCCCGACCGAGGCCGCCGCCGTCGCAGCCCTTTTGACCGTGATCCTCGCCTTCGGCGTTGGTGGCCTGAAATGGCAGGGCTTCACCGAGGCGCTCTTTGCCACCATGCGCACCATGGGGTATCTCGGCCTTCTGCTCTCGGCAGGGGTGCTCTTTGGCTTTGTGCTGACCTACTACCGGGTGCCGCAGCAATTCACCGAACTGTTCCTCAGCTTCGATCTCTCGCCCTATCTGGTGCTGACCATCGTGCTGATTTTCTACATCGTGCTTGGCATGTTCCTCGAGCCGGTGTCGATGACCTTCATCACCCTGCCGACGATCTTCCCCCTGATGTCCGCCGCCGGATTCGATCTGATCTGGTTCGGTGTGGTCTACACGATCACCATGGAAATCGCGGTGCTGACCCCCCCCGTGGGCCTCAACCTCTACGTGATCCAGGGCATCGGGCGTGGACAGGTCAGCATCGGTGACGTGATCATGGGCTGCCTGCCCTTTATCGGCGCGCTACTGCTGCTGATCGCCATTCTCATCCTCATACCGGAGACCGCTCTGTGGCTACCAGATCAGATGCGTTGACCAGCCGACAGGGCCTGACCTACCGGCGCGCGGGAAGCGGTGCGCCGCTGGTTCTGGTGCATGGCTATCTTGGCGGCGCGGCACAGTGGCGTGCCGAGATCGACCGGTTCAAGGATCGCTTCGACGTGATTGCGCCCGATCTTCCCGGCTTTGCCGATGCGGCCGGCCTGCCTGCGGTTGACCGGATCGAGGGCTTCGCTGCGGCGGTGACGGACCTTCTCGACGAGCTTGGCATCGGGCGGTTCACGCTTCTGGGTCACTCGATGGGCGGGATGATCGTGCAGGAGCTTGCCGCCACCCATCCAGAGCGCATCACCCGCCTGATCCTCTATGGCACCGGCCCGCTCGGGCTGATGCCCAACCGCTTCGAGCCGATCGAGATTTCGCGCGACAGGGTCTGTCGCGACGGGGTGCAGACCACGATCCGGCGGATTGGGGCAACATGGTTTCGCGCCGGCGAAGCGGCCACGGGCTTTGACCTCGTGACCCGCTTGGGGGCGCAGGCCAGCCCTGCGGCCGCCTTGGCCGGGCTTGACGCCATGCGTCACTGGGACGGACGCGCCGCGATTGCCGGCCTGACCATGCCGACGTTGGTGATCTGGGGCGATGGCGATCAATCCTATCGCTGGCCGCAGATCGAGGCGCTCTGGCAGGGCCTGCCGGATGCCGTCCTCGCGGTGGTCCCGAATACCGCCCACGCGGTGCATCTGGAAAAGCCGCATCTCTTTCACGCGATTCTCGACGATTTCCTCGCGGCGGATTGCGTGGCGCGATAACGGCATATGGGGGCGCTCATGCCACGGCGCGCAGAGGAAACCCGACGACCGCCTCGAAACCGGTATCCGACCCGCGCGCCGGCGAATGGATTTGCAGGCTTCCACCGGCGCGCTGCGCGATCGCGGCGACAATCGCAAGACCCAGACCGCTGCCTTCGCCAGAGCCGCCACGCACAAAGCGGTTGGTGAGCTCCGGCAGCTTGTCCGGTGCAACCGGCAGACCTTCGTTGACCACCGTCATCCGGCCTTCTGTATCGAGGGTAACGCGGATCGGCCGCCCCGCCGCGCCGTGGCGCAGCGCATTGTCGATCAGGTTGCGCGCCAGGATCGCCAGAGCATCCGGATCGAGATCGGACAGAACCGGTCCATCGGGCAGCTCAACCACAAGCTGGCCCGGCTCCGCATTGCGCGCGATCTCGTCGGTGACGATGCGCAGGACCGGGCGCAGATCGCTGGCGACATCACTGCGCAGCCGCCCGCCTTCGGCGCGGGCCAGTTGCATCAGACGTTCGGCGGTTCGGGTCAGGCGTTTGAGCGTCGCCTCGATCGCCTCGGCGCGTTTGACCACGACGGGATCGGCGGTTTCCGCACGCAACCGCTGCGCCTGGGCTATGGCACCGGCCAAGGGCGTGCGCAATTCATGTGCCGCATTGGCCGCAAAACCGCGTTCTGCCTCGAACGCATCCGCAAGGCGTGCGAGAACACCGTTCACGGTCTCGGCCACGGGGCGCAGATCACTGGGAAGACCCTCTATTGACACCGCGGAGAAGTCGCGCCCACCACGCTGTTCCAGACTTGCTTCAAATCGGCGCAACGCGGCAAGGCCCAGACGCACGATCACGACGACCAGGATCAATGTCAGCGGCAGCACAAGAAACAGCGGCAGACCGAGGCGCAAAACGATATCGCGCAGCACGTCCTGCCGTTCGCCCAGTGATTCCGCCACGGTCAGACGGATCGCGCCTTGCAAGGCCGCCTCGCTATAAAAACGGTGTGTGTCTGTGATCCGGAAACCCGGACCATCCCAGGCGGGAAACAGGGCGGGATCGGCGGCGTGGGACTGCATCAGGACCACACCCTCGGCATCGCGCACCAGATAGGTGAACAGTTCCGCATGTTCGCTGATCCGGGCCAGCCGCTGCGCCCCGGCCTCCGGGTCACGATTGACAATCTCGGTCACGGCAAGAGGCAGCAGGCGTTGCGCGGTCTCCTCCAAGGTCTTGTCGAAAACCTCGTTCAACTCGCGCCGCAAATCGGCCACGGTCCAGGCGGTTGCCGCCAGCCAGAGCACCGTGATCGCGACCCCGAGACCAAGCGCCAGACGACCCTGAAGGCTTCCCGGTCCTTTCACGCCGCCCCCAGCCGATAACCCAGACCGCGTTCGGTCTCGATCATGTCGTGACCCAGCTTCTTGCGCAGACGGCTGACATGGACCTCGATCGTATTGCTGGAGACATCGCTGTCAAAGGTGTAGAGCCTTTCCTCAAGCTGCGCCTTGGACAGGAGCTGCCCAGGCCGGGCCAGAAAAGCCTCGAACAGGGCCCATTCGCGCGCCGTCAGCATCACGTTCTTTCCAGACCGCGTGATGCTGCGCGCGGCAAGGTCGATCTCCAGATCGCCCAGGCTGATCAGCGGGTTGGGATTGCCGGTGTAGCGCCGCGCGACCGATCCGATGCGCGCCGAAAGTTCCGAAAGATCGAAGGGCTTCACCAGATAATCATCTGCCCCGGCATTCAGGCCCTCGATCCGGTCCGAGACCTGATCGAGCGCGGTCAGGATGATGACCGGCGTCACATCCCCGCGCAGGCGCAGCGTCTTGAGAAAGGCAATCCCGCGTCCATCGGGCAACATGAGATCGAGCAGGACAAGATCGTAGACCGCCACCGCGAGCGCGTCCCCCGCCGCGTCAAGCCGCGTCACCCAATCCACGGAATGGCCGTCGCCCGCGACCTGATCGCGAATGGCCATGCCAAGTGTCGTATCATCTTCGATCAGCAGCGCGCGCATGAGAGCATGGGATCCTTCTGTTATGTCTCCTTATCCTGATCCCGGCTGAAGTGAAACTGAAGCCTTGCGCGCGCAGGCCTCAGTTTACCGTCAGTTTTCCGTCCACATTCGGTGCCTCTCCAAAGGATGAAAAGACGACCCAGCCCGCACCCTGCGCCGCTCCCGATGGCTGAGGGGCCACGGGAGCGCGTCAAGTGATCACTCGTCGATCGTGTCGGGTAGCGTTGCGATATAGTTCATCAGACTGACCCGATCCTCAACCGAGAAAGCGCGGGTGTTGATCATAGCAGCACCGGGATGCGCGTTGGAGATCTTGTTGAATACCTCGTCGGGCAGTTCCTGTGCTTCTGTTCCGACATAATTGTGCTCGCCCGGGGCTCCCCAGTCCAGCGCGCGCCCGTCAAAGCCGTGGCAGGCCGCGCAGGTCGTCTGAAAGATCGCCCTGCCTCGGGTAAAATCGCCGGACCCCGCAATCACCTTGCGCGTCTCGTAATTGATGAAAGACCGCATATCGACAAGGCCCTGACTGAGAAAGACCGCGACGCGCAGCATCTCTTCATCGGCGATCATTTCCGGCGTGTAGGGATGATTTGCGTCGCGCAACGTCGCCATCAGCGCCTCGGGCGGCAGGCCCCGCGCCCCCATGACGCCCTTGATGCCGGTGAAATGGCTGCCCTTGCGATAGATCCCTTCGGCGCCCAGGTAGTCCCAGCCGTGACATTCCTTGCACCGCCAGGTTCCCGCCCCTTCCTGCTTTGCGCTCGCCGGATAAGCCGGGTTGGTGCCTTCGGGTTCGTCGCGGTCCAGCGCCTCCCACCAATTGTCATAGATCCGCCCACCAGCCGCCAGCGTCCATTCGAGCGACGGCACCTGCGGCGCACCATGCACGAATTCCTGCTGTTGCGGCCCATGTTCCTGCGGTGACACCGAGACCTGCGCCTCAACGGCGACAGGCAGACCAAACGACACCACAAACAGAACCGATGTCACAACTCTGGCCAAATTCGGTGGCCATTTCAATCCAAGGTTCATCATCATTTCCTCCCCTATAACTCAGTTCCACCTGCTCCGACCTCCCCCTCCGATCCCGACGTGCCGGGCGTGATCCAGCATGGGCAGAGCAAGCCCGTGCTGAAAAGGATCGGCGGATCATTGCTCACGTCAAATGAAATAAAGGCGATTTCCTGCGTTTAAAACGCGTATAAGACTTTGGTTTAGTCATGCATTCCCGGATCGAAGGACAAAAGGATGTCAAACACCAAGTTGAGCGTTGCCACTCTGACCAAAACCGGAAGGATCATTCTGGCCCTCAATTTGATCCAGGCCCTCTGCGCGTTCGGATTCGCAGCGGATCTCTGGCTGGAATTTCCCGACCCGAGCTTCTGGCTGTCTCTGGACCGCCACGACTTCGCGCATCTCGGATCAGAGGGTTTTTTGCTCGGCATGACGCTACTCGGCTTTGCCCTCGCCCGGTTTGCAATGCGCGTTTTGCACAAGGATCGCAGCGCGCTCGACAGCAAGCTGACCTCCCTGAAGGGTGAATTCGACAGCATCCTGCAAGAGCATTTCGAACGCTGGAACCTGACCCCGGCGCAACGGGATGTCGCCTTGCTCACGCTGCGTGGCCTGCGCCTGTCGGACATTGCGCACCATCGCGGCAGCGCCGAGGGCACCGTCAAGGCACATCTGAGCGCCGTGTTCCGCGCCGCCAATGTGCGCACCCGCTCCGAACTGGTCGGGCTTTTCATGGAAGAGTTTCTCGATTTCGGGGCAATTTCTCACGCTCAAAGAACCACATAGCAAGGCGCCCGGAGGTCTGAGTCCCACCGTCGCCCTGTCACGCGGGGCTCGACAAGGCCGAGGATGATCGCAGGCCCGCCCGACATGAGCGATGCGATCTCGCCCCGTATCGACGCGTGCAGGCAAGCGGGTCACATCAGCGCCACCCGGACGTGATCTGGCCCCTCGCCCCGGCCTGTGCTAAGCCGCTGACATCCGCGCCAAAGGACCCCTGATGCCTGCCGCAACGCCTCTCCGTAAAACCGCAGCCGGGCCCGAATTCATCGCCATGATGGCGATGATGGCGGCGACCGTGGCCTTGTCGATCGACGCGATGCTGCCCGGCCTGCCGCATATCGCAGAGGCGCTCACTCCCGACGCGCCGAACCGCGCGCAACTCATCATCACCTCCTTCCTGCTTGGTCTCGGGATCGGGACATTCCTCGCCGGGCCGCTGTCCGACAGCTTCGGGCGCAAGCCGATCATCCTCATCGGCGCCGTGATCTATGCTGCGGGGGCCGCCCTCGGGATGCTTGCGCCCAGCCTCGAAACCCTGCTTGTTGCGCGGGCCGTTCAGGGTTTGGGTGCCGCGGCCTTTCGCATCGTGTCGATCGCGATCATCCGTGATCTCCATGCGGGGCGCGAGATGGCGCGGCTCATGTCCTTCGTGATGATGGTCTTTGCCCTGACCCCGGCGATGGCGCCGCTGCTGGGCGCGGGCATTATCGCGCTCAGCGGCTGGCGCGGGGTGTTCGGCGCCTTCGTCCTCTTTGCCGCCTGCCTCTCGCTCTGGATGACGCTGCGCCTGCCAGAGCCGCTGGCCCCGCACAGCCGCCGCGCCTTTCGCGCCGCCCCCCTTCGGGCTGCCCTTTACGAGGTGCTGGGCCACCCCGTGACCCGTCTGGCCATCGCGGTGCAGATGCTGTGCATGACCACGCTTTTCACTTCGCTCAGCATGGTGCAGCCGGTCTTTGACGTGACCTTTGGCAAGGGGGACAGCTTTCCCGCCTGGTTCTTTGGCATGGCGCTGGTCGCGGGCAGCGGCAGTTTCCTCAATGCCCGCCTCGTGATGCGGCTGGGGATGGAGCGCATGGTCAGCGCCGCCTTGGCCGCACAGATCGTCCTGTCGGTCCTTGCCATCGCTCTCTGGCAGATCGGCCTGCCGCCGTCCGCGCAATTCGCCGTTTTTGTCGTCTGGCAGACCGGCGTGTTCTTTCAGGCCGGGCTGACGCTGGGCAATCTCAACGCCCTCGCCATGGCACCGATGGGCGCCATCGCCGGCATGGCGGCCAGCGTCACGGGGGCCATTGCGACCGTCGGTAGTGTCGCCCTCGCCATCCCCATCGGTCAGCAGTTTCAAGGCACGCCGATGCCCGCGCATCTCGGCGTTCTTGGTGCGGTTCTCGCGGGTTTCGCCCTGATGCAGGTGCTGCACCGCCAGAGCGAGCGGACAGGCTGAACCAAAAATAGTATACCGTCGCATACCATCTTCCCCGCGCGCCAAATATCAGCTATGAGGCGCGCAACGAGTCGCCAACCGCAAAGGACCGCACAGATGTCGAAAATCAAGGTAGCCAACCCCATCGTCGAAATGGACGGCGATGAAATGACCCACATCATCTGGGATTTCATCAAGCAGAAACTGATCCTGCCCTATCTCGATATCGACCTGCTCTATTACGATCTGGGCATCGAGGAACGCGACCGCACCAATGACCAGATCACCATCGACGCGGCCGAAAAGACCAAGGAGGTGGGCGTCGCCGTCAAATGCGCGACCATCACCCCCGACGAGGCGCGGGTCGAAGAATTCGGCCTCAAGCAGATGTGGAAATCGCCCAACGGAACGATCCGCAACATCCTCGGCGGCGTCGTCTTTCGCGCCCCCATCATCTGCCGCAACGTGCCGCGCCTCGTGCCGGGCTGGACGCGGCCCATCGTGATCGGTCGTCACGCCTTTGGCGATCAGTACAAGGCCACCGATTTCCGCTTTCCGGGGCCGGGACAACTGACCATCAAGTTCACCGGCACCGATGGCGCCGTGATCGAAAAGGTGGTCTACGATGCCCCCGGCGCGGGCGTCGCGCAGGCGATGTATAATCTCGACCAGTCGATCCTCGATTTTGCCCGCGCCTCGCTCAATTACGGGCTCGATCTCGGCTGGCCGGTCTATCTCTCGACCAAGAACACCATCCTCAAGGCCTATGACGGGCGCTTCAAGGATCTCTTTCAGCAGGTCTATGAAGAAGAATTCGAGGCCGCCTTCAAGAAGAAGGGCATCCATTACGAACACCGCCTGATCGACGACATGGTCGCCTCGGCGATGAAATGGTCGGGCGGTTATGTCTGGGCCTGCAAGAATTACGATGGCGACGTGCAATCCGACACCGTGGCACAGGGCTTTGGCTCGCTCGGCCTGATGACCTCGCAATTGCTGACGCCGGATGGCAAGATCATGGAGGCCGAAGCGGCGCATGGCACGGTGACGCGGCATTACCGCCAGCACCAGAAGGGCGAACAGACCTCGACCAACTCGGTCGCCTCGATCTATGCTTGGACCGGCGGGCTCAAGCATCGCGCCAAACTCGACGGCAATGCCGCGCTCAAGACCTTCGCCGAGACGCTGGAACGGGTCATCGTCGAGACGGTGGAAAGCGGCGACATGACCAAGGATCTGGCGCTTCTGGTCGGTCCCGATCAGAAATGGCTGACCACAATGGGCTTTCTCGAAAAGATCGACGAAAACCTCAACGCCGCCCTCAGCGGGAAATAAGACGCGCAAAGACCTCGCCCCGGCCCTGTTCACAGGGTCCGGGGTCAGTCACATTCACCGGCCACGGTTCTGCGTCCTTGCATACATTTCAGCAATCATCCGGCTTGCGGTTTTCTCGAACAGGCAGGGAATCACGGCGTGAACGAGCGCCGCAGCCCCGGCGGCAAAGAGCCGGAGGCTGAACCGCCCGGCAAAAATCATATGTTCGAGATAGTTTTCATCCACGCTGCGGGGATGCGCAAGAAAAACTCTGGAAATCATCGGCTTGCCCTCTCCTGTTCCGGCCTTGCAAGAGCATAGCCGTGTCGGCCTGTGAATTTTTCCCAATGTTCAGGAGATTTCGGTTAGATTTGGGATGATTTCCACATCCAAGGCCGGATCATGAGCAATCTTGACGCATACGACCGCAAGATCCTGACGGAATTGCAACGCAACGCCGATCTGCCGCTCGACGCGCTTGGACAGATGGTGGGCCTGTCGCGCAACGCCTGCTGGCGGCGGATCAAGGCGCTCGAGGCCGCTGGCGTGATCCGCGCCCGTGTCGCCCTGCTCGATCCCGCCCGCATCGGCCTGCCGCTCACCGTCTTTCTCCAGATCCGCGCCGCCCGCCACGATGCCGACTGGCTCGCGCAATTCGCCCGCGCGACCCAGAGCCTGCCCGAGGTGCAGGGCGTTTACCGGATGTCGGGCGATCTCGATTACCTCATTCGCGCGCAGGTCGCCGACATGGCCGATTACGACCGGCTCTACCAGACCCTGATCGCGCGGGTACCGATGGGCGATGTCTCGGCCTCCTTCGTGATGGAAGAGATCAAGCACAGCACCGAATTGCCACTCGTCCGTGCCTGAGCGAATTCCCCATGGACCCGATGCGCCCCCTCGCGTAAGCCTTGGCTCTGCCCCCGATGCAAAGAGCCTTGCAATGATCCCTTATGTCTATCTCATCCTGATTCTTGCCGTGATGGCCGAAACCGCGGGAACCACGGCGCTTCAGGCCAGCCAGCAATTCACCCGGTTCTGGCCCTCGGTGCTGGTAATTGTCGGCTATGGCCTCAGCTTCTTTCTGCTGTCGCATACGCTCCGGGTGATGCCGTTGGGCGTGGTCTATGCGGTCTGGTCGGGCTTGGGCATCGTGTTCATCGCCGCCATCGGCTACATTGTCTTTGGCCAGAAACTGGACCTGCCCGCGATCCTTGGCATGGCCATGATCCTTGCCGGGATCGTGGTAATCCAGCTATTCTCGCGCACAGCACCACATTAAATGCAGCAGGCCGGGTCAAAAAGACTGGAAACCCTGCCCCCATGCCTTTATCCGGCGCGCAAGATTTCATGAGGCGGCCGATGAACGACACCATTACCGAACGCTGCGAGGCCAAGGGCCTGCGAATGACCGATCAGCGCCGCATCATCGCCTCGGTGTTGCAGGAGTCCGACGATCATCCCGATGTCGAAGAGCTCTATGCCCGCGCCTCGGGACGCGACCCGCGCATTTCCATCGCCACGGTCTATCGCACCGTCAAGCTCTTCGAGGAGGCGGGCATCCTCGACAAGCTCGAATTCGGCGACGGGCGCGCGCGCTACGAGGACGCCGAACGCGACCACCACGATCATCTGATCGACATGAATTCCGGTGAAGTGATCGAATTCGTCGATCCCGAGATCGAAGCCCTGCAGGACCGAATTGCCGAGAAACTGGGCTATCGCCTGATCGGCCACCGGCTCGAACTCTACGGCGTGCCACAGAAACCCGGCACATAGGCCGCGGGGATGCAGACAAAATCCATGCCACGGGTGATGCGGCTGGCGATCGGCAGCGTGATCGTGGGTCTTGCGGTCATGGCGCTCAAGGCCCTGGCCTGGGCGCTGACCGGATCGCTCGCCCTGATGTCGGATGCGCTCGAAAGCCTGGTCAATGTCGCCACCGCCCTCGCCGTGATCGTGGCGCTGCGCGTCGCCCGCCGCCCCGCCGACAGCAACCATCCCTATGGCCATCACAAGGCCGAATTCTTCTCTGCGGTGCTCGAAGGCGTGCTGATCGTGATCGCCGCCCTCTTTATCCTGCACGAGGCCTGGGGCGGATTTCTCGCGCCGCGCGGGATGGAGGCGCCCCTGCTCGGAATGACCATCAACGCCGCAGCAAGCCTCATCAACGGGGCCTGGGCGGTGCTGCTGATCCGCAATGGACGGCAGCACCGCTCGCCTGCCCTGGTGGCCGATGGGCACCATCTGATGACCGATGTCATCTCCTCGGTGGGCGTGTTGATCGGCATCACCTTGGCGCTGCTCAGCGGCTGGTGGGTGCTCGATCCCATCCTCGCGGCGCTGGTCGCCCTCAACATCCTGTGGTCTGGCTGGAGCGTCATCAAGGGCTCGCTCAGCGGCCTGATGGACGAGGCCGTGTCGGACAAGGAACTGGCCAAAATCCGCTCGCTCATCGCAGAGGCGGCAAACGGCCATGCGGCCATCGAGGCGCATGACCTGCGCACCCGCCACGCCGGTCCCGTGACCTTCATCGACTTTGACCTCGTGATGCCCGGCGAGACCACCGTCGAGGCGGCGCATGATCTTTGCGACCGGATCGAGGCGGCCCTGATGGAGGCCCTGCCCGATGCCCGCGTCACCATCCATGTCGAGCCCGAGCACAAGGCCAAGCATAGCGGCATTGTCGTTCTGTCATAGCTTCGTGCCTGTCGCCGTCCTCTGACCTGCGCTAAGAGCGGCCTTTCCCGGTAGGATATCGCGATGGAAAATCTGCGCGGCAGCATTCTGATGGTGCTCTCGATGGCCGGCTTCGCGCTGGAGGACATGTTCATCAAGCGCCTCGCCGGCAATCTGGCGGTTGGTCAGATCATCATGCTGCTCGGCCTCGGTGGCGCGCTGGTCTTTGGCGCGCTCACCACCGCGCAGGGGCGCAGGCTCTGGTCGCGCGACCTGCTGAGCCGCCCGGTGCTCCTGCGCAATGGCGGCGAGATCGTCGGCACCTTCGGCTTTGTTTTGGCGATCGCGCTGACGCCCCTGTCCTCGGCCTCGGCAATCCTGCAAGCCACGCCGCTCGTGGTCACACTCGGGGCGGCGCTCTTTCTGGGCGAGGCGGTCGGTTGGCGCCGCTGGAGCGCCATTCTGGTGGGCTTTTGCGGCGTTCTCCTCGTGATCCGGCCGGGATTTGCCGGATTCGAACCCGCCTCGCTCTTTGCCGTGCTCTCGGTGATCGGTCTGGCGATCCGAGATCTCGCCACCCGTGCCGTGCCGCGCACGATCTCCTCGATGCAGCTTTCGACCTATGCCTTTGCCATGCTGGTGCCGACCGGGGCGTTGCTGCTCGCGTTTCACGGCACGCCCGCCCTGCCCTCGGCGGTCAACACTCGCGATCTGGTGCTGGCGCTCCTCTGCGGCGTGCTGGCCTATTACGCCATCGTCGCGGCGATGAGGCTGGGGGATGTCGCGGTGATCACGCCCTTTCGCTACACGCGGCTGATCTTCGCCCTGATCATCGGCGTCACCCTCTTTGACGAACGCCCCGATGTCTGGACGCTGGGCGGCGCCGCGATCATCATCTTCTCGGGCATCTACACCTTCTGGCGCGAGCGGCGTCTGGGGCGCCGCGCGCAGCCGCCCGCTGCGGCAATCGCGCCGCGCTGATCGCTGAGGATCACCTTGAATTTGCGGCAGAACCTGCTAGGCCACGGGCAAACAAACCGCATCAAGGGAATCCCCATATGAGCAGCATCATTGACATTCACGCCCGCGAGATTCTCGACAGCCGGGGCAACCCAACGGTCGAAGTGGAGGTGACGCTGGAGGATGGCACCATGGGCCGCGCTGCCGTGCCCTCGGGCGCCTCGACCGGCGCGCATGAGGCGGTCGAGCGCCGCGACGGCGACAAGAGCCGCTACATGGGCAAGGGCGTGCTCGAAGCCTGTGCCGCAGTCAATGGCGAGATTGCCGAGGCGCTGGCCGGCATGGACGCCACCGAACAGGTGGCGCTCGACCTCACGATGATCGACCTCGACGGCACGCCCAACAAGGGGCGGCTTGGCGCAAACGCGATCCTCGGCGTCAGCCTCGCCGCCGCCAAGGCCGCCGCGGATTACTGCGCCCAACCGCTCTATCGTTATGTCGGCGGCACGTCCGCGCGCACCCTGCCGGTGCCGATGATGAACATCATCAATGGTGGCCAACATGCCGACAACCCGATCGACATCCAGGAATTCATGATCATGCCGGTCAGCGCGGGCACGATCCGCGACGCGGTGCGGATGGGCTCGGAAGTGTTCCACACCCTCAAGAAAGAGCTTTCGGCAGCGGGCTTCGCCACCGGCGTGGGCGATGAGGGCGGTTTTGCGCCCAACCTCAACTCCACCCGCGATGCCATTGATCTCATTCTGAAGTCCATCGAGAAGGCAGGCTACAGGCCGGGCGAGGATATTTTCCTTGCCCTCGATTGCGCCGCCACGGAATACTTCAAGGACGGCAAATATGTCCTTTCCGGGGAAGGGAAAACCCTGACCTCTGAGGAAAACGTCGCCTATCTCGCCGCTCTCGTGAACGATTATCCGATCCTCTCCCTCGAGGACGGCATGTCCGAGGATGACTGGGACGGCTGGCGCGCGCTGACCGACGCGCTCGGGCAGCGCGTGCAACTGGTGGGCGATGATATCTTCGTCACCAATCCCGACCGCCTCGCCCTGGGCATCGAACGCGGCTGCGCCAACGCCATGCTGGTCAAGGTCAACCAGATCGGAACCCTGACCGAGACCCTGCAAGCCGTGGACATGGCTTACCGCGCCCGCATGAGCAACGTCATGTCGCATCGCTCGGGCGAAACCGAGGACGCCACGATCGCCGATCTCGCGGTGGCCACCAATTGCGGCCAGATCAAGACCGGCAGCCTCGCCCGCTCGGACCGGCTGGCGAAATACAACCAGTTGATCCGGATCGAGGAAATGCTGGGCGAAACCGCGATTTATGCCGGACGCTCGATCCTGCGCTGAACTACACGCCACAGCGCCCGTTTTCCGTTGAGGAAAACGGACCGGACTCTTTTCAAGAGTCCGGCGCCTCGGTCGCCTGGCGCACGAAATTCACCAATGCTTGCGTCGAGCCGTCCTTGCCCGACGCCTTACCGCCCGCCAACAGCGGCTCCATTTCCTGCGCCAGCACCTTGCCCAGTTCCACCCCCCACTGGTCAAAGGAATTGAGGCCAAGGATCACCCCCTCGACAAAGACCCGGTGCTCGTAAAGCGCCACGATCTGCCCCAGCCGGCGCGGCGTCAGCCGGTCATGGATCAGCGTCGTCGAGGGTCGGTTGCCGGGAAACACCCGATGCGCCGCCTGCCGCTCCGGTTCCGCGCCCGCGAACCCCGCCATTCGCATCATCTCGCGCGCCGCGTCCAGACTGCGTCCCCGCATCAGCGCCTCCGACTGCGCCAGACAATTCGCCACAAGGAGCCGGTGATGATGCGCCAGATCCGGCTCGTGACCCGTCGCGGCCACGATGAATTCGCAAGGGATCACCGCCGTGCCCTGATGAATGAGCTGGTAAAAGGCATGCTGCCCGTTTGTGCCCGGCTCGCCCCAGACCACCGGCCCCGACGACACGTCAAGGGCCGCACCCTCCATCGTCACGCCCTTGCCGTTGCTCTCCATCTCCAGTTGTTGCAGATAGGCCGGCAGCCGCCGCAGCCGCTGGTCATAGGGCAGCACCGCGCGCGTGCCATAGCCACAGCCCTGATGATGCCAGAGCCCCACCAACGCCAGCATCACCGGCATGTTCTCCAGCGGCGGCGCCTCCCGGAAATGCCGGTCCATCGCCTCGGCCCCGGCCAGGAACGCCTCGAACCGCTCCGGCCCGATGGCGATCATCAGCGGCAGCCCGATCGGCCCCCAGAGCGAATAGCGTCCACCCACATAATCGCCAAAGCCGAACACCCGCTCCGCCGCGATGCCCCAGGCTTTGGTGCGCTCCAGCGCCGAGGACACGGCCACGAACTGCGCCGCCGGATCCTCCACAGCCCGCGCCATCCAGGCGCGCGCTGTGGCGGCATTGGTCATCGTCTCGATCGTGGTAAAGGTCTTGGAGGCGACGATGACCAGCGTGCGCACCGGATCGAGCCCGGCCAGCGTGTCGGCGATATCCGCCCCGTCCACGTTCGATACGAAATGACAACGCGGCCCATCGTGATAGGGATGCAGCGCAATCGTTGCCATCTCCGGCCCCAGATGCGAGCCGCCGATGCCGATATTGACCACATCGGTGATCGCACCACCCGCGCCCCTGATCCGCCCGGCACGGAGCGCCTCGGCAAAGGCCGCCATCCGCGCCCGCGTCGCATGGACCGAGGCCATGATATCCTGCCCCTCGACCATCACCGGCCCGCCCGAGAGATTGCGCAGCGCCGTGTGCAGCACCGCGCGCCCCTCGGTCTCGTTGATCGGCAGACCCGCAAACATCGCCCGCCGCCGCGCCGCCACGCCGCCTTGATCGACCAGCCCGAGCAGGGCCGTGCGCGCCGCGTCCGTCAGCGTCGTCTTGGAATAATCCAGCAGCATCCCGTCGAAGCGCACCGAAAACGCCGCCGCCCGGTCCGGTGCCTCAAAGAGCCGCAGAATGTCGGTTCCCCCTGCTGCCGTCGCAAGGCGCTTGATCTCCGACCACATCACGCGGCATCCTCCGGTGCCCAATGCACGGTTGCCCCGCTCAAGACCGCCGCCACCGGAGCCTCGATCGGCCGCAGATACCGCGCCCGCTCGATCGCGGCACGCTTGCGATCCCCGGTGATGACGATATGCTTTGTGATCGCGCCGTCGAGCACCCGCGCCGACAGCGTCACGCGCGGCTCTTGCGCCCCCGGTGCGCGCATCGCCACCAGGATCGGCGCGTTGCGGTCGAGGGCCTCTTCCAGCCGGTCCGCGCCGGGAAACAGAGAGGCCGTGTGCATGTCCACGCCCATGCCCAGGAGACAGATCGCGATCGGCAGGCAGGGCGCGATGTTGGCCTCCAGTTCCGCCAGCACCTCCTCGGGTTCCGCCGCCTTGGCATAGAGCGGCAGATAGCGTGCCGCCGCCGCACGCCCGGTGAGCAGACGTTCGCGGATCAGCCGGGTGTTCGAGCGCAGATGCACCTCCGGCCGCCAGCGCTCGTCCGAGAGCAGCACATCGACCCGCGCCCAGTCGAGATCGGCGGCACAAAGCGCGTCAAAGACCGGTCCCGGCGTGCTGCCCCCCGGCACCACAAAGAGCGCACGCTCCTCTCCGACAAGCGCGCGCCGCAACTCTCCCGCCAGAACATTTGCCAGATCAAAGGACAGCATGTCGGTATCGGCATATTCAACCAGCTTCATGGCTTTATCTCCCGCCAGCGGCGTCCGTCACGATGCATCAGCATCAGCGCGTCATCGGGCCCCGAAGACCCCGAGGCATAGGGCAAGGGCGCGCCGCCGCTTTCGGCCCAGCCCGCGATGATCGGATCGGTCCAGGCCCAGGCCGCCTCGACCTCGTCACCGCGCATGAAGAGCGTCTGATTGCCCCGGATGACATCCATGATGAGCCGCTCATAAGCATCGGGAAAATCGGCCTCCTCCGGCCCCAGCGCCTCGGCAAAGGTCATGTCGAGCGGCACGTCGATGAGCCGCATTCCCCCCGGCCCCGGCTCCTTGATCGTGACGCCCAGTTCAATCCCTTCATTGGGTTGCAGCCGGATCGTCAGAATATTGCGGTGCCGCCCGGCATCGGCGCCAAAGATCGAATGCGGCGCATCCTTGAACACCACCGCAATCTCGCTCGCGCGCTCCCTCAGCCGCTTGCCGGTGCGCAGATAGAACGGCGTGCCCGCCCAACGCCAGTTGCTGATATGCACCTTGAGCGCCACGAAACTCTCGGTCAGGCTGTCGGGGTTATCGACCTGCGTGCGATAATCGGGCCTGTCCTCGTGCGCCTCATACTGGCCGCGCACCACATCCGTGGCCTTCACCGGATCAAGCGCCCGGATCACCTTGAGCTTTTCGTCGCGCACGGCATCGGGATCGAATTTCGCCGGCGGCTCCATCGCGATCAGGCACAAGAGCTGCATCAGGTGGTTCTGCACCATGTCGCGCATGGCGCCCGACCTGTCATAGTAATCGCCGCGCCCGCCGACGCCCACCGATTCCGCCACCGTGATCTGGATGTGATCGACATACTGGCTGTTCCACAGCGGCTCGAACAGGACATTGCCAAACCGGATCGCCATCAGGTTCTGCACCGTCTCCTTGCCCAGGTAATGATCGATCCGGTAAATCTGACGCTCCTCGAAATGCCGCGCCAACACGCGGTTCAGATCGCGCGCGGTCTCCAGATCGCGGCCAAAGGGCTTTTCCACCACGATCCGGCTTGCTTGATTGGCCATGCCATGTTTGTGCAGCCGCTTGGCCAGATCGCCAAAGAGCACCGGCGCCACCGAGAAATAGAACGCCTGGATGCGCCCCGGCCGCATCTTGCCTGCAAGTTCCGCCCAGCCCGTCGTGCCGCGCGCGTCGATCGTCACGAAATCGAGCATCTCAAGAAAAGCCGCGAGATCCTTTTTGCGTCCCTCCTCCTCGCCACCGAATTCGGCAATCGCCGCGCGGACCATGGTGCGATAGCCGTCCCGGTCCATCTCACTGCGCGCCGCCCCGATCAGGCGCACATCGCCCTCGATCTGACCGGCGACGAACCGGCGAAAGAGCGCCGGCAGGATCTTGCGCCGCGCCAGATCGCCGGTGCCGCCGAAAATCACCAGATCAAAGGGGTCGACCGGGATCACCCGAGACGCCATCTGCTGCCTCCTTGATTGACGCTGACCCCTCTGCGGGCAGAGCGCGATAGGCCAACTCTACCATGTCGGGAGAGCTTCACAATGCCATCGGCAGGATTAGCGCCTCTCTTTGTGGTGAGGCGCGTTGGTCCGAGACCGAAGCTGGCGCTTGCCAGCCGCCGATGGCCCCCCCATATTCCCATCATGCTCAAGGTGACACCGATCCTGCTTGCACTCCTTTACGCGTTTGCGATGTATCGCCTCTCGGTGTGGCGCACGACGCGCGAACTTGACACCCGATCGACGGAACTGGCAGACCCGAAACTCAAGACAACGACCGACCGTCTGGCCCGCGCGCTCGATGTTCCGCGCATCCGGGTGCATATCTACGAGATCGACCCGGTGAATGGCCTCGCCGCCCCTGACGGGCGGATCTTCATCACCCGTGGCTTCTATCGGAAATTCCAGTCCGGCGAGGTGAGTGCCGATGAACTCGCCAGCGTCATCGCGCATGAACTGGGCCATGTTGCGCTTGGCCATTCCCGGCGGCGGATGATCGACTTCTCCGGCCAGAACGCCCTGCGCGCCGCCCTCGCCATGCTCTTGTCGCGGTTTTTGCCCGGCATCGGCATCTGGATCTCGAACATGCTCACCACACTTCTGGCCGCGCGCCTCTCGCGCGGCGACGAGTATGAGGCCGACGCCTATGCCGCAGCCCTGCTGACCAAGGCCGGGATCGGCACCGCGCCGCAGAAATCGCTCTTTACCAAACTCGAGGCGCTGAGCGCCGGCGCGGGTGGCGCGATGCCCGCCTGGCTCCTGAGCCACCCCAAGACACCAGAACGGATCGCCGCCATCGAGCGGCTCGAGGCCCGCTGGCAGGCCCGCGTAACCTGACCGACCAGATCCGGCAGAGGTTGCGTACGAAACCCGCGTACATGCCGCACATCCTTGACGCAGAGCATTGCGTCGGGGGACTCGCAAATTTTTGATCAAATTATCTTGGCAAGCCGGGGTCAGACGAGTAGGCTGTGTCCATCAACGATCAGGACAACCTTCAAATGGACCTCTCACAGTTCCAGACTTTCCGCGTGGCCGCCTGCGATCTCAATGGCCGGATGCGCGGCAAACGTCTGCCCGCAAGCCACGTCGGCAAACTCAAGGATGGCAGCGTCCGGATGCCGCTCTCCTCGCTCAATGTCGATATCTTCGGCGCCGATATCGACGATTCTCCGCTCGTCTTTGATACCGGCGATATCGACGGGCGGCTTTTGCCCACAGATCGGGGCCCGGTGCCGTTGCCCTGGCTTGACGTGCCGCAGGGCCTGGTGCCGATGGTCATGCACAATGAGGATGGAAGCCCCTTCGCCGGTGATCCCCGCCATGCGCTGGAGCGGGTTCTGGCGCGCTACAAGGCCCGGGATTGGACAGTCTATGCGGCGACAGAACTGGAATTCACCCTGGTCGATGACAAGGGGCGTGACCTGAAAACCGTCCGCGACCCGCGCAGCAAGCGCCGGATGCGGGCGCCCGGGATCCTTTCGCTCGGGCAGATGGATGCCTTCGACGAATTCCTGAGCGAGCTTTATGCCGCCGGGGCGGAAATGGGCCTGCCGGTAGAAACCGCCGTCAGCGAGGCCGGGATCGGTCAGTTCGAATTGACCCTGCATCATCAGCAGGCCCTGCGAGCGGCTGACGACACCTGGCTTTTCAAGACGATGATCAAGGGATTGGCCCGCAAACACGGCTTTGTCGCCACCTTCATGGCCAAACCCTTTGCCGATGATACCGGCAACGGCCTGCACATGCATTTCTCGGTGTTTGACAAGGACGACCGCAACGTCTTTGACGATGGCGGCGATGCGGGCACGGATCTGATGCGCGCTGCGGTCGCGGGATGCGTGGCGGCAATGCCGCCCTCAACGCTGATCTTCGCACCACATGCCAACAGCTATACCCGACTTGTGCCCGGTGCACATGCGCCGACCGGAGCCGGCTGGGGTTATGAAAACCGCACCGTGGCGATCCGCATCCCCGGCGGTCCGCACACCGCGCGCCGGATCGAGCACCGCGTCGCGGGCGGCGACATCAATCCCTACCTCACCTTTGCCGCCATTCTCGGGGCCGCCTTTGTCGGGATGGAAGATGCGATGATCCCGCCACAGCCCATTTCCGGCAACGCCTATCAGCAAGCAATGCCACAACTGGCCCCGGACTGGCGCAGCGCCATCGACCTGTTCGAACGCGATCCGCTGATCGCCCGGATTTTCGATGCCGAACTGATCCGGAACCTGGTCATGACCAAGCGGCAGGAACTCGACCGCATGGCAGACATCGCCCGCGATCAGCACTGGAAAATCTATCTCGAGGCGGTGTAACCTCACTCTCATCACGCCACGAGACACCATCGTTTATTTTGATCAAATAACGAGCACTCCATGAAAATCGGAATTCTCAAAACCGGCCACGCCCCCGATATCGTTCTGGGAGAGTTGGGCGATTACGAGGTGATGTTCGCCGATCTCCTGGCCGGGCATGGCTTTGAGTTCACAGCTTATAACGTCATTGATGAAGAATTTCCTGACGGACCGGACGCCGCCGACGGCTGGCTGATCACCGGATCAAAACACGGCGCTTACGAAGATCTGCCATGGATTCCGCAGCTGGAACAACTGATCCGCGACATCTATGCTGACGGACGGCCCTTGGTCGGGGTCTGTTTCGGGCATCAGATCATTGCTCAGGCCCTTGGTGGCAAGGTCGAGAAATTCTCGGGCGGCTGGCAGGTGGGCGTCACCGACTACGAGATTGACGGACAGACCCTGCCGCTCAACGCCTGGCATCAGGATCAGGTGACAGTGCTGCCCAAAGGGGCCGAAGTGGTCGGCACAAGCGACACCTGTCAGTATGCGGCGCTTGTGTATGGCAATCGGATCTTCACGGTGCAACCGCATCCGGAATTTACCGCCACCATGGTCGATCGCCTCATTCACCACCGTGCACCCGGCGTTGTGCCTCCTGATCTGCTGAAGGACGCGGTTACAAAACTGCATCAGCCAACACAAAGCGACGTGATTGCCGCCCGGATGGCGAAATTTTTCAAGCGAGGAGCCTGACATGGCCGACCTGAACACCCTGATCAACACCTTGCCCGCTGCGGCACAGGCCTATCTCGAGAACCGCCGGCTCGACGAGGTGGAATGCATCATTTCCGACCTGCCGGGCATCGCACGGGGCAAGGCGGTTCCCGCGTCGAAGTTTCTCCGGCAGCAGTATTTTCATCTCCCGGATTCGATCTTTTATCAGACCATTACCGGTGACTGGGGCGACGCGGCCGGCGAGGATGGCTTCATCGAACGCGACATGATCCTGAAACCGGACTTGTCCACCGCCACCGCGGCCCCCTGGACGGCGGACTGGACCTTGCAGGTGATCCATGACGCCTATGATCGAGACGGAGAGCCAATTCCCTATTCGCCCCGAAACGTGCTTCGGCGCGTGGTCGATCTCTACAAAAAACACGGAATGAAAGCCGTAGTGGCCCCCGAGATGGAATTCTTTCTGGTCGCGCGCAATCTGGACCCGGCGCAGGAAATCAAGCCGATGATGGGCCGTTCTGGCCGCCCGGCGGCCGCGCGCCAGGCTTATTCGATGACCGCGGTGGACGAATTTGGCCCGGTCATTGACGATATCTACGATTTTGCCGAAGCGCAGGGTTTCGAGATCGACGGCATTACCCAGGAAGGTGGTGCCGGGCAGTTGGAAATCAACTTGCGGCATGGCGACCCGATCAGGCTGGCCGATGAGGTCTTCTACTTCAAGCGGCTCATTCGCGAGGCAGCGCTGCGGCACGACTGCTTTGCCACCTTCATGGCCAAGCCGATCGCGGACGAGCCGGGAAGTGCGATGCATATCCACCACTCAATCCTCGACTTCGAAACCGGCCGCAGCCTCTTTACCGGGCCACAGGGGGGGGAGACGGATGCATTCTTCCACTTTATCGGCGGGCTGCAAAAGCATCTGCCTTCGGCGATCGCGGTGTTGGCCCCTTATGTCAATTCCTACCGCCGCTATGTCAGGGACAATGCCGCCCCGATCAATCTGGAATGGGGGCGAGACAACCGCACAACCGGAATTCGCGTGCCGCTCTCGAGCCCGGACTCGCGCCGGGTCGAGAACCGGCTTGCCGGGATGGATTGCAACCCCTACCTCGGCATCGCGGCAAGCCTCGCCTGCGGCCTGTTGGGGATTCTCAACGAGGAATGGCCACGCAAGCAGTTCAAGGGCGATGCCTATGCCGGCGAGCCGGATATCCCCAACGTCATGGGCGACGCGCTCGACATGTTCGACGAGGCCAAGGATCTGCACGAGGTTCTCGGGCTGGAATTCGCCCGCGTCTACAGCATCGTCAAGCGCGACGAGTATGAAGAGTTCCTGCAAGTCATCAGCCCTTGGGAGCGCGAGCATCTTCTGCTTAACGTCTGATCCTGAACGAGCGGCGGACTTGGGTATTTTTGCCAAGAAGAACACATGAACCTGCTTTATGCCAATGACCGGCGCGGGGAATATCCTGACAGCTGGTATGCCGCGACGGCCACGCCGCTACAGCGGTTCGAGCCACTCAGAGGTCGGGTGCGGGCGGATGTCTGCGTGGTGGGGGCGGGCTATACCGGCCTCTCGGCGGCACTGCATCTGGCTGAGGCGGGGCTCGATGTGGTGCTTCTGGACGCACAGCGCGTTGGCTTTGGCGCTTCGGGGCGCAATGGCGGGCAGTTGGGTAGCGGCCAGCGCCTCGAGCAGACAGCGCTCGAACGTCTGGTCGGGCGCGACGATGCGATTCATCTCTGGCAATTGGCAGAAGAGGCCAAGGATCTGGTCAGATCCCTGGTGGCACGGCACGCTATCGCCTGTCACCTGAAACCGGGCGTGGCGCATGCCTGTTTCTCGGAGCGCGAGCGGGCGGCGGAGCATGCCTATGCCGATCATCTGGCGCAACGTTACGGCTATGACCAGATCACGAAACTGGATACCGAAGCCATGCGGGCGCTGTGCCCCTCGCCGGCCTACCGCGGTGGCTCAATTGACATGGGGGCGGGCCATCTGCATCCGCTGGCCTATGCCTTGGGTCTGGCACGCGCCGCATCTGCGGCGGGCGTGCGGATTCATGAGGGCTCTGCGGTGCATCGCATCACACATGGCAGTCCGGCACGCATCGCGACAGATGCTGGCCAAGTCGAGGCCGATCATGTGATCCTGGCCTGCAACGGCTATCTTGGTGGTCTCGACCGCAAGGTGGCCGCGCGCGTGATGCCGATCAACAACTTCATCGTGGCAACCGAACCGCTGGGAGAAGATGCCGCGCGGGTCCTGACGCAGGATGTCGCTGTGGCGGATACGAAATTCGTGGTAAACTATTTTCGCCTGAGCCATGACAGACGGCTGCTCTTCGGGGGCGGTGAGACCTATGGCTATCGCTTTCCGCGCGACATCATGGCCACGGTGCGCAAGCCGATGCTGGAGATTTTCCCGCATCTTTCGGATGCACGGATCGACCATGCCTGGGGCGGGACATTGGCGATCACCATGCGACGGATGCCGTATCTCGTGCGATTGGCCCCCAACATGTTGAGCGCGTCGGGGTATTCAGGCCACGGCGTGGGGACGGCGACCCATGCGGGCAAACTGATGGCAGAGGCCCTGCGCGGTCAGGCCGAGGGCTTCGACTGCTTGGCGCGGGTGCCAAGCCCGGCCTTTCCCGGTGGTGCGGCGCTGCGCAGCCCGCTGCTGGCATTGGCGATGACCTGGTTTTCGCTGCGCGACCGGCTGGGGGTCTGACGCCCTCCGCGCTGCGCGAAGAAGTGACATTGCGCACAAATCAGGAGCAGACTGCAAAAACCTTTGCAATTCCGCCACAATTCCGGGTTAAGTGTTCGGAAAACCCGAACCTTGTATTTAGGAAATCCGCAATCATGCCCCTCGCCCAGACTGTCTATGACGCAGAACCCATTCCTGAAGGCGCTCGCGCCGAAGTTGACCGGATGCTTCAATCGGGCGACCTGTTTCGCTATTGTGCACCCGAGAATGCACCGGTGACGCTTCTGGAGGGTGAATTCGCGGCCCTCATGGGGTCGAAATACGCGCTGGCGGTGTCGTCCTGTTCGGCAGCACTGTTTCTTTCCCTCAAGGCACTCGATCTGCCGCGCGATGCGCGCGTTCTGATCCCGGGCTTTACCTTCGCCGCGGTGCCATCTTCGGTCATTCACGCCGATTGCGTGCCGGTTCTTTGCGAGGTGGGAGAGAACTACCGGATCGATCTGGCCGATTTTGATGAGCGTCTCGACGACAGTATCGCGGCCGTCATCATCAGCCATATGCGTGGTCACACCTCGGACATGGACCGGATCATGGCGCTGTGCAATGCCAGGGGCGTGCCGGTGATCGAGGATGCAGCACATTCGCTTGGCACGACGTGGCGCGGCCGAAACATCGGCACGATCGGCCGGATCGGCTGTTTCAGCTTTCAATCCTACAAGCTGGTCAATGCCGGCGAAGGCGGAATCCTGATCAGCGACGATCCCGATATCATCGCCCGCGCCGTGATCATGTCAGGCGCTTACGAGCACAACTGGGCCAAGCATCTGACCGCACCCGATCCGGTTCTGGAGGCGGCCTTCGTTCGGGCACAAAACAGCCTGCCGCTCTACAATCTGCGCCTCAACAATCTCTCGGCCACCATCATCCGCCCGCAATTGCCAGAAGTCGCCCGGCGCGTCACGCAGGGTCGGGCCAATCACGATCACGTCGCGGCACGTCTCAATGCCTCACCCTGGATCCATGTGCCAGACAAGTTGCCGCAAGAGCAACGCGCACCGGACTCGATCCAGTTCAATCTGGTGGGCATGACCGATGAGGGGGCCCGTGCCTTTGCCGATGCGGCCGCGGCGCAGGGCGTGAAGGTGCAGATCTTCGGGATGAGCACAGACAATGCGCGCGCCTTCTGGAACTGGCAGTTTCTGCGCGGGCCCGCCCCCGACCTTCCGCGCACCCGCTCGATGCTGATGCGGGCCTGTGACACCCGCCTGCCCGCCCGCCTCACGCAACCCGATCTCGACCTGATCGTCGAGGCGATCCTGACGGCTGCGACAAGCGTGATGGAACACCAGCGCGCCTATGGCACCTGATGACATCCTGGAACAGACGGGTTATCCACATGCGATGCGGACAACCCTGTTGCTTGTTTGATCCGATGTGTTACTCGATTTTGCCAGCTTCGATCGAAATGCGCACCTCGATCTCATCGCTGACGAAGGGCGCAAACTTGTCGACTCCGAAATCCGAACGCAGAAGCTGTGTCGTGGCGCTGAACCCGAGCCATGGCACGTTGTTCATCGGATGCGCGTCCGCCTTTTGATTGAGCGTCGCATCGAGAACCACAGATCTGGTCACGTCCTTGATGGTCAGATCGCCGGTGATTTTGGCGGTGGTCTCCCCCGTAACCTCGATCCCGGTTGATGTGAACGTCACCAGATCCGCTTCGCTTGCGCCAAAGAAATCCTCGGACATGAAGTGCTCTTCGCGCTTTTCCCATCCCGTGAACATCGACATCAGCGGCATTGAGACGCTGACGGAGGACGCCGCAGGATCCTCGGCATCGAACATGATGACGCCTTCAAAGCCGGAAAACATGCCGGTGGTGGTCGAAAAGCCGAGGTGAGTGTAGGAAAACACCACTTGGCTATGACCGGGATCAAGATCATATTTTTCTGGCGAAGCAAGAACACCTGTCGCGCTGAGCGCGAGAATGGCAGCAAGCAGAGTCTGTTTCATTTGGAAGACCTCCGGGACATTAAGTCAATCTCTGAGGTATATATTTCGTTCCTTCACCGCCAAGAACAATCCTGCAGTTTCAAACACGCTCTGTGAGTTGGCGAACAACTGCCGGGTCAGGCCTTCAGCATGAGCACGCGGCGCAGCGCCGCTTCGGTCTGCGTATCGGAGATGTGCAGCGCAAGCAAAAGCTGTCCGTCGGCGCCGCGTGCCGTCAGGACGCTGTCGTAGAGCGACACGTCGGCGAGCGCATCCATGTCGTGTACATCAATGACCGGACCCTGACCGTTCTTGCCGGCCCTTGTCACTCGGATCTGACGTGCGACCGGATCGACTTGGATCTCGGAGGTGAGGTTGTCGAGCTCGCGCGACATCAGAAAGACCGTGCCAAGGCAGAGAAGCGTTACCGCAAACACGAGTTTGATCAAAAACAGAGACACGTCGCCCCCCATCGGAGACACGATCCACAAACCGAGCGAAATCATGACCAAGGCCATGCCAAGGGAAATCCGCAGCGCACGGGACAAAGCCATCACCGCTGTGCCCGTTGCGGACCCGTCGGTGCCGGAATGTGCTGGCGGTTGTGCCTTTGTTGATGCAAGCTCGGGATCGGGCAACGCGACCATGTTTTCTCCTTTTCCGCTCCCACATGCAGAGAAAACACCTTGAAAACGTCTGAAGTAGGGCAGGTCAGCGGCAATCTGCGGACTGCACCAAACGGCCTTGCAGAGTGCGGGATGACACGGTATACGCCGGGCATCTTTCGCAACAGATATGCACCGCGCAGTCTCTCGTGGATGGGCCGCGAAAGGTCATTTGCCCCTCCTATGAAATGCGCCTTGATAGAAATGGAGCTGACATGCCACTTTATGAGCATGTGATGATCGCGCGTCAGGATTTGTCCAGCGCGCAAGCCGAAGGCCTGATCGAACATTTTGGCACTGTGCTGGCCGATAATGGCGGCAAACTCGTCGAAAGCGAGTATTGGGGTGTCAAGACGATGGCCTACAAGATCAACAAGAATCGCAAAGGCCACTATGCCTTTCTCAAGACGGACGCCCCCGCCGCTGCCGTGCAGGAAATGGAGCGCCTCATGCGCCTGCATGACGACGTGATGCGTATCCTGACCATCAAGGTTGATGCGCATGAAGACGGCCCGTCGGTCCAGATGCAGAAACGTGAGGAGCGTGGCGACCGCCCGGATCGTGGCGACCGCCCGGATCGTGGCGACCGCCCGGATCGTGGCGAACGCCGCGAACGCTACTGAACCATTTCTGCCAAGAGGATCCTGAACCATGGCTACCAAACCGTTTTTCCGTCGTCGCAAGGTCTGTCCCTTTTCGGGCGATGACGCACCTAAGATCGACTACAAGGACACGCGCCTGTTGCAACGATACATTTCCGAACGCGGCAAGATCGTTCCGTCGCGCATCACCGCTGTCTCGGCCAAGAAGCAACGTGAGCTTGCCCGCGCGATCAAGCGCGCACGCTTCCTCGCTCTTCTGCCCTATGCCGTTAAGTAAGGAGAAAAAAGATGCAAGTTATCCTGCTTGAACGTGTGGCCAAGCTCGGCCAGATGGGTGAAGTCGTTGATGTAAAGGCCGGCTTTGCCCGCAACTATCTCTTGCCGCAAGGCAAGGCGCTCTCCGCCTCGGCAAAGAACATTGCAGATTTCGAAGCCCGCAAGGTCCAGCTTGAAACGCACAATCTGGAGACCCGCAAAGAAGCCGAGACGATGTCCGAAAAGCTGAACGGTCAGCAATTCGTCGTTATCCGTCAGGCCTCGGATGGTGGCGCCCTTTATGGATCTGTAAGCACCCGTGACGCGGCGGAAGCGGCCACCGCGAACGGCTTTGGGGTCGATCGCAAGCAGGTCGCACTGATCCGTCCGATCAAGGAACTCGGCCTGCATGAAGTGATTGTCACCCTGCACCCCGAGGTCGAGGCCCGAATCCACCTCAACGTGGCCCGTTCCCCTGAAGAAGCGGAACTGCAAGCCTCCGGCAAGAGCATTCAGGATGCCGCAGCAGAGGCTGATCAGGCCGCCGATTTCGAGATTGCAGAATTGTTCGACGACATCGGCTCGGCTGCATCTGACGAGGACTATCGCGAGGACAAGGCTAGTTCCTCGAATGATGACTATCAGAACTGATCGGGTTTACTGTTTCCAAATTCAACGCCGCGCATTCGAATGCGCGGCGTTTTCGTTTCGGATATTCTCGACAAGCCGCACTTATAGGTGTTAGCGTCCATTTGCATGACGTTGTAAAGTTATGGTTACAAATGGTCTGACCCTTCTCTCTTTGGATTGGCGCACGCTTCGGATGAACAAGCTACCGGGTGCCTATTTGGACCATGACCTGTTCGATCTCGGGGCGCTGCCGAGGGCGTCTAACGACTATTTGGGCTTTCTTTTCAGCGTGCGTGAAAAGTTCGGACTTGATGATGTCGCCTATGCCGGGATGAACCCGATCAACGGCAGTATCTTTGGACATGTAACCTATGGTGACGCCTGGAAGACGCACTATGTCCAGATGGGTTTACATCGCATCGACCCGACCTTGCTAAAAGCGCGACGTAGCATCGCGCCGGTGGATTGGTCGCGTCTTGAACGCGATGACGACTTTCGCAAGGTGTTCAATGATGCAAGCGATTTTGGGATCAGCGATCAAGGCCTTACAATTCCGGTCCGTGGACCTTTTGGCGACGTTGGCGGGCTCAGCGTGACCAGCAGCCTGTCACGCCCCGAGTGGAACAAGCTCAAGGCCAATGTGATCGTCGGATTACAATCGGTGGCGGTGCACATGCACGACATGGTTATCCGTTCCGACAGCCTGTCAAACCTGCTCAAGACCCCCAACCTCTCGCAGCGCGAAGTCGAGGTGTTGCAGTGGATCTCGGCTGGCAAGGCGCAACAGGATATCGCGGATATTCTCACGATCTCCTACCGGACGGTCGAGGTCCACCTGCGGTCCGCACGTCACAAGCTCTATGCGCTGACAACGGCCCAGGCGGTCGGCCGAGCCATTGCGATGGGCCTCATCTATCCCGGTTGAAGGCGGTCTCTTGCCACCATCATCACGATTTCTTCATCTACGGGTTTTCCCCAATAGCGCGCCGAACTGATTTCAATACCCTCGTCCCCACGATCCATCACTCAAAACGGAATGGGGAAGTCCGATGATCATAGTTATCGACGCGCTGAATAAGCACAAATATCCGAAACTCCTCGACGAGATGTTCAAGTTGCGGGCAAGGGTCTTTGGCGACCGACTCGGGTGGGAGGTCAATATTGTGGACGGTCGCGAGCGGGACCAATTCGATGATCTTGATCCCGCCTATGTGATCGGCCTTGATGATCTTGGCAATGTCGTCGCCTGCGTTCGCGCTCTACAAACCACGGGACCGCACATGCTGTCCGACGTTTTCTCGGCGATCCTGGATGGCGAACCTCCAATCCGCAGTGCGACGATCTGGGAGTCGACCCGTTTTTGCGTTGATACCAAGCGGCTGGCACGGGGCCAGGGGCGAAATACAGTGTCCTACGCTACTTGTGAGCTGATGCTTGGGTCGCTTGAATATGCGCAGGCCTCGGGGATCACGGACATCATCACGGTTATCGATCCGATGATGGACCGTGTGCTCAAGCGGTCCAACAATGCCCCCTATGATTATGTCGGCAAGGTTGCCGATATGGGCAAGGTGCCAGCCTTGGCGGCGCTCCTCGATTGCACCGATGAACGGATCACCCGGCTGCGCAACTTCGCAGGCATTTACCACGACGTATTCATTGCCGAAGACGAAATCGCCGCCGCAGAAAGCTATGAAAGTTTTGGCACTGTCAATGGTGCCGCGCGCGTCTCTGCTGATCTCGAAAAATACTGCGACGATCAGATCAGCGAATCGGCGACCGAAAAGGAAAAACATGCCGCGCTGCGCCTTAAGGCAGCACTCGCGGACAGGATTCGTTCACGTTCTGACATGCGCGCCTGACCCCCAAGAGGGCACTTGTGTATCGCGATCATTTGGCACTGGTTGATTGCACAGAATGCATGAACGAAAAGGGCCGCTCTATTCTCCCCGGAGCGGCCCTTCACACGTCTGACGGCAATCCCGGCATCAGGCTTCGTTCATTGCCTCGATTGCCTTTTCGAGATCTTCCTTGGAAACGTCGCTATTGCTGACACTTGCCAGCTCGACGACATAGTCAATCACCTTATCCTCGAAGATCGGCGCGCGCAGTTGCTGACGCATCTGCGGGTTCTTCTGTACGAATTCGAAAAACTCGCGCTCATGGCCCGGATACTGCCGCGCCTGCGTCATGACCGCCTGCGTCATTTCCGCATCCGTTACCTCGACCTTGGCCTTCTGACCCAAATCCGCCAGAAGCAATCCCAGCCGCACCCGGCGTTCGGCAAGTCTGGTGTGCTCTTCGCTCACCTCAATTTCGGGATGATCATGGCCATGAACTTCCGCATTCTCTTCATGCCAGAGCTGATGCGCGATTTGCCTTGCCTCGGTTTCGACCATGGTCGGGGGCAGTTCGAAGCTGACCATTTCATCGAGACGATCCAGCACGTTCCGCTTGAGGATCGCACGCGCCGCGCTGGCATATTCCTGCTCCAGACGCTCGGCAATCTGGGTCTTGAGCGCGGCCAGATCCTCGGCACCGAATTTCTGAGCCAGAGCATCGGAGATTTCGGCGGCAACGGGCTGGCGAACCGCCTTGACGGTGCAGTCGAATACCGCCTCCTTGCCGGCAAGATGTGCGGCCTGATATTCTGCGGGGAAGGTCACGCTCACGGCCTTTTCCTCGCCCGCCTTGACACCCACCAATTGTGCCTCGAATCCGGGGATAAAGCTGTTGGAGCCCAGGACCAGCGGATAGTCCTCGGCACTACCGCCTTCGAATGGCTCGCCAGCGACCTTGCCCACGAAATCGATCACGACCTGATCGCCATCCTTGGCCTTTGACCCGGCCTTGCGGTCTTTGAAGTCCTGCGCGCTCTCGGCAAGGTTCTTGAGCGCCTCATCCACCGCCGCGCCGTCGGCCTTGGCGACAAGACGTTCGAGTGTCAGAGTTTTCAGATCGACATCGGGCACCTCGGGCAGCGCCTCGTAGCTCATCTCGATCTCGACGTCGTCACCTTCCTTCCAGTCCTTGTTCGCCATCTTGACAGCAGGCTCAAAGGCTGGTCGCTCGCCCTTTTCCTCAAAGTGTCGGGACATGGCGCCATCGACGGCCTCTTGCATCGCTTCGCCGAGCACCCGCTGGCCAAATTGCTTTTTCAAAAGAGGCAGCGGCACTTTTCCCTTGCGAAAGCCCTTGATCTCGATGTCGGGCTGGGCCTCCTTCAGCTTTTCATTCACCTTGGCGTCCAGATCCGTTGCCGACAAGATCATCTTGTAGCCGCGCTTCAAGCCTTCGTTCAGGGTCTCTGTGACCTGCATGTTCGTCCTCATCCAGTGCATTCGGGCCGCGGAGGCGTCCGCAGCGGTCAAAATCACGGATCTTCTAGGGGGGCCGGTGCCCGTGCGCAAGGGCAAAGCGCCAGTTTTCGGGCGTCTGCCCGTCTTGTACGAGACTGGATTGGTGCGGGTGAAGGGACTTGAACCCCCACGCCTTGCGGCGCCAGAACCTAAATCTGGTGCGTCTACCAATTTCGCCACACCCGCATGGCCCATCACTGCTCGCGCAGATGGTTGGCGCAGTCTCTAGCAAAGCGGGCCTGTCGATGCGAGGAGAAAATTCCTCGGACGCGGTGCCAGTGGACAGGAAAAAAGGCGCGACATTAACCCATTGCTGCCATATTCTAACGCAAAACTGAGGCAGATACAGAATGGAACGCGCCATGAAACCGAAAACGGTCGGGCGGTGGGACGGTGGATTGGCCACAAAGCCCCCGGTAGACGCTGGCGGCCTGAGCGCCGAAAGCATCATCCTCACGCTGGACGGAGAGAAGAGTGTGACCGATCTCCGACCTGGAGATCGCATCGTGACCCGCGATACCGGTAAAGCTGTGGTCAGACAGATCAAGGCGGCCTGGCATCGGGTCCACGTGGTCAGAATTCAGGCCGGATCGCTTGGCCATACCCGCCCCGACCGCGACGTCATCCTGCCCGCGGGCCAGATGATCCTGGTGCGAGACTGGCGTGCGCAGGCGATCTTTGGCGCACGCGAGACGTTGGTGCCTGTTTCCCGCCTGGTGGACGGCGAATTCGTTACCCTTCGGGATAGGCAAGACATTCTGCTTTTCAGCCTCGTCTTTGACGCTGCGCATATCCTCTATGTGGACGGACTTGAACTGGCGAGCGCTGTGACAACCGCGCCACGCTCCGTCAGAGCCTAAAGGTCGAGCATGCGCAGCACCTTGGGCAGTTCCTCGGGCAGATCTTCGGCAATCAGGCCCGGACCGAAGTGCCGTGCACACTCGACATGCAGCCCCGCCGCCAGTTGTCCCGCCCGCAGTGGTTCAATGCCGCGCGCCAGAAGTCCGGCAATGAAACCCGCAAGCACGTCGCCCGACCCTGCGGTCGCCAACCAGGGCGCAGCGCGCTCATAGTGGGCAGAGCTGATACCACACCGACCTTGTGGATCGGCAATCACCGTGTCCGGCCCCTTGAACAGCACCACGCAGCCTGCGCGCCGCGCCGCAGCGCGCGTCGCATCCACTTTGGAATAGGCTGGACCCTCTTTGGAAGGCGCCGTCAGCGTCCTCGCAATATCTGGAAATATCCGTTCAAATTCTCCGCCATGTGGTGTCAGGATGCACCCGCTGTGCAGCTTTGCAAAGAGCTGCTCTGGCCCATCGGCAAAGGCCGTCAGGGCATCTGCATCCAGAACCACCGCCCTGCCTGCACCCAAAGCCACAGGAACAAGATCCCGCGCACGCTCGAGCCCCAATCCGGGCCCGAGGCAAAGCGCGGTGATGCGACCATCCCGCAAGACCTCTGCCAGAGCCATGCCATCCTCGACCGGCGCAAGCATCAGCGCCGTGATCTGGCTGGCCACCTCGCTTTGAGCCAGGGGCGGCACGCCCAGTGTCACAACGCCTGCCCCGATCCGCAGAGCACCACGCGCCGCCAGCCGCGCCGCGCCGGTCTTGCCTGCCCCCCCGGTCAGGATCAGGGCGTGACCATTCGAATATTTGTGCGCCCTTTCATCCTTGCCAAGACCGGCGGCCTGATTGCCCTGCAAGAGCCGGACATCACCTGTTCCCGGCGCAGCCGACAAGCCGATATCCGCAACGACCACCTTGCCGCAATGCTCTGGACCGCGGCCCAGATAACTCCCCCGCTTTGCCGCATGAAAGCTGACAGTTAGCGCCGCTCGGACAGCCGTTGCCCCCAGCACCCGTCCGCTGTCGCCGCACAGACCAGAGGGCAGATCGACCGCCACTGTCCTTGCTGCAAGAGCGTTTCCGCAGGCCCGAACCCATTCAAGCGCTTTCCCTTGCAAGGGCCGGGATAGCCCGACACCGAACAACGCATCCACGCACAGATCCGCGTTGAGCGCCGCGGCGGGCAGGCTGTCTGTCAGGACCGATCCGCTCGTGACAACCCAGCGATCATAGTTGGCACGCGCGTCACGCGAAAGCCGCACCGGATCCCCATCGAACAACACCTCCACCCGCCAGCCCCAGTCCCGCAAGAGCCGCGCCACCACGAAACCGTCGCCGCCATTATTGCCGGGACCACAGAGCACCACCGCCTTTTGCGACGCCTGCGCCAGATCCGGCCATTGAGAAAACACCGCCGCGACCACACCATGCCCGGCGCGCTCCATCAACTCGCAACCTGTCACCGCACCCGACTCGATGGCCGCGTGTTCGAGGATCCGCATTTGAGCAGCTGTCAGCAATTCGATCATCTTCGGGGCTCTGCGATTCATTTTCGATTATATTATGACCTAAAAGCCTATTTTTTAGGCTTAACCTGTGGGCTACTCCGGTCTCATCTCGATTGTTCATGCTAACGGATTGAGCCTGCCCCTGAGAAGTGGTCTGCACAAGGCGAAACGCCAGTCCGGGAGGCCAGAGCCGATGAAAAAGATCGAAGCCATCATCAAGCCGTTCAAACTCGATGAGGTCAAGGAGGCGCTGCAAGACGCTGGGATTCAGGGCCTTTCGGTCATCGAGGTCAAGGGCTTTGGCCGGCAGAAAGGCCATACAGAGCTCTATCGAGGTGCGGAATATGTGGTCGATTTCCTGCCCAAGGTAAAGATCGACATCGTGATCGACGACGATCAGGTCGATGCCGCAATCCAGGCCATCATCGACGCGGCAAAGACAGACAAGATTGGCGACGGCAAGATTTTCGTGAGTCCCGTTGAGCAAGCCATACGCATCCGCACCGGCGAGACCGGTTCGGACGCGCTCTAAACCCCTATCTCAGTAAGAAAAGGACAAGAGAATGAGCAAGGACGCAGTTCTCAAGCTAATGAAGGATGAGGATGTCGATTATGTCGATATCCGCTTTACCGACCCGCGCGGCAAGTTGCAGCACGTCACCGTAGTTGCAGACCTCGTGGATGAAGATTTCCTCGACGAAGGCTTCATGTTCGACGGATCGTCGATTGCCGGCTGGAAGTCCATCGAAGCGTCGGACATGAAACTCATGCCAGACACCGAGAGCGCCTATCTCGACCCGTTCTACGCCGAAAAGACGTTGTGCATCCATTGCTCGATTGTCGAGCCCGATACCGGCGAATCCTACGAGCGCGACCCGCGCGGCACGGCACAAAAGGCCGAAGCCTATCTCAAGTCTTCCGGCATCGGCGATGCCGCCTATTTCGGGCCCGAAGCAGAGTTCTTCATCTTCGACGACGTGCGGTTTTCGAACACGATCAACAAGGTGTCCTATCAGGTCGATGCGATCGATGCGTCCTGGAACACGGACACCGAGTATGAGACCGGCAATACCGGCCACCGCCCGGGCCTCAAGGGCGGCTATTTTCCAGTCAACCCGGTTGACGACGCGCAAGACATTCGCGCCGAAATGCTCTCGACCATGAAACGCATGGGGATGAAGGTTGACAAACATCACCATGAGGTGGCGAGTTGCCAGCACGAGTTGGGCCTGATCTTTGGAACACTGACCAAACAGGCTGATGAGATCCAGAAATACAAGTATGTGATCCACAATGTGGCTCATGCTTATGGCAAGTCGGCCACGTTCATGCCAAAGCCGATCTATGGCGACAACGGGTCGGGCATGCATGTCAACATGTCGATCTGGAAAGATGGCAAACCGCTTTTCGCCGGTGATCGCTACGCCGATCTGAGCCAGGAAGCGCTCTATTTCATTGGCGGCATTTTGAAACATGCCAAGACGCTGAATGCCTTTACCAACCCCGGCACAAACAGCTACAAACGCCTGATCCCCGGCTTTGAGGCCCCCGTTCTGCGCGCCTATTCCGCACGCAACCGCTCGGGCTGTGTTCGTATTCCGTGGACCGAAAGCCCCAAAGCCAAACGTGTCGAGGCGCGCTTTCCCGATCCGAGTGCCAACCCCTATCTTGCGTTTTCTGCCCTGCTGATGGCGGGTCTCGACGGGATCAAGTCCAAGATCGACCCCGGCGAAGCAATGGACAAGAACCTCTACGATCTGCCGGCTGAAGAGCTCAAGGACATACCGACCGTTTGCGGCAGCCTTCGCGAGGCGCTCGAGTGTCTGGCCGCCGATCACGCGTTCCTGCTGGCAGGCGACGTGTTCACCAAGGAACAGATCGAGGCCTATATCGTACTCAAGATGGAAGAGGTGCACAAATTCGAGCACACGCCACATCCGGTTGAATTCGAGATGTATTACAGCGGCTAAGTGCGCTCCACGCCTGATTTTTGACCATGATGCTACTTGCAGAGGCACCCCGAAACGGGTGCCTCTGTTGTTTCCCACTGGTCGTTAACGGCTTGGAACCAAAACTCTGAAAACCGGTGGATTGCCCAAATCTAATCACAATTGAAACAAACTGGTTCCACCTTCCCGATGCATAAGCAACGGAAGAACGGAATAAATGGGTGCCACGATGACCAAAACCGCTGACAAGGTTACGGCAGGGCTAGTATTTCTCGGTATGAGAAGCTTCGATATCGTGAGGATCGGCAATCGTGTCTGTGCCACCCTGGACAGGCTGGACGAGCAGATCGCGGGCTTTCGGGTTCTTTCTGAAACCTCGGTAACTCTGCGAACTGCGTCTTACGCCTTGCACATTGACATCGAATCTGACCGCATCGTGCCCACGCTAGATCGGCCCGCCGCGCAGTATATCAAGCTCACCCTTGTCCGCGCGGACTCGCTACCGGATGAATCGCCGGATGAATCGTCAGAGCCGGAAAATGACCTTGCATTGTCAATCATGGCCCACGCCCTGCAGACATTGCACGCCACATTGGCCCCGGACTATGTGCAATGGGTTGATCCGATGGCGGTTCTCTCCAGTGCCGATTTTCGCATGGCAACCACCTTGTCCGAGGAAGACGTCGGCCTTGCCAGCGGACCGGAAACGGTCGAACGGTCGAGGCGGGCCCTTGCGGCGCAAAATCAGCCCCGACGCGAGAGCCTGCCGGATATCGATCAAACCAACGATGCCTTGCTGGCCCGGCTGAACGAAAAGGGCACAAAAATTGGCCAAAGCGGAGCCGACGGAGCCCTCCGTGCGGTGTTTCGCGAGAGTGCAGAAGACGCATCACCGTCTCACGAAGGCTTGCGCACCGATCCAGAAAAGAGCGCGGCGCTTCGCCTCTCTGTCTGGCTGTTTACCATCTCCTTGGGGATTTTTGCCTTGCCAGTTGCTGCGGCGTTGGTGGTTTTCAATCTGTTGCGCGGAGAAAACCTGCGGTTGACATCACAGACCGCGGCGCTAACCGGGACATTCATCGCTTTGCAGGCAACGGGAAGCACCGCTCAGGCCATGATCGCCGTTCAGAGTATCCTTGGCTAGTCCGACATGCGATCCCGGAGCGCGACTCTTGTGAAGGATGTTCAAACCGCTACACTCTGATCAAGCATGTTTTGAAGGAGTGTCGTGATGTTTCAGTCCGGTCGATCCTGCCTGCTGCTTGGACTTGGTCTGGCTGTCGCTCTCAATGGGGCCGCACGCGCCGCACCCTGTGGCGAAAGCGCAAACGGTTTTTCAACGTGGAAAGCTACCTTTGCCAAAGAGGCCCGAGCAGCAGGCGTTGGCCCACGCGGCCTCGAAGCGCTCTCTCAGGCGCAGTATTCAAGCAGCACAATCGCGGCGGATCGCAATCAGAAAAGTTTTCGCTTCAGTCTTGAGAAATTCATGCAGGTGCGGGGGGCAGACACAATCGTCTCCCAGGGACGTAAGCGACGGACGCGCGACACAGCGTTTTACGACTCTCTGGAGCGCCAGTTTGGCGTGCCCGCGGGCGTTCTGATCGCCATACATGGCATGGAAACCGGATTTGGTGGCTTCATGGGCGATACAGCCGTAGTTTCGGCGATCGTTACGCTGACCTTTGACTGCCGCCGGTCCGATTTCTTTCGACCTCACGCCATCGGGGCGTTGAAACTGGTCGATCAGGGGACGATCACGGCCCAGACCAAGGGGGCCAGACATGGCGAACTTGGCCATACTCAGTTTCTGCCTGGTAATGCGCTGAACTATGGCGTGGATGGCAATGGCGACGGCCGTGTGGACTTTTACACCCTGCCCGATGCGTTGGCCTCTACCGCCAATTTCCTGCGCCAGAAAGGCTGGCAACCAGGCCTGGGATATCAAGAAGGCCAGCCTAATTTCCCGATCCTCCAGCAATGGAACGCGGCCAGCGTCTATCAAAGGGCGATTGCCATCATGGCAGCGCGCATCGACGCGGGTTGAGCGGATCGCAAAGACTGGTGGTCTGGCAGGATATCAAAGCGGAGCGGTTGTCCAGCAACATCTCACCGTCATCCAGAGCCTTGCACAAGCAAGCAGACCTAGGGCCAGTTGGCCGCTCCAGAGGGTCTCGACGGCGGGCATGGATTTTACGGCCATCGGCGGGGAACGCGACATCGCCTCGCAATCCCTGTCGGCTTACCTGCGCCGCTTGACATGGGGGGAACGATATCGCGTTGGTCGACCGTGAAACGCCGCGCATTACCGTGGGGGCTGCCACCTGACCGCGAGGGTGCCGCGCAGTCTCTCGTCATTGAATTGAGCCCCAACCAACGCAAGTGCCCCCAAGGCAATGCCCCGGAGGCCTATAGTACGCTTTACGACACGCAGTCGCTTTTGGCCTGATCTGGACCAGACTGAACAGTTGGGCAATCGCTTGGCGCTCTGCGGCATCTGCATGGCCGCAGAATAGATCGCGCTCGTGGCCTCACTGATCAAGGAAACTCCGCAATTTCCGGGACCGCGACGGATGTTTCAGCTTTCTGAGCGCCTTGGCCTCGATCTGCCTGATCCGTTCACGGGTCACGCTGAATTGTTGGCCGACTTCCTCCAGCGTGTGGTCGGTGTTCATGCCGATCCCAAAGCGCATCCGCAGCACCCGTTCCTCGCGCGGGGTGAGCGAGGAGAGAACCCGCGTCGTGGTTTCCTTGAGGTTATCCTGAATGGCGCTATCCAGAGGCAGGATGACGTTCTTGTCCTCGATGAAGTCACCAAGTTGGCTGTCCTCCTCGTCGCCGATCGGCGTTTCGAGAGAAATAGGCTCCTTGGCGATCTTCATCACCTTGCGGACCTTCTCGAGCGGCATCTGCAACTTTTCGGCCAGTTCCTCGGGTGTCGGCTCCCGTCCGATCTCGTGCAGCATCTGACGGCCCGTGCGCACCAACTTGTTGATCGTCTCGATCATGTGCACGGGAATGCGGATGGTTCGGGCCTGATCGGCAATCGAGCGGGTGATCGCCTGGCGAATCCACCAGGTCGCGTAGGTCGAGAACTTGTAGCCGCGGCGATACTCGAACTTGTCCACCGCCTTCATCAGGCCAATATTGCCTTCCTGAATGAGATCAAGGAATTGCAGGCCACGGTTCGTGTATTTTTTGGCGATTGAGATGACCAGCCGAAGGTTGGCCTCGACCATTTCCTTCTTGGCTTGACGGGCCTCTTTCTCGCCCTTCTGCACCTGATTGACGATGCGGCGGAATTCGCTGATGTCGAGGCCGACATATTGCCCGACCTGCGCCATGTCGGCGCGCTGCTCAGTTACTTTTTCGGCGCTGCGCTCCATGAACATCTGCCAGCCGCGGCCGGATTTGCGTGCCATATCCTCAAGCCAGTTGGGATCAAGCTCGCGCCCACGATAGGCCTCGATGAATTCGTTGCGATTGATCCGGGCCTGATCGGCCAGTTTGACCATCGCGGAATCGATCTGCATGATCCTTCGGTTGATACCGTAAAGTTGATCGATCAGCGCCTCGATCCGGTTGTTGTGCAGATGCAAACCGTTGACCAGTTCGACAATCTCCGAGCGCAATGTCTGATAGGTTGCTTCCTGCTCGCGGCTGAAAGAACCATCCTCGTTGAGCGTCGCCGAAATCCTGCTGTCCTGCATTTCCGAAAGGTGGACGTAATCCTCGGCAATCCGGTCGAGCGTCGCAAGAACCTGCGGTTTGAGCACGCATTCCATGGCAGCAAGGCTCATGCTGACCTGGTCGTCATCTTCATCGTCTTCATCGTTCATGATCGGGTTGCCGTCGGCGTCGAGATCAATTTCCTCTCCGCCTCGGCCACCCGAAGGGGCGCCGGGAACATTCGCCGCCTCGATCACTGGCTCGACGCCATCTTCACCCAATTGATTGCCGAATGTTGCCTCAAGATCGATCACGTCACGCAACAGGATATCTTCGCCAAGCAATTCGTCGCGCCAGATCGTGATCGCCTGAAAAGTCAGCGGGCTTTCGCAAAGCCCGGCGATCATCGTGTTGCGTCCGGCCTCGATCCGCTTGGCGATGGCGATCTCGCCCTCACGGCTCAAGAGTTCGACCGAACCCATCTCGCGCAGATACATGCGCACCGGATCATCGGTGCGATCGAGTTTTTCATCCTTGCCCGAGCCGAGCGTGATCTCGCCACGCTTGCCGACCTCGGCAAGCGCCGTCGAGCGGCCCTGCTCATCTTCGCCTTCTTCGCCTTCAATGATGTTGATGCCCATTTCCGAGAGCATCGACATCACGTCCTCGATCTGTTCCGAGGACACCTGATCGGGGGGCAGCACCTCATTGAGCTGGTCGTAGGTGATAAAGCCCTTTTCCCGCGCCTCGGCGATCATGCGCTTGACCGCCGCTTGGCTCATGTCGAGCGATACCTCGGCCTCGGAGTCATCTTGCGTCTGCTCTTCGGTATCCTTGGCGGCCATGAACTACTCCTGGTCTGTGGACGGGCGGGTGATTCGCGATTTACGAATCAATAGCGCGATCTGGTGATTCGAACACCCGCTTACCCTGATTTTCCGGTCTCTTCCTCTCCAAAGTTTGTCAACGTTTCGGTTTGGAAAATGTTATCTTGCCGAGCAGTGCGTCGAATTGCTCTTTCTCGTCTCGTTTGATCCGTGTGCCATTGGCCGCCAGATCGTATTCCGTCTTGTCCTCCTGCTCACTTCGAACAGCCCTGTTGCGCGCCTCCGCCGCCTGCCGCAACCGCCATGTCACCGCTTCATCGGCGAGACCGGCCATATCGGCGCTTGCCTCCGATACTTCTGCCAGAACACCGCGCTGCGCGGCCAGCTTGCGCAGCTCCTCTTCCAGCGTCCGCACGGCAAGCTCGTCATCGTTCGGGTGGCGCAAGCTCGGGGTGATCGCAACATGGGGCAGCGCCATCAGTTTTTCAATGGTATCCGCCCCCATCGCCGCCGTGATCTCGGCCCGAAAAGTGTCGGGGTTCCCAACATCAAACCGCAAGAGAAGATCCCGCAACCGGGCATGCATCGGGTCGCGGCATTCCATCCGTTCGAGATCCGCCTCGAAGCGGTCAGAAACCTGAGGGCAGGCAATCAGCGTCGCCAAAATGACTGCCTCGCGCAGATGTATCTCGCTATCCCGGCCAGAGGCGACCAGCAGAGAGCTTTTGGTGCTGGCCCGCGCGGGTTCGGGTGGCGGCCATTTCCCACCGCGGGCGCGCGGTGCAAAGCTGCGGCGCGGATTGAAAAGCTGCCAGCGCAGGTCCTTGAGCTCGCGCTCATAATGGCCGCGCAGGGCGGGATCGCGGATCAGGTCGGTCTTTTCCTTGCACAGGCGCTCCAGCGCCGCACGGCGTTCGGGGCTGTCGAAATCGCGTCCCTCCGTCGCGCGCTGCCAGAGCAGCTGCACCATCGGCAGCGCCCGCGCGATCAGCGCCTGCACCGCTCCCGGCCCATCGCTGCGCAGGAGATCATCGGGATCCTTGCCCTCGGGCAAGAGCACGAAGCGCAGCGATTTTCCCGCTGCAAGAAGCGGCAGCGCCAGATCGATCACCCGGTAGGCCGCGCGCAATCCCGCCTGATCCCCGTCAAGGGCGATGAGCGGTTCCGGGCTGATCCGCCAGAGCATTTCAAGCTGATGCTCGGTCACGGCGGTGCCAAGCGGCGCCACTGCCGCTTCGAACCCGGCCGCCACAAGGGCGATCACATCCATGTAGCCTTCGGCCACGATGAGCGGCTTGCCCTTTCCGGCCGCCTCGCGGGCGGGGCCGAGATTGTAGAGCGTGCGGGACTTGTCAAAGAGTTCGGTCTCGGGCGAATTGAGATATTTGGCGCTGTCACCGGGGTCCATCGCCCGCCCGCCAAAGGCGATGCAGCGTCCGCGCGCATCGCGGATCGGGAACATGATGCGGTTGCGGAAGGTGTCATAGGGCTTGGAGCCCTTCTGGCTGTCCTTGGCCAGCCCGCAGGCGAGGATCAGGTCGGCCGCCACCCCCTTGGCTGTCAGATGATCCCAGAGCCCCTGCCAGCCGTCGGGCGCAAAGCCCAGATCGAACCGCGCCTGCGTTGCCTCGTCAAGCCCGCGCCCCCGCAGATAGTCACGCCCCACAGCGCCCGCGCCTGCCCGCAATTGCAGACCAAAAAATTTCACGGCATGTTCCATCACCTCGGTCAGCTGCCCGCGCCGGTCCGCCTTGGCCTGCGCCTGGCTGTCCCGCTCCGGCATCGTCATGCCGGCTTCGGTGGCCAGGATCCTCACCGCCTCGATGAAATCGACATTCTCGGTTTCCCGGACGAAAGTAATCGCGTCGCCCTTGGCGTGACATCCGAAGCAGTAGTAGAAGCCCTGACGGTCATCGACATGAAAGGAGGCGGTCTTTTCCTGATGAAAGGGGCAAGGCGCCCACATATCGCCCTTGGCCGGGTTGGACTTGCGCATGTCCCAGACCACCTTGCGCCCGACCACATGGCTGAGCGAGAGGCGGTTTTGCATATCTTCCAGAAATCCGGGCGGCAGGCTCATGAGCCTATATTGGCCAGTGCCACGTCAAAGTCCAGTCCGCGCTATTGCGCCTCGCAGGCCGCGACATAGGCCTCGGCCACGCCCGCGCCCAACTGCTCCTCAGGCAGGGTATAGACCCACTCCACCAGAGGCGGAACTGCTGGTTTGTAATTCTTGTTGTCCTCGGGCAAGCCGTCGCTGATCGTCGTGATTGCCGTCGCAGCGTCCTGCCCGGCGCTGCGCGCCTCGACCGCCGCCTGCACGATGGCGCCCGATGGCGCACAGATCGGGTTTTGTGCCACGGCACCCAGCGGCAGGGCAGTCAGGGCGGCAATCAGAAGTGTCCGGCGCATCGCGATCCTCATCAGCAAGCATTTGCGCGTAATCTAGTCCAGTCGCCCGTCGATGTCAGCGACCTTCAACAAGAAACATGCCGTGCGGCGAACCGAAGCAATGCGGTTTCAATCTCGTGCACCAGACCTGTTGCCATCGAACGAAAGACCATGATCCAGAAAACGTCCTCCTCCATGCAGAGGATCGCCGCCGTCCTGTGCGCTAGGATGGTGCGGACAACCTGCCCGCGCTTGAACACCCGAGGGCGAAGGTCGAGCGGACACAGACGCGCCAGCACATCGCGCGCGCCCGGCCCGGCAAGGCGCAGCACTGCCCAGGCGTCGGACTGATCGGTGAGTGCCGCATGGGCCGCGAGGGCAGGATCCGGCACGGGGCCGATCAAGAGCGCCATGTCCCGCGCGAACCAGAGCGCCCACGTGCCTTCGGGCCCAGTCATCTGCCCAGTCATCTTCCCAGTCATTGGCCACGCCATGCCATGCGCCCGTTGAAGCGCCTCCGACAGAGCCGCGACCTTTCCCTTGTAGGGCGCAATCGAGGTCATCGGCCCCAGAGCGATCTCGCTCAGACTCACCCCCGCAACCGTGACGGGCCCTCGCCCCGCAAGGGGCGTCTTTGCTTGCAAGTCAGCCACGAACCCTGCCCCCTTCCCGATCATGTTGCACGATCTCCGTCACCTCGCAGAGCGTCTCGGAGCCGCGCAAATGATCGACCGCTCGCACCTGCTCGCCGAGTCGCGCCCGGCCGCGCCTGAGAAACCCCAGCCCGATCACATGACCCAGCGTAGGCGAATAGCAGGCACTCGTGACATAACCCTGATCGTTGACGCTGATCGCTTCGGCATCCTCGCCGAACAGATGGGCGCCCGCCAACAGTTCCTTGATCGCGCCAACGGGGCGCAGGCCGACAAGCTGTTCGCGGTCCACCGCCAGCAGACCGGGGCGGCTGGCGGCCGCCTTGCCGATGAAATCCTTCTTGGTGCTCATCATCCCCTGCATCCCGATGTCAAAGGCCGTGACGCGCCCGTGGATCTCGGCATGGGTGATGAACCCCTTCTCGATCCGGAGCACGTTGAGCGCCTCCATCCCGTAGGGCCCGCCGCCCATCGTCTCGGCCGCCTTGACAAGCGACGCAAAGAGCGCCGCGCCATAGCGCGCGGGCACCGCGATCTCATAGGCATGCTCGCCTGAAAAGGAGATCCGAAAGAGCCGCGCCGCCACGCCGCCCAAGCGCACCGCGCCGCAACCCATGTAAGGCATTCCCGCATCGTCGATCGGCACCTCGAGCAGCCCATTGAGCAGATCACGCGACCGCGGGCCCGCCACGGCAAACTGTGCCCATTGTTCTGTGACCGACACCATGCGCAGATCCCATTCGGGCCGCAGACCTTGATGCACGAATTCGAGATGCCGCATCACCTGCCCCGCCGCCGCCGTGGTGGTGGTCATCAGGTAGTGATGCTCTGCCAGCCGCGCGCAGGTGCCGTCATCCATCACATGCCCATCCTCGCGCAGCATGAGGCCATAGCGCACCCGACCGACCTTCAGCGTGGAGAAGCGGGTGGTGTAGACGAAATCGAGAAAACGCGCCGCATCCGGGCCTTGCAGGTCGATCTTGCCCAGCGTCGAGACATCGCAGATGCCGACAGCCTCGCGCACCATTACCACCTCGCGGTCGCAGGACTGTCGCCAATGGTGCTCGCCCGTCTTGGGGAAATAGCTTGGCCGATACCAGAGACCTGCCTCGATCATCGGCGCACCGCGCGCGAGGCTCTCGGCATGAGACGTGGTCAGGCGCTCGGGCGCAAAGCCCTTGCCCTTGCCCCCCGCCCCGAGGGCCGCGATCGGCACCGGCACATAGGGCGGACGAAAGGTCGTGGTGCCAGTCTCGGCAATCCCCTGCCCCGTCGTCTCGGCCAGAACCGCCAGCGCGCCAACATTGGAGTTCTTGCCCTGATCGGGCGCCATGCCCTGCGTCGTGTAGCGCTTCATGTGCTCGACCGAGCGGAAACTCTCCCGCGCGGCCAGTTCGACATCCTTGACCGTCACGTCATTGGCAAAATCGAGCCAGGCCCGGCCGCGCCCTTCGACCCGCCACAGCGGCAGAATGTCATAGACGTGATCCTCCGCCATTGGCACCGTCAGGTCCGGGGTAGAAAGCCCCAGATCGCGCGCCGCACGCCGCCCCTCGGCCAGACCGCTTTCCAGACAGGCACGGGTCGAGAACCGCCCCGCCGCCGCGCCTGCCGCGCAAAGCCCCGGCACAGCACCTTCGGGCGGCAGGAACGCCTGCAACACCGGATCCCAGACCGGCCGAGCCCCCATATGGCAGGCCAGATGCACACTCGGATTCCAGCCGCCCGAGACCGCCAGACAGTCCGCAGCGATCCGCTCCACGCCGCGCGGCGTCGCCAGCGCCACCGATTCAAGTCCTCGCCGCCCGGACGTGCCACAGACCTGCGCGCCCGGGTAGAACGGCACGTCAAGATCGCAGGTCGCGTAAGACCGCGCATCAACCAGCGCCGCGACATGCACGCCCGCCTCCTGCAAGTCTGCCACCGCGCGATGCGCACTGTCATTGTTGCCAAAAACCACCGTGGCGCGCCCCGGCGCCACCCCCCAACGGTTGACATAGGCCCGCACCGCCCCGGCCATCATCACGCCGGGCCGGTCATTGTCAGGGAATGCCACGGGCCGCTCCAAGGCCCCACTCGCCAGCACCGCGCGCCGCGCCACGATGCGCCAGAAACAGCCCTTGGGCGCATGAGGTCGATCCGCCACATCGGGTGCCATCCGTTCGAGCGCGCCATAGGTGCCGCCATCATAGGCCCCGGTGACAGCGGTGCGCGTCATGATCCGGACATTCGGCATCCCGGCCAGTTGGCCTGCGATTTCTTCGACCCATTGCAGAGCAGCCAGACCATCGATTTCGCCGCATTCGGCCAGGATCCGCCCGCCAAGTCGCGTATCCTCTTCCGCAAGGATCACATCGGCCCCCGCCTCCGCCGCCGCGCGCGCCGCCATCAGCCCGGCAGGCCCACCGCCGATCACCAGCACATCGCAATGCGCAAAGGCCCGCTCATGGCGGTCCTCGGCCGACGCCCCCGACAGCGCGCCCAGCCCAGCCGCCCGGCGGATCAAAGGCTCGTAAACCCGCTCCCAGAAAGCCCTCGGCCACATGAATGTCTTGTAATAGAACCCAGCCCCCAGAAACCGAGCAAAGAGATCGTTGACCGCCAACACATCCAGCCCCAACGTCGGCCAGCGGTTCTGACTGCACGCCCAAAGCCCCTCCTGCAACTCGATCGTGGTTGCCCGCAGGTTGGGCTCCTGTGCGGCTCCACGTCCCACTGTGACCAACGCGTTGGGCTCCGCGCTGCTGTCCGTCATCACACCCCGCGGACGGTGATACTTGAACGAGCGCGCGATCATCCGCAGACCATTGGCGAGAAGCGCGGAGGCCAGCGTGTCGCCCTGAAACCCCTGATAACGGTGCCCATCGAAGTGAAAACTCACCGGACGCGTCCGGTCGATCAGCCCTTTGCCTTCGATCCTCATGCGCCCATCTCCGCCGCAAGCGTGACATCAAGCACCTCATGCGTCACCGTGTTGCGCGTCACCACCAGCCAGGCGCCGCAGCCCTGCTCATGCTGCCACAGATCGCGCGTCACACCCGCTGGGTTTTCGCGGTTGTGGATGTAGTCGTCCCAGTCCGGCCCCCAGACCTCCGCCGCGGGCCGCCGCAGCGCCGCCCCCTGATAATAAAACTCGCGACGATCCCGCTCGCCGCAGATGGGACAGTCAAGTCTCATCTCGCCCGTGCTTTCATCGTTCCAAAAATACTCAAGGTCCCGCCCTTTCCACCCGGCTCAATGCAGGTTGTGCTGCGCGCCGGTGCCTTCCTCGTCCATCAGCCCCCGACCCGTCGTGAATCGATCCAGCCGAAACCCTGCAGCGGCCGGATGCGGACGGTCGGTGGCGATGAGATGCGCCAGGGCATCGCCCGATCCCGGCACTGCCTTGAACCCGCCATAGCACCAACCGCAATTGAGATAGAGCCCCTCGACGGGGCTGTGATCTATGATCGGAGAGCCGTCGGGCGACATGTCCATGATGCCCCCCCAGCTGCGCAGCACGCGGGCATTGCCGATCATCGGCATGAGCGTCATGCCCGCCTCCATCACATGTTCGACCAGCGGCAGATTGCCCCGCGCGGCGTAGGAGGCATACATGTCGAGATCGCCGCCAAAGACCAGCCCGCCCTTGTCCGACTGGCTGATGTAGAAATGCCCCATGCCGAAGCTGATGACGTGATGGACGACCGGCTTCAGCCCCTCGGTGACAAAGGCCTGCAACACATGGCTCTCGATGGGCAGGCGCAGCCCCGCCATCGCCGCCACCTCGCTCGACCGCCCGGCAACGACGATCGCCACCTTGCGCGCCCGGATCGCGCCGCGTGTGGTCTGCACGCCGCGCACCTGACCGTTCTCGATGTCGATCCCCGTCACCGCGCAATTCTGGATCAGATCCACACCGCGCGCGCTTGCGCTGCGCGCATAGCCCCAGGCCACCGCATCGTGCCGCGCCGTGCCCGCACGCCGCTGCAGGAGCCCGCCATGGATCGGAAACCGCGCCTGTTCGTAATCGAGATAGGGAACAAGGCGCTTGAGCTGCGCCACGCTCAGGAGTTCCGCGTCATCACCTTGATTGATCATCGCATTGCCGCGACGGACAATCGCATCGCGCTGCCCGTCCGAATGAAAGAGCACGATCTGGCCGCGCTGGCTATGCATGACGTTGTAGTTCAGATCCGCCTCAAGCCCTTCCCAGAGTTTCAGCGAGTGGCTGTAGAATTCCGAATTGCCCGGCAGGAAATAGTTGGCGCGCACGATGGTGGTGTTGCGCCCGACATTGCCGCCCCCGAGATAGCCCTTTTCCAGCACCGCAACATTGGTAATCCCGTGCCGTTTCGCCAGATAATGGGCGGTTGCCAGACCATGCCCGCCGCCGCCGATGATCACCACGTCATACTCGGCCTTGGGTGGCGCATCACGCCATTGCGCGGGCCAGCCGCGATTCCCGGTCAGCCCCTCCGCAATGACCCGCAGGCCCGAAAAGCGCATGTGCGACTCCCTGTGATGTCCCGGCATGACTGAATCAATTTCGCCCATAGATAGCAATGGCGGGGCCTCAGCCCCGCCATCGTTTGCGCCCTTTTCCGTCCTGCTCGCGACACGACCCTCAGTCCGACCCGCGCGCCATCGTCTTGGGTGTGATCACGCCGCGCTGGATGAGCAAAACCACCGCTGCCACCGCAAGCCCGATCAGATCCGACAGCCAGCCCGAGGCGATCATCGCCAGGGCCGCACAGATCACCACCACGCGCAACGACCAGCCGATCCGGCCAAAGAGCCAGCCCTGCACCCCCGAGGCCAGCAGATAGATCCCGAGCAGCGCCGTCAGGAACACATGCAGGATGTCGATCACACTGCCCTGCATGAGCATCGCCGCGTTGTTGAAGAAGATGAACGGCACGATGAAGGCCGCGAGGCCGAACTTGAAGCTTTCCACCGAGGTGCGCATCGGATCCGATTGCGCGATCGCCGCCCCCGCATAGGAGGCGAGCGCCACCGGCGGCGTGATCGCCGACATCACCGCATAGTAGAAGATGAAGAAATGCGCGGTCAGCGGTTCGATCCCCATACGGATGAGCCCCGGCGCAACCACGGCTGCGGCCACCGCATAGGCCGCCGTGGTGGGCATGCCCATGCCGAGGATGATCGCCACCAGCATGGCAAAGAAAAGCGCCAAGAACTGGCTCTGCCCCGCCAGCCCCAGCAACATCGAGGAAAACCGCGTCCCGATCCCGGTGAGCGCGATGACCCCAACGATGACCCCGGCGGCAGCACAGACCGCCACCAGTTGCAGCGACATCCGCGCCGCGATCTCGAGGGCATAGAGCACATCCTTTAGCAGCATCTTGTGCGGCGTGAACCAGCTTACGGCTGCCGCAGCCACCATCGCCAACGTGCCCGCGCGGATCACCGAATAGCCAAGGAAAAGTGCGCCGATCAGGATGACGATCGGGATGAAGAGAAAGGCGCGCCGCGCCAGCACACTGAACTTCGGCAACTGGTCGCGCGGCAGGCCCTGCATGCCGTTCTTCAGCGCCTCCTTGTCCACCATGAAATAGACGGAGGTAAAATAGAGCACTGCGGGAATGATCGCCGCGATCACGATGTCACGATAGGGAATGCCGGTGATCTCGGCCATGATGAAGGCGCCCGCTCCCATGATCGGCGGCAAGATCTGCCCCCCCGTGGAGGCTGCGGCCTCCACGCTCGCGGCGGTCTGCGGCTTGTATCCAACCTTCTTCATCAGCGGGATGGTGAGCGATCCTGTCGAGACCACGTTGCCCGCGGATGTGCCGTTGATCATGCCCATGAGGGCGGAGGCGAAAACCGCCACCTTGGCCGGCCCGCCTCGAGTCGCGCCCGCACCGGCAAAGGCGAAGTTGATGAAATACTCACCGACCCGGCTGGCCTGAAGAAAGGCCGCGAAGGCGATGAACAGGATGATATAGGTCGATGAGATCGCCGTGGTCGGCCCAAGCACGCCGTTGTCGGTATAGATGAAGGCAAAGAACCGCGCCGGGTCATAGCCTTTGTGATAGAGCACACCCGGCAGCCACGGACCGATGAAGCCATAAAGGATGAACATGCCCACGATGATCACCAGAGCCAACCCGGCCAGCCGGCGCGTCAGCTCAAGGATCAGGATGATCCCGGCAATAGAGACCCACATGTCGTTGGGATGCGGAAAGACTTGTGCACGGATGCGCAGAAATTCGGCATGGCCGATGATGTAGGCCCCGACAGTGATTGCCGCCACAGCCAACAGCGCATCGGCGGGCGCGAACAGCCCCCGGTCGCGCGATGGCGCCATCCAGGAGGCAAGCATGGTCAGCACCGTTCCGGCAATCAGCGGATACCCCAAGGTGTAAATATACTTGTCAGCCGGAGCACCAGTCACCACCCGGTCATTGAGCACCAGCATTGACACGACCTGCCCCATGGACAGCACAATGAGCGCGCCTCCCAGCCAGAACAACAGCTTTTCCAGCGTTGAATAGCTCTCATCCCCAGTCCCGTCCGAGACCATCCGCGCCGAAAACAGCAGATACCCAAGGGCCAGACCGCCCGCCACATGGCTCAGCCGATAGACCCATGTCTCGATCGGATAGAAATTCATCGAGAAGAGATGAAACCCGGTATAGACGACGCAGAGCGCTGCGATGGCATACCCGAGCGCGCCGGAAAAGACGCGCTGGTTGACAGCGATAACTTCGCGGTCTGCGCCCTCTGCAAGGCTTTCATTGGGATCAATGTAGGTCTGCGCCGATGATGACGACATGGGAATGACTCCGGTTGGGTTGAGAAGCCATGACGCGAACGGCCCAGTCGGCGGGCTCAGCGTCTTGCTGATCGTGACGGACCGGAGCGCGGCCACGGGGGAGCGCTCCGGTCATCCTTGGCATGGGATATCCCGACGATCAGCCTTTCAGCTCATCGGGGATGGCGATGCCTTTTTCCTTATAATAGCGCACCGCACCGGGATGGAACGGCAGGAAGCTGTTGTTGAGGGCATTCTCCGGCAGCGTCTCGCTGGCCGAGGAATGGATCTGCATCATCCGGTCGTGGTTTTCCATGACCAGTTTGACGATCTCGTAGGCGAGGCTCTCGGGCATCGACTGATTGGCGACGGCAAAATTCCACATGGCCACCGATTTCTGGTCGTAGTCATGCCCCGCATAGGTGCCTGACGGGATGTCGAGCGGCGCCACTTCTGGGTGTTTCTCAAGGATCGTCGCCAGCTCCGCATCGGTAAAGCCGAACATCACGACATCCGCTTCGGCGGCCAGTTGGCTGAAGGCCGAGATCGGCACACCGGCAGCAAAGGCGAAGGCATCGACCAGCCCGTCCTTGAGCTGGCTAGCGGCGTCCGCCGCGCCCGAATTGCTGACCGTGGCGCTCACGCCCAGCGATTCCAGGAAGCGCGGCCAATATGTGCCGGGCGTACCGCCGGCCGGACCCACGACAACCCGCTTGCCCGCCAGACCCGAAACCGATGTGATGCCAGAGCTTTTGAGGGCGATGACCTGAAACGGCGTCTGA
>Ga0210025_1000256_pt1 | contig 75315 bp, 73 predicted proteins | sample CryGeyme20150102_FD_183989 | JGI IMG/M metagenome (GOLD analysis project Ga0210025, IMG submission 183989) | Groundwater microbial communities from Crystal Geyser aquifers in Utah, USA - Crystal Geyser metaG 2015-0102 (SPAdes) (version 2) | ecosystem: Environmental > Aquatic > Deep subsurface >... | reverse complement strand
GTGGGCTATGACGGGCGGGTGAGTTCGCCGATGCTTGAACACGCGCTGGTCGAAGGGCTGACTGCCAGCGGCTGCGATGTGGTGCGGATCGGCATGAGCGCGACCCCCATGCTGTATTACGCCGAAGCCTCAGGTGAAGAGGTGCATGGCGGCATTCAGATAACTGGCAGCCACAATCCCCCCAATTACAATGGCTTCAAGATGGTATTTCTGGGGCGCCCGTTCTTCGGCGCCGATATCCAGAAGCTCGGGAAACTGGCAGCAGACGGGGCGTTCGCCAGCGGTGTGGGCGAAGTGACCACGCGCGACATCATGGGCGCGTATGTCGAGCGCCTGCTCGAAGGCCTTGCCGGGATCGATCTCGCCAAGCTCGAAGGGTTGCGCGTCGGCTGGGACGCCGGAAACGGCGCGGCTGGCCCTGCGCTCGAAGCGCTGGCGGCCCGGCTGCCGGGGGAACACCATCTGCTCTTTACCGAAGTTGACGGACATTTTCCAAACCACCATCCTGATCCGACTGTGGAGGCGAACCTGACCGATCTGCGCGCGCTCGTCGCGGACAAGCAGCTCGATTTCGGAGTGGCTTTCGATGGTGACGGGGACCGGATTGGCGCGATCGATGGCACGGGACGCATCATCTGGGGCGATCAGCTCTTGATGATCTACGCTGAAGATCTGCTCAAAAACCGCCCGAATGCGACGATTATCGCCGATGTGAAGGCGAGCCGGGTGCTGTTTGACCGGGTGGCACAGTTGGGCGGGGAGCCGCTGATGTGGAAGACCGGCCATTCGCTGATCAAGTCCAAAATGAAGGAAACAGGCGCGCCACTGGCGGGCGAGATGAGCGGCCACGTGTTCTTCGCCGATGATTACTACGGCTTCGACGATGCGCTCTACGCCGGCGTTCGATTGCTGGCAGCCTCGGCGCGGCTCGGCCAATCGGTGACGCAGCTTCGCGGCGCGATTCCGCCGATGCGCAACACGCCCGAGCTGCGCTTCCAGGTCGACGAAAGTCGTAAATTCGCCGCGATGGCCGAGATTGCCGGGCGGCTGACCACCAATCCCGGCCCGGCGGTCGAAAGCGTCAACGCTATTGACGGCGTGCGGGTCAACACCGCCGACGGCTGGTGGCTGCTGCGCGCGTCGAACACGCAGGACGTGCTGGTCGCCCGCGCGGAAAGCGAAACGCCCGAAGGCCTCGACCGCCTGCTTGCGCAAATTGACGAGCAGCTGGCGTTGTCGGGGCTGGAACGCGGGGAATCCATCGGACACTGATCGGATGGCGCAGGTCTGGCGATGCACCGGGCTGGCATCGTCGGGGTTTCGAGTTGCGTCGCCTGCCAACATCGGCAAAGTCGCTTCGTGAGGAAGCTGAAGACAAGGTCAGGGGCGACGCCGTAAAAACGCGCAAGCCCTGCCTGTCCGAAAAAACGAGGTATGCATGACTTTGCCAATCGGGCCGCTGACCGGCCTTCGTGTGCTTGAATTCAGCGGCATCGGTCCGGGACCGCACGTTGCCATGTTGCTCGCCGATCTGGGTGCGGAAGTGGTGCGGATCGACCGGCCCGGAGCGGTGTCCGCCAATCCAGTGGTGGAACGCGCGCGTCACCGCTTGGCCGTCGATCTCAAGAGCGAGGAAGGCAAGGCGCAGGTCCGCGCTGCCGCTGCGAGCGCCGATGTGCTGATCGAAGGGTTCCGCCCCGGCGTCATGGAGCGGCTGGGGCTGGGGCCGGAGGAATTGCTGAACACAAATCCTCGCCTCGTCTATGCGCGCATGACTGGATGGGGGCAAGACGGCCCGCTCGCCCACGCCGCCGGGCACGACATCAATTACATCGCCATCACCGGAGCCTTGGCCGCCGTCGGCAAACCGGGCGAAACCGCCACACCGCCGCAGAACCTCGTCGGCGATTTCGGCGGCGGGTCAATGTATTGCGCTTTCGGGATCATGGCCGCGCTGTACGAGCGCGAGCGTTCGGGTAAGGGGCAGGTGGTCGACGCCGCCATCGTCGACGGAGCGACCAGCCTGATGAGCTTCTTCTTCGGGGTGCGCCAGATGCCGCATCTCAGCACGGAACGTGGCAAGGGGATGCTCGGCGGAGCGGCGCATTTCTACCGCTGCTTTACCTGTGCGGACGGCAAGGAAGTCTCGTTGGGGGCGATCGAGCCGCAGTTCTATGCCGAGCTGCTGGCGAAAACGGGGGCGCCGGAAGAATTGTCGCAGGGGCAGATGAACCCCGCCAACTGGGACGATTATGCCCAAAAGCTGGCCGCATTGTTCCTTACGAAAACGCAGGCCGAGTGGTGCGAACTGCTGGAAGGCACGGACGCCTGCTTTGCCCCGGTGCTGGGGATCGAGGACGTGCGCGACCACCCGCACATGAAAGCGCGCGGCGCCTATGTGGAACACGACGGGATCTGGCATACCGCCCCTGCACCGCGCTTCAGCCGCACGCCGGGCAGCGTTCGTTCCAGCGCGTATGACGGCGCGGCTGTGGTTTCCCGTTGGCAGGCCTTGGGGCAGGGGGCGGCATAATGGCGGGCAAGTTCTTTGACGAGTGGCAGGTTGGCGAGCGGATCGAGCACGAAATCCGCCGGACCGTGACCGAAACGGACAATCTTCTGTTTTCAACCATGACCCACAATCCGCAGCCGCTGCACCTTGATGTCGAAGCGGCCAAGGCAAGCGGGTTCGGGCAGATTCTGGTGAATTCGACCTTCACCTTCAGCCTGCTGGTCGGGCTGTCGGTGGGTGATACCACACTGGGTACGCTGGTCGCCAATCTGGGCTTCGACAAGGTGGTGACGCCCAAGCCGGTGTTTATTGGCGACACGCTGCGCGCGTTTTCCGAAGTCAAGGAACTCAGGGACAGCAAATCCCGCCCTGAGGCGGGGATCGTCACCTGGGTCCACGAAATGTGGAATCAGCGCGACGAGGTTGTGTGTCGGTGTGAGCGGTCGGCGTTAATCCGCCGGCGCGGCTGAACCGGCCGGCTCGCCGCCCAGCGCCTGCCACAGTAAGATCCGCGCGCGCCTCGTCCGGCCCAGCGCGGCAGCAGCCCGTTCGCCGCTGGCATCGGCGGCGCGGCGGGCTTCGAGCACTTCGAGAAAGCTGGCAAGGCCCGCACGGTAGCGGGTGTCCGCAAGGCTTGCAGCGCGTGTGAATTGATCGCGCTCTGCGACAGAAAGCCGCGCTTCGTTGTCGGCTGCCGTGACCACGCCATAAGCGGCTTCGGCATCACCCAAGGCGGTAAAAACCGTCCCGCGATAGGCCGCAAAAGCGGCACGCTTGTCGGCGGCGGCCGCGTCAATCCCTGCGTCCACGCGCCCGAAATCGAGCAGCGGCCCGGCAATCCCGGCGGCCAGCGTGCCAACCAGCGAATCTTCGTCGAAGAAATCCTCCGGGTCGAAGGCCAGCAGGCCGATGACACCGCTCAGCGTAATGCGCGGAAAGCGTGCGCGCGCGGCGGCGGCCAGATCGGCGTCGCTTACCGCCAGATTGGCAGCAGCAGCGGCCACATCGGGCCTGTTGGCGAGCAGATCGGATGGCAGCGCAGCGGGCGCCGCAGACGGCGCAAAGACGGGCGCGGGAGCGGCAAGCGCGGCGCGCACACTGGCGGCATCCAGCGCGGTCAGTGTCACCAGCCGCCCGATGAGGCGCGCACGCTCGCTCTCCAGCGCGGCCAAGCGCACCGCCGAGGAACTCGCAGTGGCTTCGGCGCGCACACGGTCAAAGCCGGGGGCGATGCCCGCATCTTCACGCACCTTGGCGAGCCCGGCGAGTTGGCGCGCGGCGGCGGCATCGGCCTCGATTGCGGTGGCGCGGGCATCGAGAACGCGCCAGTCGGTGATGCTGGCGGCGATTTCGGACAGCAGGCTGATCCGCACGCCCTGCGCCTGCGCGCTCGCAGCGTCGATCCGGGCGAGCGCCGCGCGCTCTTGCGCCTTCAGGCGGCCAAAGACATCAGGATCCCAGCTGGCGGTGATGTTCGCCCCGTAGGAGGTCTGTTCGGAGGGGATGAAGCCCTGCTGGCCCGCCTGCCCGAACTGCGCCGTGTTGATGCGGTTGCGGGTAACACCGCCATCGGCGGTGATGTTGGGCAGCCGTTCGGCTCCGGCACGGCGAGCCCCGGCGCGCGCCGCATCGATCCGCGCCGCCGCTTCGGCAAGGCTTGGGCCATTGGCAATCGCCGCTTCGGACAGGCTGCGCCAGGCCGGATCGTTTGCGGGCATCAGAGCGGCCAGCGCGATGCCGGTTGCGCCATCGGGCTGGAAGAAGAAGGCGGGCGGCAGGTCCGGCGATGGGGTGGCGATTTCCGGCGCGGGGTTCGCCATGCAGGCAGCCAGCGTCAGCGTCAGCGGCAGCAAGGCGGCCGCTAGAGTAGGGGAAAGGCGGCGCATTGCCTTAGTTCTCCTGCTTGGCAGGCGTGGTGGCGGCAGCGCCGGGCTTGGCGGGGATGAAGGCGTCGATCTGCTGACCGACGCGGAAGGCATCCGACGGGGGCAGCGCGTAGATCAGCTGCAGCACCCGCACATCGACGCGTTCGGCGGCGCTGTTGGTGAGCGAGCGTTTGGGCACCACCAGAGGCTCGGCACGCACGAAGGTCGCGTTGACGTGCAGCTCGGCCGCGCCGCGTGGGCTGATGACCGCCGGTTCGCCCAAGGCAACGCGCGCGACTTCGTTCTCGTCGATATCAACGCGGACGTGGAGCGGATTGGTTTCGCCCATCTGGATAAAGGGCTGGCTGTTGCTGCCGCTTTGGGTTGCCACGAATTCGCCCGGACGGATGTTCACGGCGAGAATCTCGCCCGCAATCGGTGCGCGCACGGTCAGGCGATCGATCTCGGTCCGGGCGGCAGCCGCAGCCGATTGCGCGGCGGCCAGGCGCGCGCGGGCAAGGCCGGCGCGGCTGGTCGCGGCGGCTTCCTCGCCCTCGGCCCGGATCACTTCGGCGCGGCTGACTGCGGCTTGATCGGCAATATCGCGGTACAAGGCGAGCTGCTGGCGTGCGGTTTTCTGCGCGGCGCTGGCCTCTGCTATCGAAGCACGTGCCTCGCTGATAGCGGCATTGGCCTGATCGAGGCTTGCGCGCGCCGCGCGGGCATCGACGGTGAACAGCACCTGACCCTTGGCCACCCGGTCGCCGGGGCTGACGCGGACATCGGTGACAAGGCCGGACAGGGCGGAGCCGATATCGATCAGTTCGCTCGCCGGTTCTACAATCCCCGCGCCTGCCACGCGAGGCTGATTGGCTAGCTTGCCAACCGCCTTGGGCGGCTGTTCGACCGGCTCGGCCAATGAGCGATCAGGCAGCCCGCCAAAGATCAGCCATGCGCCGATGGCAAGACCGATCAGCGCGGCAATCGGCAGGATCTGGCGGGCGAAGCTTAGATTGCGGAACATGGCGTCCTCGGCGGATGGAGAGGGGAGAGGGAGAGCGTTTTCAGGGCGGCATCAATGGTCATCGGGCATTTCCTTGCCATCATGCGTGATGCGTCCGTCTTCCAGAACGATGATACGGTCAGCCAGATCGAAGATGCGGTTGTCGTGCGTGACGATGATGCAGGCGCGGTCCGGCGCTACGGCGACTTCGCGCAAAAGGTCCATCACGCGGCGGCCCGATGAGGCATCGAGCGCGGCGGTCGGTTCGTCACACACCACCAGTCGCGGTTCGTGCACCAGCGCACGCGCAATGGCGACGCGTTGTTGCTGGCCACCGGAAAGCTGGCGCGGCAGCTTGTCGGCCTGATTGCCGATATTGAGCTTGTCCAGCAGCACCTTGGCCCGCTCGCGCGCCTCTTCACGCGGCATTCCTTGCGCGATCAGCGGCACAGCCGCGTTCGCGGCCACGTCGATCGAGGGGATCAGATTGTACTGCTGGAAGATGAAGCCGATATTCTGGAGCCGGAATTTGACCAGCTCGGTATCCGACAGCTTGTAGATGTCGGTGCCGAACACCTTCACCTCGCCCTCGGTCGGCCACAGGATCCCGCACATGATCGATATGAGCGTTGTCTTGCCCGAACCGCTTTCGCCCACGACATAGGTCATCTCGCCCGAGCGGATCTCGGTATCGATGCCGTGAAGCACGCGGATGGTGGTCTGCCCTGCCTCGAAATCGCGGGTGATGTTCCGTGCGCAAATTGCCGCTTCGGGCGTGCCGGCCTCCGTGGCTGTGGTCTGCATGGTCACGCCTCCGCTCACCGGAATACCGATGCTGGCTCGGTCTTGAGCACGCTGCGGATCGCGATCAGACCGGTGATGGCCAGGATGATGACCACGGCGAGCAGGCTGATCAGCGGGATCTGCCACGGGATGTAGAAGCCCTTGAAGAACGGATTGGCGCTGAACCCCTTGATAAAGGCAACCGTGCCGATCACGCCGAGCGCATAGCCGATCGTGCCCACCATGCCCGCCTGCGCGCCCACCATCTGCACGATCTTCGCATTGGTGACGCCGATGGCCTTTAGAGCGCCGAATTGCTTGATGTTATCGCGCAGAAACAGGCTGAAGGTCAGGCCGACGATGGCGATCCCGACGACGAAGCCGAGGAACACGGTGATCCCGAAATTGGTCGGGATGCCGGTGTTCTCGATGATGAAGTCGACCCCGGCCTGCGAAAATTCTTCGCGGGTCTCCGCCTTCAGACCGGTTTCGGCCTCGATCCGCGCGGCGACCTCTTGCGCGGTCTGACCGTCGCTGACACCGACCAGCACGAAGCTCAGGCGGTTGCGGGTGCCCGGCACGAAATTGAGCGCGCTGGAATAGCGGGTGTAAAGCACCACGGTGCTGGTGAAGCTGGGAATGGAATCCGCAATACCACGGATCACGGCGCGCTGATCGTTGAGTTCCAGCCGTTCACCGATCGCGCTTGCCCCGTTGGAGAACAGGCGCGTGGTGCCAACATCGTCGATCACCACGCTATCGGGCGCGTAAAGAACCGATTTGTCGCCCGTCGCCATGCGCTGCGGCATGCCGATCAGCGTTGCATCGTCGACGCCGATCACGGCAACACCTTCCAGATCGCCGTCCTTGGTGCGGACATTGGCCTGCGCGCGAAGATGGGGCACGGCCCATTCGACGCCCGGCACGGATCGCACCCGGTCGAGCGCGGTGCCAGGCATGGCGTAGCTGACATCGGTTGTCCGGCTGACCGGGTCCATCACCCACACCTCGGCCTCGGGCGCGTTGTAAACGCCGCTCGCCCCGCGTTCGACGAGGTTGACGAAGATCGTCATCTGCTGAGTTATGAGGAGGGTGGAAAAACCGATGCCGAACAACAGCCCATAGAACTTCTGGGCGTCCCCGGTGAGCATCCTGATCGCGATCCAAAGCACGTGGGCAGGAACCTTTATCAGCAGACAGGGTTGCGAAAACAGGCGGTCGGATGCATTAGTGAACGGTAACGTTTTATTGAACGGAGCCGTTCAACTTGTCAATCTGCGGTTCATCTGAACCCGAACATAAATCCGTTCGTCGCAAGGCAGGGCGTCCGTTCGACGCGTCAAAGCGGGCTGCAATTGTTGACGCCGCGGCGCACCATTTTTTTCACTACGGCTATGCTGCCACTGCAATCGAGCAGGTTGCCGCCGACGCGGGGGTGTCCAAGGTCACGATCTACAACCAGTTTGGGGACAAGCGCGCACTTTTCGTCGCTGCCGTGGAGCGCGAGTGCGAGAAATTGCGCGGACATTTTTCGATCGAGCACGCGGCCCCAGGGTCGATACGCGACCGCCTCACGGCAATCGGCCAGGCAATCGTCGCCTTCCTGTTCCGTCCCGAGATGCTTCAGTTCGAACGCCGCATCGCCGCCGAGACCGAAGCGGAGCCGGCCATCGGCGCGGCGTTTCTGGAGGCCGGCCCGTGGCGCATGAAGCATGGCTTTGCGGCCTATCTCAGCCATGCGGTGAGTGCCGGAGAACTGGCAATCCCTGATCCGATGCTGGCGGCCGAACAGTTTGTGTCTCTGTGCAAGGGCATGGGCGATCTGGAGCGTCGATTCGGTGCCATCGTCACCCCGGAACAACGCGACCGGCGCATCCTTGGCGCCGTTGAAATGTTTCTTGCCGCCTATGGCACCACGCCGTCGCTCGCGCCGACGGATCGATAATTCGCATCACGCTGTTCGAAAATTAGCATCATGCGCGAAGCGGCGCATTATCTTGCCATTCATCGCGTGTGTCCTACATTGTGACCTGACGAAAGGAATCCCCTGTAATGAGTCAGCAAAACGATCCCCAGCCGCAAGGCGATGGCCCTAACCCGTGGGTTAAACAGCTGATGATCTGGGGTGGGATCTTTCTTGCCCTGCTGCTTGTGGTGACCATGTTCAGCAACGCGGGCCAGACCAATGGCGCCGCGATCCGCTATTCCGACTTCCGTGCCGCTGTCGCCGAAGGTGAGGTGCAGGAGGTTCAGATGGGCGCAGAGCTGATCACAGGCACGCTCAAGAATGGCGAAGCGTTCACCACCGTTCCGGTGCCCAACGATGTCGAAATCACCAAGCTGATGGAAGACAACGATGTGCGCTTCACCGGGAAGCAGCGCGAAGGCCAGAATGTCCTGTTGTTCATTCTGCTCAATTCGCTTCCGTTTCTGCTGATCCTCGGAATCGCCTTCTTTGCTCTGCGGCAGGCCCAGAAGGGTGGCGGCGCTGGCGGTGCAATGGGCTTTGGCAAATCGAAGGCCAAGCTGTTGACCGAACGTTCGGGCAAGGTGACGTTTGATGACGTCGCCGGGATCGACGAAGCCCGCGAGGAATTGCAGGAGATCGTCGAATTCCTGCGCGATCCGCAGCGTTTTTCGAAGCTCGGTGGCCAGATCCCCAAGGGCGCATTGCTCGTCGGTTCGCCCGGCACCGGCAAGACCCTGCTGGCCCGCGCCATTGCGGGTGAGGCGGGCGTGCCGTTCTTCACCATTTCGGGCTCGGATTTCGTCGAAATGTTTGTCGGCGTCGGCGCCAGCCGTGTCCGCGACATGTTCGAACAGGCCAAGAAGAACGCTCCGTGCATCGTCTTCATCGATGAAATCGACGCGGTCGGCCGTTCGCGTGGCAACGGCCTTGGCAATTCCAATGATGAGCGAGAGCAGACGTTGAATCAGCTGCTCGTCGAAATGGACGGGTTTGAAGCCAACGAAGGCATCATCATCATCGCGGCGACCAACCGTCCCGATGTGCTTGATCCAGCCTTGCTGCGGCCGGGCCGCTTCGATCGTCAGGTCGTCGTGCCGATTCCCGATATCGACGGGCGCGAGAAGATTCTCGGCGTGCACATGAAGAAGGTGCCGTTGGCGCCCGACGTGAACCCCCGCGTGATTGCGCGCGGTACGCCGGGCTTCTCTGGCGCGGATCTCGCCAACCTTGTCAATGAGGCGGCTCTGCTTGCAGCCCGCCGCAACAAGCGGCTGGTGGCGATGCAGGAGTTCGAGGACGCGAAGGACAAGGTCATGATGGGCGCCGAGCGTCGCAGCATGGTCATGACCGACGACGAGAAGAAGATGACCGCCTATCACGAAGCCGGTCACGCGATTGTCTCGGTGTTCGAACCAGCTTCTGATCCGATCCACAAGGCCACCATCATTCCGCGCGGCCGCGCGCTGGGCATGGTGATGCGCTTGCCGGAACGGGACAGCTATTCCTACCACCGCGACAAGATGCATGCGAACCTTTCGGTAAGCATGGGCGGACGCGTGGCGGAAGAGATCATCTTCGGACACGACAAGGTCAGTTCGGGCGCGTCTTCGGATATCCAGTATGCGACCAATCTGGCGCGCAGCATGGTGACCCAGTGGGGCATGTCCGACAAGCTTGGCCCGCTTCAGTACGAGGAGCAGTCTGACGGCTACCTGGGAATGGGCGCGGCGCAACGAACCTTCCGCTCGGGCGAAACCAATCAGCTCATCGACAGCGAGATCAAGGGTCTGGTTGAAGGGGCGCACCAACGTGCCACCGACATCCTCAAGACCAATGAGGACCAGCTCCACCTGCTCGCCCAGGCGCTGCTTGAATACGAGACGTTGACGGGTGACGAGATCAAGGCGTTGCTTGATAACGGCAAGATCGAGCGTCCCGATGCTCCGCGCGGGGTCACTGTACCGCCGCAGGTTCGTGGCTCAACCATCCCCAAAGCGGGCAAGCGGTTTGGCAAGGGCGATGAAGCGCCGCAGGGCGCTTGATCCGGCTGAAGACCATGTGACACAAAAAGGGGCGCCGGAAGCAATTCCAGCGCCCCTTTTTTGTGTTTGTCCTGCGTCTGGCCTGCCGGTTCAGAACGCGCCCAACACGCCCAAAATCAGCAGGAACAGCGTTACGACAATCTGTGTGCTGACCAGTAGAACACAGAACCGCCACACGGCTGAAAAACGGCTGAGACCGTAGGCATAGCGCAGTTGCTTGTAGAGATGCACCGGCGCGGCCACGATGAACAGCACGGCTGCCCAATTGGCACCGCCGGGGATCGTCGCCAAAATCGACATGACAATAAACAGCAGCGACATGAAGCTGAGCGAGTAGGTGATGAAAACCGCGTGGTCGTAAGCCTTAAACTGCCGCCGCCATGCGAACATCAGCCACAAGAACGGCAGTGACAGCGGGATCAGCAGCCAGCTGAATTTGTAGCCATTCGACTGCAGCTTGTAGAGCATCAGGCTCGGATTTTCTCTCCATTTCTTTATTATGGTCTCGCCGAATATATCCCTGTCGCTTGGCTCGAGCACAAAACTACTCTCTCCGCCAAGTGAGATTCTCGTTTGTGCGTCGTCGGTTGCTTCATTATCCGCGCCAATCATTTTGCCAAGAACAGCCATTTCGGCATCGATCTGCTGGCGCCGCTGGTCGCCCTTTCCCAAGCTATCGCGTTCCTGTTCGAGCAAGGTAATCTGCTGTTGGATTTCCGTCGTGAAGTCAGAACGATCGGTCAAGCCGTCGATCATTCCCTCGCCCAAATCGGTTGGCGCAGTTATGCCAACCATCTGAAATACTGCGAACATGGCAAAGACAGTAAAGAGGAACATCGATATCGGGCTGACGAACCGGGCGCGCTCGCCGGCGATGTATCGGCGGGTCAGATTGCCCGGCTTGAAGGCCAGCAATGGCAGTGTTTCCCACAGTTTGCCGTCAAGGTGCAGCACGCCGTGCATGATATCATGCCCAATTGCGCCGAGGCTGCGGTGAAGGTGCGCTTTCTGGCCACATTCGGGGCAATAGTGCCCGGAAAACAGCGTTTTGCAATTGGCGCATGTGACCAGCCCGGAGGCGTGGCCGTGGGTGTTGCCTGCGATCGGCTCTGCCGCTTGGCCAAGCAGTCCGCCTTCGATTATCGTGCCAATGCCGTCGCTCAACCCGCTCATTGCACGCCCCCACAGTACGTTTAACCTACTATAGGCACCTTTCGCGGCGCCGCAAAAGCGCGCATTTTGCGAGCCCTATCTGGTGGCCAACTTTCGCTCGATGGCGGTCCACAGTTGGGCCATGGCCCGCGCCGCCGGGGAGCGAGCGGCGAAGGCGCCTACAGGCTTGCGCTCCACTGCGCACTGCTCCACCGCGCTGGCGAGCGGTATGACCGGCCATGTCGGATTGGCGGCTCGCGCTTCCTTGTGCAGGCCTCGGCGCAGATCGAGCATCGACAGAACGGGGAGTATCGGCGGGTGACCCTTGCCTGCGCCGCGCACTTCATCAACCACCACATCAAACGCCCGGGCCGATAGCGGAGATGGAGGAAGAGGGACGATGATCAGATCCGCAGCGCGGATGATCTGGGCGCTTAACTCGTTAAGAACTGGCGGACAATCGAAAATGATCCGGTCGTATTCTTTGCCCAGCGCCGATGTCAGTTTGGCCAGCCGTTTCTTCTTCCCCAACTGATCAAGGTGACGGTCGAGCGCACGGATGCTTTCGTCCGCCGGCAGCAGATCAAGGCCCGGATAGTCGGTCGGTTGCACCAGTTTAAAGGGATCGCTGCCATCCGCGAAGATGCTGTCTGCGCTGCGTTTTTTCTTGGGATCGATGCCCAGCAGAAAGCCCGAACCATTGGCCGCATCCAGATCCCACAGCAAGGTCTTGCGGCGCGAGATGCTGGCCGCGCACCACGCCAGGTTAACCGCCAGCGTCGTCTTCCCGACTCCGCCCTTGACGCTGTAGATTGCGATCGATGCCATTCTGCGTGCCGCCTTGAAGTGTTACGTAATTGTTACAAGGCCAAGGGATAGCGGCGCTTCGTCCGATGGCAAGCGCCGCAAGAGCGCCGTCAAGAAGTGGTCAAGCCCCAGTCTGGACCGGTCTGGCTAGGGTCAAGGACGATCAAGGGGCGGCCTGAAACGATCAAGGGGTGGTCTGAGCCGGGCAAACGCCGGTCCGAACCACCCCCCGTATCAGGCGAAAATTGTATCAGCCGCATATTGCGACGAAAATCCTTATCCGTCGTAATCGCTGCCGAGTGAGGAAGTGCGCGCCGGAGCCGATGCCGTGATCCGCAGCGCTTCGGCCGACTGGCTCAGCGAGCCGATTTCGTCAGCTTCATCCTCGTCATCGGGCAGGATCTTCTGAAGGCTGGTAACGAGCGATTCGTGCAGCGCCCGCGGCCCGACGGTTTCCTCGGCGATTTCGCGCAAGGCGACCACCGGGTTCTTGTCGCGATCACGGTCGATGGTCAGTTCGCTGCCCCCCGAAATCTCGCGCGCACGCTGCGCAGCCAGCAGGACAAGGTCAAACCGGTTCGGGATCTTGTCGACGCAATCTTCAACGGTAACGCGTGCCATGGGCGGCCTTTTGTCAGAATCGAAATGGAAATATGAGGAACGCGGGCTAAGTCCGAAGGCGCGTAAAGTCAAGGAAAGGGGGCAGCGGCTCGCCCATCAGGCGCGGCAGTTGCGGCGGGAAGGTATGGTGTTGCAGCTTACGCACGTTATAATGCGATATGGTCGTCGCCCCTGCAACATCCGCCGAAACCCCCAATTCTGCCACGGGCGGGCCCGATTATTGCGATCTCGAGCCGTTCAGCATTTCGGCAGCCGACCATGAATTCACATTCTACCCGCACGGACGCGACCGTCTGAAGTCGCTGATTGCGATGATCGACAGCGCCGAGCGGGAACTCAAGGTGTTCTACTACCTGTTTGACAGCGACACCTCTGGTACGATGGTGCGCGATGCGCTGGTGGCGGCGGCGCGGCGCGGGGTCAAGGTGGCGCTGATCGTCGATGATTTCGGCAATGATGCCGGGGCCGAGTTTTTTGAGCCGCTGACTGAGGCGGGCGGCAGTTTCGCCATCTTCGCGCGCAGGCTCACCACCCGCTATCTGGTGCGTAATCACCAGAAGTTCGTGATTGCGGACGAGGCACGGGTGATGACCGGCGGGGCCAATGTCTCCGACCACTATTTCGCGCTTCCCGCCGATAATGGCTGGTGCGATCTGTCGGCCGCAATCGAAGGCGCGGTGGTGGAGCAGTTCAGCCAGTGGTTCGATCTGCTGGCCAGGTGGGTTGCCAATGAAGATGCTGGCCGGACCAAGAAGCTGCGGCGGCTGCGCCATATCGTCAAGGATTGGGAGGGCGGCGATGGGCCGGTGCGCCTGCTGGTTGGCGGCCCGCTGGTGCGGCGCGGCCATTGGGCCTGGGTGTTCAAGAAGGATTTGCGCACGGCAAAGCGGCTGGATGCGGTATCTGCCTATTTCTCGCCGCCGCGCAGCTTTCGTCGCCTGATCCGGCGGGTCGCACGGCGCGGCGAGGTGCGGCTGATCCTGGCGGGCAAATCGGACATTTCCGCCGCGATCGACATGGCGCGGTCGCTGTATGGCAGGCTGCTTCGCGCCGGCGTGAAGATCGCGGAATTCGGCGTGTGCAAGCTGCACATGAAACTGCTGGTGGTGGACGATGCGAGCTATATCGGCAGTGCCAACCTCGACAAGCGGTCGTTCCGGATCAATGTCGAACTGATGGTGCGGATCGAGGATGCCGGACTGGCGGCAAAACTGCGCGAGCTGATCGACCACATGGAAGCATCCAGCGACGCGATGACGCTGGAACGTTACAGGCGCGAAAGCACCTTTTTCACACGCCTGCGCTGGCGGGTGGTTTACTGGCTGTCGCTGGCGGAATACCGCATCAGCCGGGTCAGCGCGAGCTGAGGCACGCCTTTGCGTCCGGCAGGATTATTCGAAGCCGTAGTCCGAATAATCCTTGTACGCGGGCGAGGTGAACTTGGTAATGTCGCTCTGGAAGTGAAGCGGCACGTTGCCGGTGGAACCGTGGCGCTGTTTTGCCACGATCAGGGTGGCACGCCCTTGCAGGCCTTCAAACTTCTCCTCCCACATCCGGTACTTTTCCTGCACATCGGGCGCGCTGCTGGCGTCAGGCGTGTCGGGCTTTACCAGCAGATGATAGTAATCGCCGCGGAAGATGAACCAGACCATGTCGGCGTCCTGCTCGATCGAGCCGGATTCGCGTAAGTCGGACAGCATCGGGCGCTTGTCCTCGCGCTGCTCGACGGCGCGGGACAACTGCGAAAGCGCGATCACCGGCACCTGCAACTCCTTGGCCAGCGTTTTCAGGCCACGGCTGATTTCCGAGATTTCGTTCACCCGGTTGTCGTTGGCGCGGCCCGAGCCTTGGAGCAGTTGCAGGTAATCGACGATGATCAGGCCGATATTATGCCGCCGCTTCATCCGCCGCGCACGGGTGCGAAGGCTCCCGATGGTGAGCGCCGGCGTATCGTCGATGTATAGCGGCAGTTCGGCAAGGCGCTGGCTGGCATAGGACAGCTTCTGGAAATCCTCACGGCTCAGCTTACCGCTGCGCAGCGCTTCGGAGGAAATCTCGGCCTGTTCGGCCAGAATACGGGTCGCGAGTTGGTCCGCGCTCATTTCCAGGCTGAAGAAGGCGACCGGCGCGCCGTAGTTGAACTCGCCCCCGTCGCGCTGCCATTCCAGATGCTTTTCGGCGCAGTTGAAGGCGATGTTGGTCGCAAGCGACGTTTTGCCCATGCCCGGACGCCCGGCAAGGATGATAAGGTCCGAAGGGTGCAGACCTGCGGTTTTCTGGTCGATATTGGCAAGCCCGGTCGTCTTGCCTGACAAGCCGCCGCCCGATTGCATCGCCGCCTCGGCCAGCTTGATGGCGTGCATCGCGGCTTCGCGGAAGGTGGAGGCTTCGCGGCCCGTGGCTGCGCCTTCGGCCACGCGGAACAGATCGGCTTCGGCCTGCGCGATGCGATCGAGCGGGGAGGTGTCTTCCGAAGTGTCGAGCGCACCTTCGACCAGCCCGCGCCCGACGCTGACCAACTCGCGCAGCAAGGCCAGGTCATAGATCTGCTGCGCCAGTTCGCGCGGGGCCAGCAGGCCCGCGCCGCTGGCCGTCAACTGCGCCAGATAGCTGGTGCCGCCCAGCTCCTTCAAAGCCTCGTCCGCCTCGAAATAGGGGCGCAAGGTCACAGGCGAGGCGGTCGCGTTGCGTTCCAGCAAGGCAAGCACACGGGTGTAGATGCGATCATGCAGGCCTTCGAAGAAATGATCGGCGCGAATCGGCACCTGCAATTCTTCCAGCACCCGGTTGTCGATCAGCACCGCGCCCAAAAACGCAGCTTCCGCTTCGAGATTGTAGGGCAGCTTGCGCGTTACGACATCGGGATCGGCGGCAGATGCCTTGATCGGGGTCACTTTTTCGGGTTCGGCCATCGCCCCAAATGGCCGCGAGTGGCCCTTTCGCGCAAGAGTGATCGCGGCCAATATTTATTTGCGATGCTGTGGATAGTGGGGAGAGCGCGTCGAAGTGCTTGAAGTCCCGCCCCCCGATCTGCGAAGGCAGTCAAATGGCCGATCCGCCGCCCGATTCCCTGCCCCCTTCGCCTGCGCCCGGTGCCGCGGGATCGCACCGCATTGCCCAGGTAACACTGGATGAAGCGACGATCCTTTGGCGCAACGCCGATGTCGAACAGGAACGGCGCGTGGCGATCTATGATCTGATCGAGGAAAACAGCTTCAAACCGGTGCGGTCGGCCGAACGCGGAAACCGTGGGCCCTATCACCTGCATCTGTCGGTGACCGATGGCCGGTTGGGGATGGATATCCGCGATACGGGCGACGTGCTGCTGGAAACGCTGTTGATCGGCATGGCCCGGTTCCGCCGCCCGATCCGCGAATATTTCGCGATCTGCGATTCCTATTATCAGGCGATCCGCAAGGCCACCCCGACCGAGATCGAGACGATCGACATGGCCCGGCGCGGGATCCATAACAACGCCGCCGAATTGCTGCTGGAACGGCTGGACGGCAAGGTCGAAACCGATTTCGCCACGGCCCGCCGCCTGTTCACGCTGATCTGCGTGCTGCATATCAAGGGCTAGGGCGGGGGCAGCGGAGGGCGACATGGTGGCATCGCGCGCAAAAGGCGCCAAGCGTGCGCGCACGCGCAGCCGCGGCGCGCGTCGGCGGCGCTGGCTGCTTCGGCTGACATCGCTTGCGGTGCTGTTCGGCATCGCTTTTGCCGCATGGTTGTGGTGGGACATGCGCAGTTGGCGGCCCGATGAGACGCGATACCCCGAACAAGGCGCGCTGGTGCCAGCAGGCGCAGGCGAAGTGGGTTTTGCCACGTTGAAAGCCGTTGGCGCGCAGTTTGTCTATCTGCCGCTGGCAACCGCTTCGCCAGCGGGCTTTGCCGAACGCTTTGCGCGCGCGCGGCAGGCTGGCCTGCAAGTTGGTGTGGTGCTTGATTTTGACCCGTGCCTGGGGGCTGACGCGCAGAGCGGGATGTTCGCCCAGATGGTGCCGCGCGATACCGGGCTGCTGCCGCCTGCGATCGGCCTGGACCGGCTCGCCGATGGCTGCATCCCCAAGGTCAGCGATGCGGCGGTCGAAAGCGAATTGATGACCCTGATCAACCAGATCGAAACCCACGCCGGTCGATCCGCGATTCTCAAGCTGGGTGCCGCTTTTCAGGACCGGCACAAGACGGCGACCACGATGGCGCGCGATCTGTGGTTGGCGCGCGACCGGGCGCGGCCTGACTATGCAGGCCGGCCGTGGCTGCTATGGAGCGCCAATTCGGCGTTGGTGACGGAAGCGGCGGCAGAGCCGGTTGAGTGGGTGGTGGTGCAGAAATGACCCTTGAAGATGCGCAGGAACGCAGCCTGATTGCCGCCGCTTTTGCTGCGGCCGAGCATGCCTATGCGCCCTATTCCGATTACCCCGTGGGCGCGGCGCTGTTGTTTGAAGACGGCGCGGTCATCACCGGCTGCAACGTCGAAAATGCGAGCTATGGTCTGGCCCTGTGTGCCGAGACAGTGGCGGTCGCCAAGGCCTTCGAAGCCGGGCGCCGCGGCGGGTTGGTGGCGGTCGCAGTGGTCGGATTGAAGGCCGACCGCGAACCGATCACCCCTTGTGGTCGTTGCCGTCAGGTTTTGAACGAAGTCGCAGCCTTGGGCGCGACCGATCCGATGGTGCTGTGCGTCAGCAAGGATGATGTGCGGCGCATTACGCTCTCTGCGCTTTTGCCGCATGCTTTTGGCCCATCGCACCTCGGCTGATCCAAGACCCGGCTTTCGCCCCGATTGAGGCTTTGCTCCACCCACAAAAAACGGGCCGGAAGGCATGCTTCCGACCCGCTGGTTTTGCTGTGACGCGGATGACGTCTTAGAACTTGGCGCCAACGGCGACGACGACCTGATGACGGTTGTCATTCGCGTCGATACCCAGAATGTCGCCCACGTTGTAGGTCGAGTAACGATATTCGAGACGGCCAAAGAAGCCGTTGAAATCGTGTTCGAACCCGGCGCCGGCGCGGATGCCTTCGAGATCGTTGTTGAGATCGACATCGAGGCGGCTGTATCCGCCCTTGAGATAGATGATGTCGTTATCGTCCATAACGTAGCCCAGACGCAGGCCAGCATAGAGATCGAGGCCGGCGTTGCCGATGCCGTCGCTGATCGAGGTGTCGGTCACTTCGGCTTCGACGCCGATGATGCCCTGACCCGACTGGACGTCGTAACCGGCAGTCACGCCATAAACCGCGCCGTCTTCGTTGGCGTCGTTGCCGCCGACTTCGAGATTGATCACGTCATAGCCGCCGAGAACGCCGACAAAGAAGCCGGAGTTGTCGGAGCCGGTGTCCTGTGCCGCTGCCGGAACAGCCGCCAGCGCCGCACCCAAGGCGAGGGTAATCGTGAATTTGTTCATCGTGATGTTCCTATCGTAAACCTGATGTTGCGCGATAGTCGAACACGCGGTCGCAGAGAATGGGCTTCGGTATGACCGCCCCATCTTCCTTACTCGGTGTTGCAGCTTTGTAACAATAAGCCACCTGAGGCAGGCGATTACTCGGCCTGCTCGATCCATTCCACCAATGCAGCCAGACATTCGCGGCCCAGCATCTTGCACCGCTCCGGCGACCACCCTTGTTCAGGCTCGGGGAAATCGGCCAGATCCTTGTACGGCATTTCCAGCGTCATCGCGACCGCACCAAAGCGTTCGGCGAGCTGGTTGGTGCTCATCGAAAGGTTTGCGCGTCCAGGGGAGGCTTTGGGATAGCCCAGCTTGGTCTGGAAATCGGGTGTGCGCCGGTCGAGGATCTGCTGGTAGCGATCATAGCCCGCGCCCTGTTCTTCGGTCCAGGACGGGATGCCATCGAAGCCCGCGATGAACACCGCCGGGATCGCCTCGTCGGCGTGGACATCCATCGCGAAATCGACGCCTGTCTGGTCCATCCGGTTGCGGATCGCGAGCACTTCGGGCGAACGGCCGGATGTCGGTTCAGCCCATTCGCGGTTGAGATTGGTGCCGACGGCATTGGTTCGCAGGTGCCCGCGGCGCGAACCATCGGGGTTGCAGTTGGGGACCACATGGATGCGGCACTGCTTGCGTAAGCCGCGGGCGACCGGATCGGCGGGATCGGTCAGGCAGGCCAGCGCGCCTTCCATCCACCATTCGGCCTGCGTTTCGCCCGGATGCTGGCGGGCGTAAAGCCACACCTGCATCGACCCCTCGCCCATTTCCAGGCAATCGATCGATTGACCATCCAGCGTGGTGCCGAGCCGGACGTAATCCACCCCTTCGCTCGCCGCGGCCTCGGCAATCAGATCGTGGTGCCGCTCCATCGAATAGGGCGCGAAATAGGCGCACCAGAAGACGCCGCCTGCCGGGATGTAGCGCACCGTCAGCGTGCCGCCATCCTCGTCCTTGTCGAAGCTGGAGGCCGCGCGCGCCCAGTAGGCGCGGTCTTCGGAAACACAGGCGTCGTAATCGGGCCAGCCGCCCGGATAGGCGCTGGCATTCAGGCCAGTGATCTTGAGGGCAACCTCCTCGCTAGCCGGCGCTGCCACGCGAAAATGGAACCACTGGAAGAATTCGGAATCCGTATCGCGCCGGATCGCGAGGCGCGCGGTGCGCCCTTCGATCCCCAGCACATCAATATTGCCGCTGTCGAAACCGGCATCGATAAAAAGAGAGGTCATGGGGCCGCCTGTAGATTTTTCACGTCGATCGTTACGGTCTCGCCATTGCCACCGGGGAAGCCTGCAAACAACCCGGCAGCAAGCGTGCGGGCGCTGGCGTCGACCTGCGAATAGGGCGATTTGACCCCGGTTGCGAGCTGTGCGCGCCCTTCCCACAAGGTCGCGCCGCCCGTTTGCGCGATGCGCACCGACAATTCGGTGATGGCGTTGGCGTCCTCGCGTCCGCCGCCCAGATTGATACCGACCCCCATGCCAAGTCCCGATCCAAAGCCACCAGTTTGCCCCCCGACGCCGACGCTGACCGGCCCACCGCGGCGCACAGGCGATGCGGCAATCGGTGCGCGGCTGGTGCGGATGGTGGCAATCTGCCCGGCCTGCGCGCCTTCCGGCACCACAGCGTAGCCGAGCGCGGCGAGTTCATTGGCGACAGCGGCGGCAAAGGCCCGGCGTGCGCTTTCGTTGCTGATTTCTTCGGGGAAGCTGATAGCGATGGTGCCTTGGCCCAGCCCGGCGGGGCTGTCTGCCACGAAGCGCGTCACTTCGACGGGGCCGGTGTAGGGCGACGTCGCACAGGCAGACAGCGCCAGCGCGGTAACAGCGGCGAGGGGGGCAAGCAGGCGGGCAGGCAGCATAGCGCAGGTTCCTTTTGGTACGTCCTGACTATAGGGTGCGCCGGGCCCCATGCACAGACCCCTGCGTTTGTGATCCAGGTTGAGAAAATTGAAATGGATGACGGGGTAGGGCTTTGCGCATGACATCTTCCGGCAAACCTTCCGTCCTTGTCACCGGCGGCGCAGGCTATATCGGCAGCCATGCCGTGCTGGCCTTGCGCGATGCAGGCTGGCCGGTGGCGGTGATCGACAATCTGACCACGGGCTTTCGCTTCGCCATTCCCGAAGGCGTGCCGCTGTATGAAGGCGATATCGCCGACGCCGATCTGCTGGCGCGGATCTTTGCCGAGCAGCAGACGGGTGCGATCATGCACTTTGCCGGGTCGATCGTGGTGCCCGAAAGCGTTGCCGATCCGCTCAAATATTATCACAACAATACCGCCAAAAGCCGCGCCCTGATCGCGGCGGCCGTGGCGGCGGGCGTGCCGCATTTCATCTTTTCCTCGACCGCGGCGACCTATGGCATCCCCGATGTTGCCGCAGATTCCCCCGGCGTGTCGGAAGATACGCCGCAGCGCCCGATCAATCCCTATGGCTGGTCCAAGCTGATGACCGAGCAGATGCTGGCCGATGTCGCGGCCGCGCATCCGATGAACTATGGCGTGCTGCGCTATTTCAATGTCGCCGGCGCCGATCCGCAGGCGCGCAGCGGGCAATCGACCGCAGGCGCCACGCATCTGATCAAGGTCGCCATCGAAGCGGCGCTGGCCTTGCGCGAATCGGTCAGCGTGTTCGGCACCGATTATGCGACCCCCGATGGCACCGGTGTGCGTGACTATATCCATGTCAGCGATCTGGCCGCCGCCCACGTGCTGACGCTGGAGGCGCTGATGGCGGAGCCTGCGAGATCGCTGACGATGAATTGCGGCTATGGCCTGGGCTTTTCCGTGCGTGAGGTGCTCGACGCGGTCGACCGGGTGACGAATCGCAAGATCGACCGCCGGATCGAAGGGCGCCGCGCGGGCGATCCCGATTCGCTGATTTCCGATCCGGCGCGGCTCAAACAGACCCTTGGGTGGCAGCCGCAGCACGCGCAGCTCGACACGATTGTCGCCCATGCGCTCGCCTGGGAGCGCAAACTGGCCGATTTGCGCGCCGGGTGATCGCCATGCCGTGCCAAGTGCATTGACGCGCGGGGGCGTGGCCGCTAACGGCTCGCTTCAATTATTCGCGCGTCGGGCTCGATCCGGCGCGTTTTCATTTGAAAGCTGAGAGCCATGAAGATCGTCAACAGCCTCAAGTCGCTCAAGGGTCGTCACCGCGACAACCGCGTGATTCGTCGTCGCGGCCGCACCTATGTGATCAACAAGACCGATCGTCGCTTCAAGGCCCGCCAGGGCTGATTGGCGCGGCTGCCCGGCACGGGCGGCTGATGAAATTGGCGGCCCGCCTCCTTACCGGAGCGCGGGCCGCACGCATTTGGGGGGCAGGCGGCGTGCAAAAGGCGGTGGTGTTCGATGTGGGCCGCGTGCTGTTTCAGTGGCAGCTGGGCGCATTGTTCGAAAAGCTGATCGACGATCCGCAGGAACTGGAATGGTTCCTTGCCCATGTCGTGACCGAAGAATGGCATTTCGAACACGACCGGGGCCGCGCGCTGGCCGATATGGTGCGCGAACGGATCGCGCAATTCCCCGCCTACGAATCGCACATCCGCGCCTATCAGGCCCGCTTCAACGAGACGGTGCCGGGGCCGATCGCGGGATCGCACGCAATCGTGGAGCGGCTGGCGGATGCGGGCGTTCCGCTGTTCTGCCTGACCAATTTCGGTGACGAGTTCTGGCAAGGTTTCCGCCCCACCCAGCCGATCTTCGACCACTTTGCTGACATTATCGTATCGGGCGTGGAGAAGGTGGCGAAGCCCGAGGCGCGGATCTATCAGATCGTGGAGGAACGCAGCGGACGCACGGGCGAAAACCTGTTCTTCACCGATGACAATCCGGCCAACATCGCAGCCGCGCAGGCGCGCGGGTGGGACGCGCATCTGTTCACCGACGCGCCCAGCCTTGAGGCGCAGCTTCACGCCGCCGGGCTGCTTTAAGGTCTTAGCCTTCGTCCACGCGCTGTCCGGCAATCAAAACCCCCGGTCGCGCGCTGTGGGATCAGCGGGCGCCGGGGGTCGTGGAGCTCTGTCACGGCGGGAGAGGAAAGCCGTACAGAGAGGGGACGCAGTATCAGGCCGGGATCAGCCGTTGCACTTGGCCAGCTCTTCGGCGGTCATGTCCTCGCCATCGAACTTGAAGGTCGCGATTTCGCCGAACTTGCGGTTCAGGCCACGGCACACGCGCAGCGGGCGAGAAGTGGTCTTGTTGGCGACGCACATGGCATCCTTGCAGGCCCATGCCACGCCGTCAGCGACGGTGCGGGTTTCGCTTGTCGGGGCCGACAGCACGGCGGTGTAATAGGGTGCGCCAGCGGCATTGGCGGGCGCTGCGCCACCGGCGACGCCAAAGCTGAGGCCCGTATAGACCAACGCCGATGCGAGGATTGCGAGCTTGCCGGTGCGGGGAATCGAGAGGGTGTTGAACATGGGGGTAATCCTTGCGTTGCTATGTTGGGGCCGTGGCCCTCTGGTCTCACTCGCGGTATTTTGCAATGCAACATTTCGATTCGAAACCAGTTGCTAATCGCCACCTACCTACGTAGGTTGCGGGTTGCAACTGGAAACTGAATTTTTTTGTGAGGCCGTCAAAAAGCGGTTACACATGACCCCCGACGGGGAAGGAATACGCATCATGGGTGAATTGAGAGAACCGCTGCGCGAGCTGATCGAATGCGGCCTGCCGCAGGCGCTGGAGGTGATGGGCGAACGCTGGTCGTTCATGATCCTGCGCGCAAGTTTCAACGGTCTCAAGCACTTCGAAGAGTTCCTCAGCGAGCTCGGCATCGCCCGCAACATCCTTTCCAACCGGCTGGCCAAGCTGGTCGAGCACGGCATCCTGAAGCGCGAACCGTGCGCCGATGATCGCCGCAAGATCGAATACCGGTTGACGGAAAAGGGCCTGGATCTGCTTCCGGCGATGCTCGCATTGCGCCAGTGGGGCCAGAAATACGGCAGCGAAACGGTGGTCGAAGATCCGGTGCTGGTGGACGAACTGGACCGGTTGCCGATCGGCCCGGTATCCATCCTGGCGCATGATGGCCGCATCCTTGGGCCGCAGGATCTGTGGCTGACGCGTCCCGAAGACCTCGGCAAGCGGGCCGATGGCACCTTTGCCACGCCTGGCGCCGCGCTGGACAAGGGGGATGTCGTCGATCTGCAGGCGGCCAAGGCAGCCGCTGCGCGATAGGCGCTTTTTCGCTTTTTTCGTCGATAGCCCCCGCGCGGCAGGTGCATTCTTCCCGCGCCATGGGCTAGGGCGGCGGCCATGAGTGTGGTCGCCCCTCCCGAATGTCATGACGTGTTGCGCCGCACTTTCGGCTTTCCCGCGTTTCGCGGGCAGCAGGAGGCGGTGATCGGGCGGGTGATGAGCGGCGCCCACACCCTTGCGCTGATGCCCACAGGGGCGGGCAAGAGCCTGTGCTATCAGGTGCCCGCGCTGGCCCGCGAAGGCACGGCGATTGTCGTCTCACCGCTGATCGCGCTGATGCACGACCAGATCCGGTCGGCCAGCGCGGCGGGTATCCGGGCAGCGTCGATGACGTCTGCCGACAGCGATAACGCCGCTACGGCTGAGGCGTTTCGGCAAGGCGCGCTCGATCTGCTCTATGTCGCGCCCGAACGCGCTGCCACCTCCGGATTTCAGGCGCTGCTGGAGCGCACCCGGATATCGCTGTTCGCCATCGACGAAGCGCATTGCGTGTCCGAATGGGGGCATGATTTCCGCCCCGACTATCGCGGCCTCAGGCCGATGCTCGACCGCTTTGCCGATGTCCCGCGCTTGGCGCTCACCGCCACCGCCGATCAGGCGACGCGGGCGGATATCCTGCGCCAGCTTGGCATCCCGGACGAAGGCCTGATCGTCGCCGGGTTCGACCGGCCCAATATCCGCTACGCCATAACGCCGCGCGACAATGGTGCGCGCCAGATCAACGATGTGCTGGCGCGGCTCGACGGGGCGGGCATCGTCTATGCGCCCAGCCGCAAGGCAACCGAGGATATCGCCGCCCAGATCGCCCGCACGGGCCGCGAGGCGGCGTTCTATCATGCGGGGCTTGAGCCTGAGCGCCGCGCGGCGGTGCAGGCGCAATTCGTGGCGTCCGAAAGCATGGTGATGGTCGCCACCATCGCCTTTGGCATGGGGATCGACAAGCCCGATGTGCGCTTTGTGATCCACGCGGGCCTGCCCAAATCGATCGAGGCCTATTATCAGGAAACCGGGCGCGCAGGCCGCGATGGCGACCCTGCCGAAGCCCACCTGTTCTGGGGCGTCAATGATTTTGCCCGCGCGCGGCAATGGCTGGGCGATGTCGAGCCGGAACGGCTGGCGGGCGAGCAGGCGCGGCTCAACACGCTGGCGCAACTGGTCGAAGCGCCCGATTGCCGCCGCGCGATCCTGCTGCGCCATTTCGGTGAGCATCCGCCCGCGCGTTGCGGCAACTGCGACAATTGCGACAATCCGCCGCAGGTGCTCGATGCGAGCGAGCTGGCGCGCAAGCTGCTGTCGGCTGTCTATCGCACCGGGCAGAGCTTCGGCATTGGCCACATCGAAAAGGTGCTGACCGGGCAGAGCGACGATCGGATTACCACGCGTGGGCACGATCGGCTGTCGGTGTTCGGCATTGTGGAATCGGGCGAGGCGGCTTTGCTGCGCCCGCTTACGCGCACCCTGGTGGCGCGAGGCATGCTCGCGGCGACCGAACATGGCGGCTTGATGCTGGGGCCGGACGCGCGTGCCGTGCTGAAGGGCGAGGCCGGGGTCAGCATCGCTGAACCACCTGCACGCGCCCCCCGTGCGCGCCGTGCGCGCAGCGGGAGTGACGCGCCCAACCCGGTCGGCAGCCCCCTGTTCGAAGCCCTGCGGGCAAGGCGCAAGGCGCTCGCCAGCGAACACGGCATCCCGGCCTATGTCATCTTCCACGATTCGGTGCTGCGCGACATGGCCAACCAGTGCCCCGAAACGCTGGGTGAACTGGGCGCCATCGCAGGGGTCGGCGCCAAGAAACTCGAAACCTGGGGACCGGATTTCATCGCGGTGGTACGCGATCACCTGAGTGGTTAGCGCGGCGCCTGCCGAACCGAATAGTCGATCCGGATCCGCACCCAGCTGCCGAATTGTTCGCGCCCGCCGATCCGCGCCGGGCGCACCCGAAACTGCCAGGCGGCGGCCATCACGGCGCGGCCGATCATGGAACCTTGCGGCCCCTCGCTCAAAAGCTGGCAATCTTCGACATAGTAATCCGCCACGGTCTTGCAGGCGATCAGCGCATAGCCGGGGCCGTTGGCGGTGGAGAGGTAGCCCGAAAGCTCCTGATCGGTCGGTTCGCGATACCAGCGCGCGGCATACAGCGGCTCGCCATTGGGCGCGGTGCCGACTTGCTGGCTGTCGCCCGCGGTGCGCGGATTGCCGGTGTCGGCAGGCCCCATGGTGCGCCCCGGCCTGATCCGTGCGCCGATCTTGGGCGGGGACGGGCTGGCCTGTGGCTGTGACGAGGGCTGGGGCTGTGCGGGCGGCTGACGCACAGGTTCCGGCGCGGGCGCGGGGCTAGGATTGATTGCCAGCGGGGAGGGGCGCAGCGGCTCTTCGGCGCGCAAGGATGGCTCGGTTGTTGGCGGTGTCGGTGGTGTCGGGGTTTGCGGCTGTTCTGGCGCTTCGGCGCTTTCGCTTTCGCTGGCCGATTCGGATTCCTCGGGCTCGGGCGGCGCGGCGAACTCGATCGACGTCATCGTGGTAACGGTTTCGCGCCCGTCCTCACTCCCGGCGAACTGCGTGCCGAGGGTCAGCAGCAACAGTAAAATGAGCGCCTCGAGCGCCAGTGCGATCGCAAGGCTGGCCAGCTTGCGCCGCTGCGGCGTGTCGCGCACCGCCTGCCAGGCTGTCTGCCACAGCGCCGCAGCCTTCCGCGGCTGCGTTGCCGCCAATACTGAAGAATCGTCCGAAATCGCCAGTGCGCCCTTGATCGGCCGGGAGGGGGGGCGGCCTCAGGCGGCTCCTTAACCCGTCATCAGCCGATAGGATAGCGCCTCGGCAATGTGGACTCGGCCAACCGTGTCAGATCCGGCAAGATCCGCGATGGTTCGTGCAACGCGCAGCATCCGGGTATAGCCGCGGGCGGACAGCCGCAATTTCTCCGCCGCTTGCAACAGCAGCTTGCGGGCTGCCTCGTCAGGGGTGGCGTGGGCTTCAAGCCGCTCGCCTTCCAGCTCGGCATTGGAGCGCACGCCGCGGGCCACCTGCACAGCGCGGGCGGCGGCAACCCGGCGGGCGACCTCGGCGCTGCCCTCGGCGGGCGGGGGCAGCGCCATGTCGATCGCACTGACCGCGCCGACGTGGACGTGGAGGTCGATCCGGTCGAGCAGCGGGCCGGACAATCGCGCCTGATAATCGCCCACGCAGCGCGGGTACTTGTTGCAGTTGCGCGCCGGATCGCCCGCGTAGCCACAGCGGCAAGGGTTCATCGCTGCGACCAGCTGCACGCGGGCAGGGAAGGTCACATGGGCATTGGCGCGGGCGACGTCGACGCGTCCGGTCTCCAGCGGCTGCCGCAGCGAATCGAGCACCGGGCGCTGGAATTCGGGCAGCTCGTCGAGGAACAATACGCCCAGATGCGCCAGGCTGACCTCGCCCGGGCGCACCTTCAGCCCGCCGCCTGTCAGCGCCGCCATGCTGGCCGAATGGTGCGGCGCGCGGAACGGGCGGGCGCGGCTGATGCGCCCCGCCTCCAGCGTGCCCGCGACCGATTGCACCATCGACACCTCCAGCGCCTCGCCCGGTGTCAGATCGGGCAGGATGCCGGGGAGGCAACCGGCGAGCAGGCTTTTGCCCGATCCGGGCGGGCCGACCATCAGCAGGTTGTGTCCCCCTGCCGCCGCGATTTCGAGCGCACGCTTGGCAGTTTCTTGTCCTTTGACCTGTTTGAGGTCATTTCCGCCCACGATTTGCGCCACTTCACCACGAGCGGGTTCGGGCAGAATCAGGCTTCCTTTCAGATGTCCCAGCAGGCTGGTCAGATCACGCGGGGCGAGCACCGGCACGCCGCTCGCCCAGCGTGCTTCGGGCCCCTGATCGGCCGGGCAGATCAGGCCGGTTCCCGATTCGCTGGCATGGAGCGCGGCGATCAGAACGCCGGGGCTGGCGACCACGCGGCCATCCAGCGCCAGTTCGCCCACCGCGATCCAGTCCCCCAACTGTTCGGCATCGGTGACGCCCATCGCCGCCAGCAGCGCGAGCGCGATCGGCAGATCGTAATGCGATCCGTCCTTGGGCAGATCGGCGGGCGACAGGTTCACCGTGATCCGCTTGGGCGGCAGCGCAAGGCCCATCGCCGACAGCGCCGACTGCACCCGTTCGCGGCTTTCGCTCACCGCCTTGTCGGGCAGGCCCACAACCGTGAACTTCGGCATTCCCGGAGCGACCTGGCATTGCACCTCCACGGCGCGCGCCTCCAGTCCGAGATAGGCAACCGTTCGTACCAGCGCGACCATCTGCTTGCCCCTTGCGTCCCCCGAAGCCGGATAGTGCAATCCTAAGAGAGGCTTGTCGAGCGCCTGCGTGCGGGTGCGAAGGGATATTTAAAGCATAAATCTTTGCGAATTGGGAAACCTCGCCGGCGCACATTCGCGGCATGAAGCGTGTGCCCGCTCTCCTCCTTGCTGCTCTTGCGCTGCTGATGCCTGGTGGCGCTGCGCTCGCGCAATCGGGTGCGCGGCTGGTGGAGCGTGTTACCTGGGTCGAGGAATGGAACCCGGCCACGCAAGCATGGGTGCGCGTGGACGATAGCGCCGCCAGCGTTACGTCCGCCGCCTTTGCCCCTACGGCCAGCACGATCCTGACCCGCGGCGAAAGCGTGACCATTACCGAGACGGTCCATCACGAACCGACCCGTTTCATCGCCAACGCCTCGCGCCTGCCCGCAAACCGTGCCGGGATCGCGCGCTTCGGCCCGTTCCGCGTCATCGACGCAACGCGCGCCGCTCTGGTTGCTTCGACTGATGCTGTCAGTCCGCAGGCCTTTGCTGCGATGCTGGCGGCCTATCCGGGCCTTCAAGTGATCGTATTTGCCGACGCTCCCGGCACCAGTCACGATCTGGCGAACCTGCGCCTGGGCCGGGCGATTCGGGCCGCAGGGCTTGCGACGCATGTGCCTGCAGGCGGATCGGCGCGGTCGGGCGCGGTTGAACTGTTTCTTGCCGGCACCCGCCGCACGATGGATCCGGGGGCGCTGTTTGCAGTGCATTCGTGGCGTGACGAAGCCGGGCGCGAGCCTGACGATTTCGCCCCCGATGCGCCTGAAAACCGGCTCTATCTCGATTACTATGCCGAAATGGGCATGAGCGATGCGGAGGCCCGTGCCTTCTACACAATGACCAATTCGGTGCCCCACGCCGCTGCGCTGTGGCTTGAAGGCAGCGATATGGCGCGCTGGATCGCGCCCGCCGTGCCGCGTGCGCCAGCCACACGGGCTGTCCCGCACGAGATCGAGACCGCCATGCGGCTGGCACTGGCCCGTTCGGGACGGCTATGGGCCGATGCCTTGCGCGCCCCGTGGCCCCTGCCGCATGCACTGCCTGCTGCCCGCGTGGCAGCGCCCCGGCTGGCTTATGCCGACGTGAGCGGCGCTGGGCGTGGCGATTTGGCTGCGGGTTTGCTTGACTCTGTTCCGGCTTTCCCATAACGGCGCCGGTCTGATTTGCGGCCGCGATTGCGTGGCCACGGCGGACGTGCGGGGGCAACCCCGATCAATCTGCCGGTAGCTTTTTCGAGGATGATATGAAGCGGACGTTCCAACCCAGCAATCTCGTGCGCGCCCGTCGCCACGGTTTCTTCGCGCGCAAGGCGACCCCGGGCGGCCGCAAGGTTCTTCGTGCGCGCCGCAATCGCGGCCGCAAGAAGCTCTGCGCGTAATTTTCTGGCGCCCTCAGGCGCCGGGCGCGGGCCGTCCGGCCCGCTGGGCTTTCGCGGCATAAGCCGCGGCGCGCAGTCGCGCTTGCGGGCTCCCATTGGGAGCCCGTTGCTTTTTGCCGCCTGTCCCGCTGCGTTCCTTGCGAGCCCATGATCTCCGTCATCACCAAGCGCGCCGATTTCCTGCGCGCCAACAGCGGCCTGCGCAATGCGCGGGCCGGATTTGTGTTGCTGACACGCTCCAACGATGGTCAGGGCATCCGCTTCGGGATCACCGTCACCAAGAAGATCGGCAATGCGGTGGTGCGCAATCGCATGAAGCGGCGCTTTCGCGAAATGCTGCGCGCCGCACTGCCGGATCAGGGACTGCCCGATCACGATCATGTGCTGATCGGCCGTGCGGGCGGTGTGGAGCGGGATTTTCATCTGATGGCGCAAGAACTGGCCAAGGCGCTCGAACGTGCGCGCGAAGGCCGGGGCGATCCGTCCGGCGGCCGGCGTCCACGCAAAGGTGATCGTGGGGGCAATCGTGGGGGCAATCGTGGAGGGAAACCCAAGCGGTGAAGCAGATCCTCATCCTCATCGCGCGCGGCTGGCAGCTTGGCCCCTCACGCATCCTGCCGCCCAGTTGCCGCTATTACCCCTCGTGCAGCCAATACGCGATCGAGGCGATCGGAAAGTATGGTGCGCTCAAGGGTGGATGGATGGCATTTAAGCGGCTAATGCGCTGCCACCCCTGGGGCGGACACGGGCATGATCCCGTTCCCTGACAGGGCAATTTGCGGGGGGGTGGTAACGGAGCCGTCCTATCTCCATAATACACCTATTGTTGCATCATCTCAGGGCATCTAACACTTGGACAATCGCAATCTTCTGCTCGCTGTCGTGCTTTCGGGCCTGCTCATTCTGGGGTGGGACGTGGGGATGCGCTATTTCTATCCCGAGGCGGCGATTTCGTCGCAGGCGCTGCCGACCGATCCTGATGCCGATGGCACGATCCCCGGCGCAGCTCCGTTAGCGGGTGCCACCAACCTCGGCAGCGAAGCGGCGGCGGTGGCGCGCAAGGTTGATCTGGCCGAGGCGCTGGCAGGCGGCAACCGCGTGGTGATCGACACGCCGCGCGTGGCCGGGTCCATCAACCTTGTGGGCGCACGGATCGATGACATCGTGCTCAAGGACTACCGCGAGACGGTGGACAAGGATTCCGGCCCCGTGCGCCTGTTCGCGCCCGAAGGCACGCCGGGTCAGTATTTTGCGGAATTCGGCTTTGTCAGCGGCGGCGCGCGCCAGCCATCGAACCTGCTGTGGCAGGCCGATGGTGCGCGGCTGACCCCGACCACGCCGGTTACCCTGACGCGCACCGATGCCGCAGGCGTGACGTATGGAATCCGCTTTGCGGTCGACGCCAACTACATGATCACCGCCACGCAGACCGTGCGCAACGCCAGCGCCGCAGCGGCGATTGTCCAGCCCTTTGCCCTGATCAAGCGCACCAGCACCAACGCCACCATCGACCAGTTCGTGGCCCACTCCGGCCCGGTCGGCGTTTTCGGCGGGACGCTGTGGGACCCGCATTCCTATGACGAGCTGGCCGAACTGGGCGGCGAGACTCCCGAAGGCGCGCCCGACTGGCTTGGCTTTACCGATCAATATTGGCTTGGCGCATTGGTGCCGGGCGACGGGGCGGGTACTGCGCGGGTCGATAATGCGGGCTTCCGTTCGCTCGGCAACACGCTGTTCCGCGCCGATCTGCTTTATTCGGCCAGTACGGTTCCCGCCGGCGGCACGCTGACCCAGCAATCGCGCCTTTATGCAGGTGCCAAGGACAGCCAGATCCTCGATCTTTATGAAGACGCGGGTATCACCTATTTCGGCAAGGCGATCAGCTGGGGCTGGTTCGAGATTGTCGAAAAGCCGATCCTGTGGCTGCTGCGCACGCTGAATGGACTTGTCGGCAATTTCGGTGTGGCGATCATTCTGCTCACCGTGGTGATCCGCGGGTTGATGTTCCCGATTGCGCAGAAGGGCTTTGCCTCGATGGCCTCGATGAAGGCCGTGCAACCGAAGATGAAGGCAATCCAGGAACGCTTCAAGGACGACAAGCAGCGCCAGCAGCAGGAAATCATGAAGCTGTACAAGGATGAAAAGGTCAATCCCTTGGCCGGATGCCTGCCGATGGTGATCCAGATTCCGGTGTTCTTCGCGCTCTACAAGGTGCTGGTCCTCGCCATCGAGATGCGGCATGAACCCTTCGCGCTGTGGATCCGCGACCTGTCCGCGCCGGACCCTGCGCACATCCTCAATCTGTTCGGATTGCTTCCCTACGAAGTCGTGGGCTTCCTGGCGATCGGCCCGCTCGCCATCCTGCTCGGCATTACGATGTGGCTGACCTTCAAGCTCAACCCGGCGGCGATGGACCCGATCCAGCAGCAGATGTTTGCGATCATGCCGTGGATCCTCATGTTCGTGATGGCGCCCTTTGCGGCAGGCCTGCTGCTTTACTGGGTCACGTCCAACATCCTGACGGTGGCACAGCAGAGCTATCTTTATTCCAAGCACCCGCAGCTGAAGGCAGCGACCGCAGCGGCAGACAAGAAGGGTGCAGGGTAGAACTGTGACCGAAGACGACGATTACATCGCCCGCGAGGAAGCGGCATCGAAGCTCTTTTCAGGGCCGGTCGATTTCCTGCGCTCTGCCCCGCAGCTGCAATTCCTGCCCGATCCGGATGTGCCCGAGATCGCCTTTTGCGGACGCAGCAACGTGGGCAAATCCTCGCTGCTCAACGCGCTCACCGGCAGGCGCGCAATCGCGCGCGCCTCGGTGACGCCGGGCCGCACGCAGGAGCTGAACTTCTTCGATGTGGGCCGTCCGGAGGAAGAGGGCGCCTTGCCGCTGTTCCGGCTGGTCGACATGCCGGGATACGGCTTTGCCAAGGCGCCGATCAAGGTAGTCGACAAGTGGAAGGCGCTGGTCAATTCCTACCTGCGCGGCCGCGCCGTGTTGTCACGCACGCTGGTGCTGGTGGATAGCCGGCACGGGGTCAAGGACGTCGACCGGGTGATGATGACCATGCTTGACGAGGCGGCCGTGGGCTACCGCGTGGTGCTGACCAAGACCGACAAGATCAAGGCCAGCGAACTGGACAAGGTCGCCCAAGCCACCGCCGCCGAGATCCGTAAGCACGTGGCCGCTTATCCTGAACTGCACCTCACCAGCAGCGAGAAGGGCATGGGCATCGCCGCTCTGCGCGCTGCCGTGGTGGCGGATGCGCTGGGCGAAGGCTGGGCGGGGTAGGCACGCAAGACCAGCCTTTCGGGGCAGGCCTTGCGCCGCGTCGTTTATGCGGAGATTCGCTTGGCCTCGCGGAAGCTGACCAGCCTGCGCTGTCCTTCATCCCACAAGGTCAGCCGCAGCGTGCTGCACGCACTCAGCGCCGTGAAGCGGTTCATGTCGCGCAAGGCCGGGTGATGCTCCAGCACTTCGGGCAGGCGATAGAACGGGATCCGGCTGGCGAGGTGGTGGACGTGGTGGATGCCGATATTGCCGGTGAACCAGCGCAGCACAGGGTGCAGGTCGAGGTGCGAACTGCCATGCAGCGCCGCATGGTGGAACGACCAGTCTTCGGCGCTGTCCCAGTGCGCATCGGGGAACTGGTGCTGCACGTAGAACAGCCAGACGCCCATCGATGCCGCCATCAGCAGCACGGGCAGGAACACCATCGCCGTGACGCCGAGGCCCCAGAAATAGACGCCGATGCCCAGCAGCAGCGCGGTGACCAGATTGGTCGCCAGCGCGCTGACCCAGTAGATCGACCCTTCCTTCATCAGGCCGATCGGCAACCGGTGGCGCAGCAGGAACAGATAGGCAGGGCCAATGCCCAGCAGCACCACAGGATGACGATACAGGCGGTACAGAAACCGCTGCATGGGCGTGCGTTCGCGATATTCCGCCACGGTCAGCGTATCCACATCGCCGATGCCGCGCGCATCCAGATTGCCGGTGGCAGCGTGATGCAGCGCGTGCGAGCGGCGCCAGCAATCATAGGGGGTCAGCGTGAACACGCCCATCGCCCGGCCGATCCAGTCGTTGCTGCTCCGGCTGCGCAGGAAAGCGCCGTGGCCGCAATCGTGCTGGATGATGAACAGCCGGAGCAGGAACAGGCCCGCCAGAGGTGTCAGGGCCAGCGCCAGGGCATAGCCTGCGCTCACCGCGGTGCCGATCAGCGCAAACAGCGCCAGGAAGGGGATGAGCGTGATCGCCAGCTCCCATCCGCTGCGCACAGGCTGCGGATCACGGAAGGCCTGCAAATCGCGCATAAGCCGGCGTGGATCGATCGGCGCGGGGGCCGTGCTTTGGCAACCATCAGTGAAGGTTTGCTGGTGTTGAGGTGCATTCACAAGTCACCAGCTAATTGGCTCTGGCAGGTTTGTCACGCGGGTTTGCGGATTGTCCGGAAATGGTCGTCGATGGCAGCGATTATCGCGGCGCTCAGGTCGCAAACAGTTTGCCCATGTCGGCAAAGGCCTTGAACTCCAGCGCATTGCCCGATGGGTCACGCAGGAACATGGTCGCCTGTTCGCCGGGCTGACCTTTGAAGCGGATGGTGGGTTCGATCACGAAATCGGCGCCGCTTGTCCGCAGCCGTGCCGCCAGTGCCTCCCATTCGGCCATGCTCAGCACCAGCCCGAAATGCGGCACGGGCACGCCGTGGCCATCGACATGGTTGCTGGCGCGGTCGCCTGCCTGCCCCGGCGCCAGATGGGCGACGATCTGGTGGCCATGGAAATCGAAATCGACCCATTCATCGCTCGACCGTCCCTCGGCGCAGCCCATCACATTGCCATAAAAGGCGCGGGCGGCGGCCAGATCATCGACCGGGAAGGCGAGGTGGAACGGGGGCAGGGTCATGCGCTGGCAAATAGCGCGGGGGGACCGAGGAGGGAAAGCGTTTTCCTACTTGCCGAGGCTGTGCCAGCCCGCCTGCCGCCATGCGCCGCCCGCCGATCCGCCCTCACACCCCGCCCGTCACCCGCGAAACATTCGCCGCGATGCTCGATCGCTTTCGGGGCAAGGCGATTCCTTCTTCTGGACAGTGTCTCACCTGTCACCTCGTTCAGCGTCGACAGTGCGCGGATGAACGGCTAGGGCGTGCCCCGGATACAGCCCGGCAAGGTGGAGCACGCGGCGGCATGAAACTGATCATCGGTAACAAGAACTACTCAAGCTGGAGCCTGCGCGGCTGGCTGGCAGCCAAGCAGTCGGGCCTGCACTTCGACGAGCTTACGGTGCCGCTGCTGGGCGAGGAATGGGACCGGATCAAGCAGGACATGGGTGAGGTCCAGCCCTCCAGCGGCAAGGTGCCGGTGCTGTGGGACGGGGATGCCGTGGTGTGGGATAGCCTCGCGATTCTCGAATACTGCGCTGACAAGGTCGGGCGCGAACGGTTCTGGCCCAAGGACGAAGTCGCGCGGGCCATGGCACGGGCAATGGTGGCGGAGATGCACTCCGGTTATCTCAGCCTGCGCCGCGAACTGCCGATGAACATCCGCCGCCGGATCGAACTGCCCGGCCTGACTGAGCAGACCCGGCACGATATCGTCCGCATCCTCGGCCTGTGGGCCGAAGCCCGCGCGCGCCACGGCAGCGCCGGACCCTATCTGTTCGGCACTTTCGGCGCGGCCGACATCTTCTACGCGCCGGTGGTAACGCGCTTCGTCACCTACGGCATCGGCGTTCCCGGCTTTGCGCAGGCTTACATGGAAGCGATCCTTGAGCATGACTGGATGCGCGAATGGTGCAACGCGGCCGAGCAGGAGGAATGGGTGATCGAACAGTGGGAGGCGGCGGTATGATGCGCCTTGCTGCGTTGCTCCTCGCCCTGGTGGCGCTGCTGCCCGCGCCCGCGCCCGCGCACGCCTGGGGCTTCTACGCCCACCGCCAGACCGCTGCGATTGCCGAGGCCAATGTGACGCCCGAAGTGCGCGCCAAGATCCGCGCGCTGCTGGCCTACGAAACGGCGCTGGGCACGCCCGAGTGTCCGCTGAAGACGCTGGAGGACGCCGCTGTCTGGGCCGATTGCGTTCGGGGTGAGGGCTGGCGCTGGGGCTACACCGCCGCGTGGCATTACCGCACCGCGCCGATCTGCCAGGCCTTCAACCCGCGCGCGAATTGCGCGGGCGGGGCCTGTGTCACCGCGCAGATCACTCGCGCGCACCGCGTGCTGGCCGATGAAAGCCTGCCTGCGCCGATCCGGCTGGAGGCGCTGGCCTTCATGGTCCATTTCGCGGGTGATGTGCACATGCCGCTGCATTCGGGCGATAACGAGGATCGCGGCGGGAACGACCGTGAAGCCGATTACGGGATCAGGCCGGGGTACAACCTCCATTCCGTCTGGGATGGCCCACTGGCTGAACGTGCCATCACCGATCCCGCCGATCCGGTGGTGCGGCGCTACACGCCTGCCGAACGCGCCGATCTGGGCCGCGGCAGTCCCGATGAATGGGGACGCGAAAGCTGGGAGATTGCGCGCAGCTTCGTCTATCCCACCGCTTTCGACAGCGAGGATGTGTGCGCAGCGCCGCTGCCGGACAAGGCGGCCTTGAGCCAGGACGACATCGTGCGCGGCGTTCCGATTGCCAGGCGCCGGGTGCAGCAGGCCGGGGTGCGAATCGCGGACCTGCTCACCAGCGCCTTTGCGCCGGGGGCCTTGGCGGTGCCGGAGCCGCGTTAAGGGATGCGCCGCGCCGCGTATCGGCTGCCGTCCTTGCGCGCATATCCTTCGGCATCGAACACCATGTCGATATCGGGATATGCGCCGCTGTCGGTCTCGCGGTCGCCTGCGCTGATCGCCACGAACACGCAATCCTCGCCGCTGCGGTTGTGCAGCCTGTGGCCATTCTCGACCCCCGCAGCCCACGCCAGCACATCGCCAGCGCACACGCGGGTTTCGCCGTCATCCTCGATCAGCACGGCTTCGCCTTGGAGCATGACGACCAGCTCGTCCTGCCCGGCATGCCAGTGGCGCTGTGACGAGAATGCGCCGGGCCTCAGCACGACATGACTTGCGCCCATCAGAGTCAGTCCGGCGGGGGGTGCCAGACGGCGATACCAGCGGCCCGCGACATCGGCATCGTAGGGCGCAGGATAGCCGGTCGCATCGGTCTGGGGGATCGCGTCAAGATCGAGCTTGGGCATCGGCGTAAACTCCTGCTAGTCGAAGGAGAATGATGGATCCTCTCGACCTTGCCAAGCGACTGATTGCTGCGCCTTCGGTGACACCGGCGACCGGTGGCGTGTTTGCCGAACTGGAAGCGATGCTGGTGCCGCTGGGTTTCGCCGTTCACCGCTTCACACGCGGCGACGGGCCTGAAGGCAGCGACGAAGCACCGGTCGAGAACCTGTTCGCGCTGCGGTCAGGGCCTGCGGGTTCGCGCCACTTCGCTTTTGCCGGGCACCTCGATGTGGTTCCACCCGGTGAGGGATGGGTCTCCGATCCCTTCACCCCCGAGGTGCGCGGAGAATTGCTGCACGGGCGCGGTGCGGTCGACATGAAGGGCGCGATTGCCGCGATGGTCGCTGCCGTGGCCGAGGTGCCTGCCGACGCGGGCACCATCAGCTTCATCATCACCGGCGATGAGGAAGGGCCCGCGCTGCACGGCACCCGCGCGCTGATCGATTACATGGGGGCAGAAGGCATCGAGCCCGATCTGTGCCTTGTCGGCGAGCCCACCAGCGTCGCCCGGCTGGGCGACATGGTGAAGATCGGACGGCGCGGCTCGGTCAACATCTTCATCGATGTCGAAGGCACGCAGGGCCATGTCGCCTATCCGCACCTGGCCGACAATCCGCTGCCCAAGCTGGTCGCGATCCTGGCGGAACTGGACGCGCTGACGCTGGATACAGGCACGCGCTGGTTCCAGCCCTCCAATCTGGAAATCACCGACATCAATGTCGGCAACCGCGCGCACAACGTGATCCCGGCGCTGGCGCAGGCGCGCATCTCGATCCGCTTCAACGACCTGCACACTGGCCACAGCCTGTCCGAACGGGTCATGGCGATTGCCGAAAAGCACGGCGGTCGCGCGCGGCCCGTGATTTCGGGCGAACCATTCCTGACCGAGCCGGGCGACTTTTCGCGGCTGGTCGCCGCCGCAGTCGAGGCAGAAACCGGCATCGCGCCCGAACTCAGCACCACCGGCGGAACATCCGATGCGCGCTTCCTGCGCGCCGTCTGCCCGGTGATCGAATTCGGCCTGTGCAACGCAACCATGCACAAGCGCGACGAGGCGGTGGCGATCCCCGATCTTGCCGCGCTCGCGCGCATCTACACCCGCATCGCCACACAGGCGCTGGGATTGGACAAAGGACAGTAAATTGGGCGCATGGCTCCGCATCCCGCTTTGGCAACGTGTCATTGCCGCGCTCGTCCTTGGTATCATAGTTGGGCGGTTGTGGGGGCCGGGGGCGGAGAGCATCAAGATTATCGGCGATGTCTTCGTCGCCTTCATCAAGATGCTGGTGGTGCCGCTGATCTTCTTCAGTCTGGTGGCAGGGGTCGCCAGCATCGGCGATCTGCGCAAGCTGGGCAGCGTGGGCTGGCGGGCGATGCTGCTGTTCGTTGTGACCGGGCAGATGTCGGTTTGGCTTGGCCTTGCGCTCGGCACCTTCATCGCGCCCGGTGTGGGGGTCGATACCTCGGCGCTGACGCTCGGTGTCGCGCCCGAACCGGCTGATACCAGTTGGCGCGAGATGCTGCTGGGCATGATCCCGCAAAGCCCGGTGCAGGTGATGGCGGACGTCAACGTGCTGCCGCTGATCGTGTTTTCGATGCTGATCGGGATCGGTATCCTGATGGCGCGGGAAGAAGGCGAGCCTGCGCTCAGGATCTTTGAAAGCGGATCGGTGGTGATGCAGAAAGTCACGATGATCGTGATGGAACTCACCCCGTTCGGTGTCTTTGCGCTGATGGCATGGGTCGCCGGAACGCTCGGCTTCGATGCGCTCGCGGCGCTCGGCAAGCTCGTGTTCCTGAACTACTTCGGCTGTTTCCTGATCATCGGTCTGATCTATGGCGGCATGATCAAGTTCATCGCGCGGATGCCGGTGATCGGGTTCTTCCGGGGCATGGTGGATGCGATTGCAGTGAGCTATTCCACCGCCAGCTCCAACGCGACGCTGCCCGTGACGCTTCGCTGTGCGGAACGCAATCTTGGCGTGTCGAACTCGGTCGCCAGCTTCATCATCAGCCTGGGCGCCACGGTGAACATGAACGGCACCGCGATGTATCTGGGCCTTGCGACCTTGTTCGGGGCGCAGATTTTCGGCGTGGACCTGAGCTGGGGCGATTACGGCATGATCGCGCTGCTGGGCACGCTGGGGGCAGTGGGCGCAGCGGGTATTCCGGGCGCGGGCCTCATCATGATGGCGCTGGTGTTCAGCGCGGTGAACGTGCCGCTGGAAACCATCGCCTTTGTCGCCGGCGTGGACCGGATCATGGACATGATGCGCACCACCACCAACATCACCGGCGATGCGGCGGTGGCGGTGACCGTGGCGAGCCTGACGGGGGAACTCGACACAGCCGAACTGGTCAGCGCGGACGATATTTGAGCCGCGCTATTCCTTCACGTATTCGATCGGCACGAACTCGCCCAGCGAACACCCGGCCCCGCGCTGGGGCACCCCGCCGATGTTCTGCAGGGTGTAGACAATCTGCTGCGTGCAGAGCTGATTGACGGAGGTTTCGTAGGTGATCGCACGGTCCCAGCCGAGGCCGGGGCAGCGGTTGGGCAGGGTGCTGCGGAAAACCTTGGTGCCGTTCATTTCGAAATCGATCACCCGGTCCGATCGCACCACTGTTTGCCGCACTTGCGAGCGGTCTATGCAATTCTGGCCCGGCCCGACCACCGTGGCGGCGGGTGCTGCGGCGATAGCGGCGGCGGCGCGCGCGGCGTGGGCGGCGGGATCGCTGGGCGCACAGCCAGCGATGACGAGAGGGAGGGGAGCAAGGGCGAGGAAGCGTGCGGTCATGGCAGGTCTCTCCACTGGGGTTCTGGCATCATCGTCTGCGCTTTTGAACCGCGCCTTAATCCGGGGCGACTTCGGGGGCTTGGCGGCCCTTGGGCGGCTCCAGCACCTTCTTGCGGAACGAACACAGATCCACCACTTTGCAGCGCCAGCACTCCGGCGTGCGCGCCTTGCAGACGTAGCGGCCGTGCAAAATCATCCAGTGATGCGAATCGCGGCGGAACGGCGCCGGCACGCGCTTTTCCAGCTTGGCTTCGACATGATCGGGGGTCTTGCCCTTGGCCATGCCGGTGCGGTTGCCGACCCGGAAGATGTGGGTATCGACCGCGAACGTCTCTTGCCCGAACCAGCAATTGAGCACCACGTTCGCCGTCTTGCGACCGACGCCCGGCAGCGTCACCAGCGCCTCACGCGTGTCAGGCACGATGCCGCCATGGTCATCGACGAGGATGCGGCTCAGTGCGATCACGTTCTTGGCCTTGGAATTGAACAGGCCGATGGTCTTGATATGCGCTTTCAGCCCTTCCTCGCCCAAATCGAGCATCGCTTGCGGGTTATCGACCTTGGCAAACAGCGCGCGGGTGGCCTTGTTCACGCCGACATCGGTGGCCTGTGCGGACAGTGCAACGGCGACGAGCAGTTGATAGGCGTTGCCATATTCCAGCTCGGTCTGGGGGACGGGATTGTCTTCGGCCAGCCGGCGGAAGAACTCGAAAATCTGGGCCTTGTTCATGGGCGCGGTTACAGACCCAGAACGTCGTTCATGGTGTAACGTCCGGCGCCCTGCGCATTGAGCCATTCGCCCGCGCGTACGGCGCCGCGCGCAAAGATCATGCGGTTTTCCGCGGAATGGGCGATCGTCAGGCGCTCCTCGTTCCCGGCGAAGATCACCGAGTGCTCCCCCGCGACTGTGCCGCCGCGCAAGGTGGCAAAGCCGATCGCGCCAAGGCCCCGCGCACCGGTCATCCCGTGCCGTCCGCTTTCCATGTTTTCGGCCAGCGCAATACCGCGCCCGTCCGCCGCCGCTTCGCCCAGCAGCTTGGCTGTGCCCGAGGGTGCATCCACCTTCATGCGGTGGTGCATTTCGAGCACCTCGATGTCCCAGTCAGGCCCCAACCGCGCGGCGGCCTCGCGCACCAGATGCGCCATCAGCGTTACGCCAAGCGAGAAGTTGCCCGATTGCAGCACCGGTACCGCCTTGGCCGTATCGGCCAGCATTACGAAGTGGGCGTCTTCCAGTCCGGTCGTGCCGACGACAATCGGCTTGCCCGCCTCGCGCGCCGCAGCAAGATTGGCAGCGAGCGCGTCCGGCGCCGAGAAATCGATCAGGACATCGCATTGGCTGGCATGCGCGCCGATACTGCCCCCGGCATCCACACCGACGCACAGAGCATGTCCTGCATCCGCAATCGCCGCCTCCAGCGCGCGTCCCATCCGGCCCTTGTGCCCGATCACCCCGAATTGCACCTGTGCCATTGCCTCGCCTCTGCCGAATATGCTTGGAGGCCTCATGGCAGACTTCAAACGCATCGTCATCCTCACCGGCGCTGGCATTTCGGCGGAAAGCGGTATCGATACCTTTCGCGCGGCGGGGGGGCTGTGGGAACAGCACCGGATCGAGGATGTTGCCACGCCCGAAGGCTTTGCAAGGAACCCCGGGCTTGTGCTGGGGTTCTACGACACGCGCCGCGCCGCCATGGCAGCGGCCCTGCCAAACCCTGCGCACATCGCGCTTGCCCGGCTGGAGCGGGAATTTCCCGGCGAATTGCTGCTGGTGACGCAAAATGTGGACGATCTGCACGAACGCGGCGGCAGTGCCCGTGTGCTGCATATGCATGGCGAATTGCAGTCGGCACTTTGCGCGTCCTGCGAAATGCGAACCCGCTGGGAGGGGGAAATGCTTGGCCGGCCGGCTTGCCCCGTCTGTCAATCCCGCAGTCTCAGACCCGACATCGTGTGGTTTGGCGAGATGCCATACCAGATGGGGCGTATCTACACGGCGCTGGAAACCTGTGACCTGTTTGTCAGCATCGGCACGTCGGGTGCGGTTTATCCGGCAGCAGGCTTTGTGCAGGAGGCGCGGGCGGCGGGTGCCCACACCCTAGAACTCAACCTCGAGCCGAGCGAGGGGTCACGACTGTTCCATGAGAGCCGCCTAGGCCCGGCAAGCGCGCTAGTGCCTGCCTGGGTCGAGGATGTGCTCAGTTGCGCGGGGCCATAGGGGTGGGATGTTCGGCCGTGGGCGGATTCGCGCCGCGCTCCTCACTCCAGGTGCGGCCCGCCGGTGCACCTTCGGTTTCAGGGCGTTCAAGCGCGCTCGCATCGTTGTGACCATGGGCGGCTTCGGCATCCTCATGATGGTCTTGGGCCCGCTTCGCCCGAAGCCATGACATAATTACCCAAAGCAGCACCGCGCCAAGCGTGAAGATTGAAAGGATCATGACTACATTGCCGTTCATCTGCGTATCTCCTTTTCAGGCAAGGGGAGACCGTGATCTGTACAGCGAAGTTCCTTAGGCACGCGATTCACGTGCTGCGCCGTGGCCGAATTCGGGCAAGGTGAGGTGTGGCGCCGATAGGGCGTGTCTAGTCTGGGGACGGCCCACACGCCTTGCAGGCGGGATCTTTCGCAATACGGATCGTGCGGAGCGCCGGTTCCAAACCGTCCATGATGTGAACCGTGCCCCAGCCCGGACGGCCCAATCCGCTCACACCTTCCAGCAACGCCTTAAGTGCCTGAAGCGCGGCGAAGGTGCCTGCCCACCCGGCCATGGCACCCAGCATCCCGTCATCCGCGCAGGTGTCGCAATCCTCGGCATCAAAGGCGTCACCGACGAAGCAGCGATAGCATGCCTGTTCTGGCAGGTGGCCAGCAAAAGCCCCGACTTGGCCCTGAAAGCGGCCCACAGCAGCCGAAAGCAGCGGGATCCCCGCGGCCACGCAGGCATCCGAGACGGCCAGTCGCGTGGCAAAATTGTCGGTGCCGTCGAGCACCAGATCGCATCCCGCGATCAGCCCGGCGATGTTGGCCACAGTGATCCGCGTATCGGAGACATCAACGATCAGCGAATCGTCAAAATTGGCGAGCCACCGGCGCGCCGAGACCGCTTTGCCGTAGCCGATATCGCGGATGGTGAAGATGGTCTGGCGCTGGAGGTTCGATACGTCGACCACATCGTTGTCCACCAGCGCCATCCGTCCGATGCCGCTGGCCGCGAGATATTGCAGTGCAGGGCTGCCGATGCCGCCCAGACCCATGATCGCCATCCGCGCTCGTGATAGCCGCACTTGCCCCGCACCGCCGACTTCCGGCAGCACGATATGACGGGCAAACCGGTCAAGCCGGGCGGGCGAAAGCGTCATTCAGGATCCTTGGGGGCTACACTGCGCCGTTCCTGTCGGAACGCGCCAATGCCGTTCCACCACAGAAAACCTATCACCGCACCTTTGACCGGTTGCAGTGTAACCAACAACAGCACCACGGCCAGCGGCAGAATAATTGTCAGAGTCGCCCAGGCCGACACGCCGCCGGAGATCATCGCGATCACCACCGGCGCGAGCAGGTGGCCGACCACGAAGATACCGATATAGGCGGGAAAATCATCAGCCTGCTGCATCGACCAGTCCTGCCGACAATGCGGGCAGGCGTCGACCGGCTTGAGCCATTTGCGAAAAAGCGCCGCCTCGTCGCAGCGCGGGCACTGGCCCTTGATGCCGCGCAGCAGGGCGGCAAACCACCCGGTAGGCAGGGTGATCTGGTCAGGAGGAAGCGGTGAAGTTGGCATGGACAGGCTGTTTACATCCTGTGCGCCGTCTGTCGACAGGTCTGTGGAAAGGCCTGTCGAAAGTGCGGTGCAAAGATTGCGCAAAATCTGTGCACGATCAGCTTTCCAACTGGCGCAGCAGGCTGCGCACATCGCCGTCCATGTCGGCATCGCGCTGGCGCAGATCCTCGATCAGCCGCACCGCATGGATCACGGTGGAGTGATCGCGCCCGCCGAACTTGCGCCCGATTTCGGGGTAACTGCGCGGGGTCAGCACCTTGGACAGATACATCGCCACCTGCCGTGGACGGACGACGGCGCGCGCGCGGCGCTTGCTGCTCATTTCCGACCGGTCTATCCGGTAGAACTGGCAGACGGTGCGCTGGATTTCGTCGATGGTGATGCGCCGGCGATTGGCCGACAGGATATCGGTGAGCTGTTCTTCAGCCAGTTGGAGCGAGACCTCCTGCCCGGTCAACTGGGCATAGGCGATCAGTTTGTTCAGACCGCCCACCAGCTCGCGCACATTGCGGGTGATGGTGCGGGCCAGAAACTCGACCACGTCTGCCGGCACGCTGAGTGGCGCAAAGCGGGTCAGTTTGGAGACAAGGATCTTCTTGCGCAGTTCGATATCCGCGGGCTGGATGTCGGCAACAAGGCCCATCGACAGGCGGCTGAGCAGGCGCGGCTCCACGCCATCCAGCGCCTGCGGGGCGCGGTCTGCGGCGAAGACCAGCCGCTTGCCCTCGGCCAGCAATGCATCAATCGTGTAAAGCAGTTCTTCCTGCGCGCTCGCCTTGCCGATGATGAACTGGATATCGTCCACCAACAGCAGGTCAAAACTGCGCAGCCGCGCCTTGAACTCGATGGTCTGGCTCGATTTGAGCGCCTGCACGAACTCGACCATGAAGCGTTCGGCGGAACAGTAGAAGATTCGCGCGCGCGGGTGGGTCTGCAAATAGGTGTGGCCGATGGCGTGCATCAGGTGCGTCTTGCCCTGGCCGGTTGCAGCCTTGAGATAGAGCGGCGAGAACTGCGGCTGTTCGAGCGCGGCCATGCGCTGCGCCGCATTGCACGCGAGGATGTTCGCCTCGCCGGTGACGAAGGCGGCAAAGGTCAACGAGGCATCAAGGCCTACCGACGACGTGAAGGTCGCATCGCCCAGCGATCCTGCGGCCATCGCGATGGCGCTGGCACCGTCGTTGGCGGCACGGCGGCCATCATCAAGGCGGATGTCAGGCAACTGACGGCGTCCGGGATGAACCACGATATTGATCTTGCGCACTTCACTGCGGGCAATGCTCCAGGCAAGCTGGAGACGATCGTGAAACCGGTCACGCACCCAAGTGGCGGAAAATTCTGTGGGGAGATAAAGATCAAGCGCGCCGCTTTCGCGATTGAGCGTGCCCAACTGGATCGGCTTGATCCACTGGCTGTGAAGCTGGTGTCCCAGATCCTTGCGCAGACCCTGGCTGATATCGGACCAATCGGCGGCAAGATTCACGGCTTCGGAATCTTCCATCAAATGTTCGTCAGCCTGGCGGCCACCCGTCCGCGCCTTGTCAGTTCTGTGCACAAGATCTTCCCCAATTCACTCACGGCCTGTGGAACCGGATGGTTTGCAGGCTCGTATTCATCTAATGCGACAGGCAACGGGCTTGCTTCCCGGAATCGCAATTCCTGGGAGCCCCCCTGTCGGCAAGTTCGTAAAGTCACCCGGACTGTCCCGTGCCGGGTGAAGGTGATGTAAAGAACGCTGAGCCCCTTTGCGCAAGCGCGGACTTTTAAAAAAAGTGAAATAATCCGATTGACTCGCCTCTGACCCGCAGGCTTGCGTTGAAGTGTCGGATATATAAAGGAAAAGCCAGTTTTTGCGACGCGAATCGCGGGGAATCCTGACATTTATGCGGCACAGGACTGTCGCATTTGTTGCAAACAAAACGGGCCGCGCTCATTGAGCGCGGCCCGTCTGGAAAACCTAGCCTCGGCTATCGCGGGTGCGTGCAAAACGCGACCCGACAAAACGCGGCGATTCGGCTTAAAGCGTGGACACCCGGCGGGTCAGGCGCGACAGCTTACGCGCCACCGTGTTCTTGTGCATCACGCCGCGCGCAACGCCGCGCGCCAATTCGGGCTGCGCTGCCTTCAATGCAGCGGCAGCCGCCTCTTTGTCGCCTGCTTCACAGGCCGATTCGACCTTCTTGACGAAGCTGCGAATGCGGCTGATGCGGGCGCCGTTGATTTCGGCGCGGGCGGTGTTGCGACGGATGCGCTTCTTGGCTTGCGGCGTATTGGCCATAATTCGTGTCTGTCTCGCGTTTGTTTCGGGCTGCTTGCGGCAGCCGGGAAAAGGGTGACGGTTTGCTCGAAAACGGACGAGCGGACGCTTGGCCCAACCGCCGGAAAGCAGCGCGCATAGTGGGGACAGCGCGCAAGGTCAATGATTCCCTTACTTCTGGCAGACCGGGCAATACCAGGTGCTGCGCCCACCCTGGGCAATCCGAGCGATCATGCCGCCGTCACCGCGGCGGCAGGATTCGCCCGTTCGGCCGTAAACATCAAAGCTGCTGGCGAAATAACCCAGTTTGCCATCGGGCCGCGCATAATCGCGCAACGTCGAGCCTCCGTCACGGATAGAGGCCTCAAGCACGTCAACGATGGCCGGAACCAGCCGAGCCAACTGCGGCCCCGTGACCTTGCCCGCCTGTTTCGTGGGCCGGACCCTCGCGCGCCACAGTGCTTCGCACACATAGATATTGCCCAGCCCCGCCACGATCCGCTGGTCGAGCAGCGAGAGCTTGATCGACTGTGTCTTTCCCTTCAGTGCCGCCTTCAAATACGCGGCGCTCAGCCCCGGCCCCAAAGGCTCCGGCCCAAGCGCGGCAAATTGCGGCCAGGTATCCAGCGCGTGCGTTCCCACCAGATCGACCGAGCCGAATCGGCGCGGATCGCACAGCGCGAAGCGGTGCTGCGCGGTTTCCAACAACAGGTGGTCATGGGGTTCGGCCGTTTCAGGGTCGATCCGCCAGCGCCCGCTCATGCCGAGGTGAAAGATCATCGTCGCCCCGCGGTCTAGATGCATCAGGCCATATTTGGCGCGGCGCGACAGGCCGGTGACGGTGGCTCCGGTCATCACCTGAACCAGGTCCGCCGGGAAGGGGCGCCGCAGATCGGCGCGGTTCAACGCCACGCGCACGATCCGCTCCCCTTCGAGGAACTTTGCAAGACCGCGAACAGTTGTTTCAACTTCAGGTAACTCAGGCATTGCAAACTTCGCACATGGGTTGCCCTGTAACACTCTTTGCGCCCGGCTCAATTGCCTCTAGGGAACCGCCCATGACACAGAGCACCGATGAAACCGTCTCCTTCGGCTACACCGAGGTCACGCCGGCCGAAAAGACCCGCAAGGTGGGTGAGGTCTTCTCCAGCGTTGCGCGCAAGTACGACATCATGAACGACGCGATGTCGGGAGGGATGCACCGGCTGTGGAAGGACCGTTTCGTCAAGCGCGTGAAGCCGCAGGCCGGTGAGCAGATCCTCGATATGGCCGGTGGCACCGGCGACATCGCCTTTCGCATGGCGGCGAAAGGCGCACACATCACGGTCGCCGATATCAACCAGGACATGCTGGACGTGGGCGCCGAACGTGCGCTGGAACGCGGCGCCGACGAGGACGATGGCAGCCTCGTCTTCACCTGTCAGAACGCGGAAAGCGTGACCTTCGCGAGCGGCACCTTCGATGCCTACACCATCGCATTCGGCATCCGCAATGTGACCCACATCGACCGGGCCTTGGCCGAAGCTTTGCGGGTTCTGCGCCCCGGCGGGCGGTTTTTCTGCCTTGAATTCTCGACCGTTGAATGGTCCGGGCTGAAGGAAGCCTATGACATTTATTCGGAACACCTGTTGCCCCGCATGGGACAGGCGATTGCGGGGGACGCTGATTCCTATCGCTATCTGGCCGAATCGATCCGCAAGTTTCCGCCCATGCCTGCCTTTGAGCAGATGATCCGCGCGGCGGGCTTTACCAACACCAAGGTCGAACCGATCATGGGTGGGCTCGTTGCGATCCATTCGGGGTGGAAGATCTAGCCGCGTGGCATCTTCCGCCGTTCACCTGATTCGCCTCGCCCGCTGGGGTGTGACGCTGGCCCGCCGCCGTGCCCTGGTCGGGATCGAGAACGATCCCAATGCGCCCGTTGCCGTGCGCCAGCTGGTGCGTCTTGCGCGGCTTGCCACGCTGACGGGCAAGAATGGCCCACGCGATTATGCCGGGGCATTCCGCGCCATTGGTCCGGCTGCAATCAAACTGGGACAGAGTCTCGCCACGCGGCCCGATCTGGTGGGCGACGAAGCGGCCAACAATCTTCTCAGTCTGCAGGACAGCCTGCCGCCGGTGCCCTTCGCGCAGATCAAGGCGGCGATCGAGTCGAGCTTCGGCCAGCCGATCGAAAAGCTGTTTGCCGAGATCGACCCCGATCCGGTCGGCGCGGCCAGCATCGCGCAGGTCCACAAGGGTGTCACCATCGAAGGCCGAACCGTCGCGATCAAGGTGCTTCGTCCTGGCATCCGCGAAAAATTTGCGCGAGACATCACCACCTATGAATGGGCAGCAGCCCATGTTGAGGCGATGGGGGGCGAGGCCAGCCGGCTGCGCCCACGCCTGACTATCGCCAATTTCAAGCGCTGGACCAACTCCGAACTCGACCTGCGGCGCGAAGCCGCGTCAGCCAGCGAACTGGCCGAACAGATGGCCGGCGTTCCGGGCTATCGCATACCGGGCATCGATTGGGACCGCACCAACGGGCGGGTGATGACGATCGAGTGGATCGACGGGGTCAAGATCAGCCGGATCGATGAATTGGTTTTGCGCGGGCATGATCTGGCGGCGCTTTCGGAACGGCTGGTAACCTGCTTCCTGACGCAAGCGATCAGCGCGGGATTCTTCCACGCCGACATGCACCAGGGCAACCTGTTCGTGGAGGATGACGGCACCATCGTCGCGATCGATTTCGGGATCATGGGCCGCATTGACCTGCGCGCTCGGCAATGGCTGGCCGAGATCCTATACGGCCTGACCACCGGCAATTACCAGCGCGTCGCCGAGATCCATTTCGAAGCCCAATATGTGCCGAGCTATCATTCTGTTGGCGAATTCGCCACCGCGCTGCGTGCCGTGGGCGAACCGATGCGGGGCAAGCCGGTAAAGGAGCTCAGCGTCGGTCAGATGCTCGACGGACTGTTCGCGATCACCCGCGATTTCGACATGCAGACCCAGCCGCACCTGCTGCTGCTGCAAAAGACGATGGTGATGGTTGAAGGCATCGCCACGCAGCTCAATCCCGATATCAACATGTGGGACACCGCCGCGCCTTATGTACGCAGCTGGATTCGTGACGAGCTTGGGCCCGAAGCGGCTCTTGCCGAACGGATCAAGCAGGATACCGAAACACTGTTCCGCTTGCCCGGCCTGATCCGGCGGCTGGAGGAAAAATACCCGCCCAAGGGTGGCGCACCGGAAACGCCGCCGCTGCCGCCGATCGCGCTCATCACAGACAAGCGTGAGGGCCGAGGCTGGCTGGGTTATGGGATAGCGGTGCTGGCAGGGGCGGGCGGTGTCTGGGGTGCCATGGCGCTGGGCTGGATCGGTTAAACCTTCGGCCGGGGGTCTCAACCCGCGGCGTGACGTATTTTTCCCAAGGCTGCGGTTGTCCATCAAGGCAAACTTAACCAAGCTTTGCGATGGGTGTCGCTTGCTTTAAGGCAGGCATCCGGCAGCGCGGCGCGAGAGGCGAGAGTTCAATGAGCACACCCCAGGCGAATGCGAGCAGACACCCTCGCATCCTGCTGGTCGTGGGCGGCGGGATCGCGGCCTACAAGGCCTGTGAACTTGTGCGCCTGATCCGCAAGGGCGGGGGCGACGTGACATGTGTGGTCACCAAGGGTGGGCAGCAATTCGTTACCCCGCTGTCACTTGCCGCGCTGAGCGAAAATCAGGTCTACACCAATCTGTTCGATCTCAGGAACGAGGCCGAGATGGGCCACATCCAGTTGAGCCGAGAGGCCGATCTGGTGGTGGTATGCCCGGCGAGCGCCGATCTGCTTGCGAAGATGGCGACAGGCATCGCGGATGACTTGGCTACCACACTGATTCTCGCCACTGACAAGCCGGTGATGGCCGTACCGGCCATGAATGTGCGGATGTGGGACCATGCGGCCACCCGGCGCAATATTGCCCTTCTGAAGGCAGCTGGCGTGAATGTGCTGCACCCTGACGAAGGCCCCATGGCGTGCGGGGAATTCGGCTATGGCCGGTTGCCCGAACCCGAAGCGATCTGGCACGCGATCGCAGCGCATTTCGGCATGGACGTGCCAGAGCCGCAATTGCTCGAGGCGCCCGCGCGCCGCCTTGCTGCGCCGGTGATTGAGGTCGAAGCGCTCGAACCCGAAGAAGAGGATGAAGATGGCGACGCTGCGGTTCCCGCAGGCGGGCTGAGCGGGTTCTTCTCGCGCATCATCCCGCGTTCCACCGCCAAGCGCACGCATGACGAGATCGAAGCGGAATACGAGGATTTGCCTGAACCCGAGGGAGAGGATTTTCCTTTGCCCGACGAACCCGCGCCCGACTTCGCGCCGGATTTCGGCGGACCGCTGCTGGCAAAAAAGGGGAAGGCCAACGCCGCACCACCGGTGGACGCAGGGGCTATCAACCACGAAGTCGACGCCCGCAAATCCCGGCCCGAAATGCTGGCGACCCCAATCCTCGCCCCCCAGACGCCAGACGAAGTCGAAGCCGATCTTGGCGAAGTGGTCGAAGGCGCCGCGCTTGGCGTGCCCGCGTCGCACCGGCCACTCGCCGGGCGGCACGTCCTGATCACCGCGGGGCCAACCTGGGAAGCGATTGATCCGGTCCGCTATATCGCCAACCGTTCAAGCGGGAAGCAGGGCTTTGCCATCGCCGCAGCGGCCGCGGCGTTGGGTGCGCGGGTGACGCTGGTGGCAGGCCCGGTTGCGCTCAAGACACCTGTTGGCGTCACCCGTATCGACGTGGAAAGCGCACGCGACATGGCTGAAGCCGTCAAACGGGCGCTTCCAGCTGATGTAGCCGTGATGGTCGCGGCGGTCGCGGATTGGCGTCCCAAGGAATATCGCAGCGCGAAGATCAAGAAACGCGGCGATGCGCCGCCGGCGCTGATGCTGGTCGAGAACCCTGACATTCTCGCCAATGTTGCAAGCAATCCCAATCGCCCGGCACTGGTGATCGGTTTTGCCGCCGAAACCGATGACGTGCTCGAAAACGCCAAGCAGAAGCGCAAACGCAAAAGCGCCGACTGGATCGTCGCCAATGATGTTTCGGGCGATGTGATGGGCGGGGATCGCAACCGGGTGACCATCGTCAGCGGGGACGGTATCGAAACGCTTGATGACATGCCCAAAAGCGCCGTGGCGATGGCCTTGGCCGGGCGGATTGCAGCGGTCTTCCGGGCGGAGGCGGCGGAATGAGCATTTCGGTGCAGGTCAAACGCCTGCCGCATGGTGCAGGCCTGCCGCTGCCCGCCTATGCCACCGCAGGGGCAGCCGGTATGGATGTTGTCAGTGCCGAGGATGTCACCATTGCGCCGGGTGCGCGCCATGCCGTGACGACCGGCCTCGCGATGGCAATCCCTGAAGGCTACGAGATACAGGTGCGCCCACGTTCAGGCCTCGCGCTGAAACACGGCATTACGGTGCCCAACACGCCCGGCACGATCGACAGCGATTTTCGCGGCGAATTGAAGGTGATCCTGATCAACCTCGGCGCAGAACCCTTTGTCGTCCAGCGCGGCGACCGCGTGGCGCAGATGGTGCTGGCACCGGTGGTGCACGCAGCGTGGGACGAAGTGGCCGAACTGGATGAGACTGAGCGGGGAGCGGGCGGTTTTGGTTCGACCGGAGGGCACGCCAAGCTCTGACCGGCCGGATTGCAGACAACAAAAAAGGCGGCGCGATCCCCTGCGCCGCCTTCTCTTTTCCCGTCCAAGGGACTCTTGAGCATGGCTCTACACCATCAGTCGGTGGGGCGCACGGTCTTTTCGTCGTCACGGATGGTGATACGTAGCGTCTCGCCCGAGTTGCCGGGGAAATCGGTGAACATCGCATCCACCAGATTGGGCACGAGCCGTGGCAGGTTGTTCGAACGCGAAACCGCTTCGGCTTTGCCTTCGAACAAGCGCTGGCCATCGGCCGCGCGGTCGATCTTCAAATCGATGCCGCTGGTGTAGATCGTGTAGCTGCGCACCTCCGGCCCGCCGAAGAACGGATCGTTGAAGCCGAGGCCCCAACCCGCGCCGCGCCAGCCACCCCAGGGGCCCCACGGGCCAAAGCGGCCAGCGCCGAAGCCGCCGCCAAATCCACCACCGTTCAAATCGGTCCGCACGCGTTCACGCCCGCCATCGACCCGGTAATCGAAACGCACCAGCAAATCAGCGCCTTCGGGCGATGCTGCACGGGCATAGCCCAGCTGCTGCATTTCCGCCGCGACCGAATTGGCGTAAGTCGCGAATTCAAGCCCGCCTGCGAGCTTGGGATCCTCCGGCACGATCGCGAAGGATTGGCCCTGCGGCGCCGGAAGCGGCACGGCAAAGCGCGACACGTCCGCCTTGAACGGCGTGGCGCAGGCCGAAAGGCCGATGACAAGCGCGACTGGCAGAGCAAGACGGCGCAAAGACTTTATCGAGGACATAGGAGACAACATGACACAACCCTTGTCTGGTTTCCATTGCAATGGCAGCAATGGTGATTACCCGCGCCATCATATTGCCCTGGCATGAACACCGATTGAATATCTGCCGTTCGCGCGCGTCGGCCTGTCCCAAAACCTTCGGGAAATCAGTGGCGGACCAGCCCCAGCGCGCGGTAGGCGGCATCCAGCGTCGGCTTGCCACGCTCGCGCGCCTTTGCCGCACCGCGGGCGAGAATGGCATCCAAGGCCTCGCTATCGTCCTTCAGCGCCACGAACCTGTCGCGGATCGGGCCGAGCCTGGCCACCAGCAGATCGGCCAAGGCTGGCTTGAAACCGCCGAAACCCTGCCCGCCATATTCGCGCAGCACATCTGCCGCCGATTGCCCGGACAGCGCGGCGTAGATGCCCACAAGATTGCGCGCCTCGGGCCGGTCGGCCAGCCCGGCTTCCTCGGACGGCAGCGGTTCGGGATCGGTCTTCGCCTTCTTGATCTTCTGCGCCATCGTGTCGGCATCGTCGGACAGATTGATGCGGCTCATATCGCTGGGATCGGACTTCGACATCTTGGCCGTTCCGTCGCGCAGGGACATAATGCGCGCGGCCTCGGCCGGGATGATCGGCTGAGGCAAGGTGAAGATCGGCGTATCTTCTGTCCCGAAGTCGTTGTTGAACTTCTGCGCGATGTCGCGGGCCAGCTCCAGATGCTGCTTTTGATCTTCGCCCACCGGGACGTGGGTCGCCTGATATAGCAGCACGTCGGCGGCTTGCAGCACGGGATAGGTGAACAGGGCGACCGACTGGCCTTCGCGGTTCTTGCCGGCTTTGTCCTTCCACTGCGTCATCCGATTGAGCCAGCCCATGCGAGCCGTGCCGTTGAGCAGCCATTGCAATTCGGTATGCAGCGGCACCTGCGCCTGATTGAACAGGATCGCCTTGTCCGGATTGAGCCCGCAGGCCACCAGCGTTGCCACCAGTTCGAGGGTGGAGGCGCGCAGGTCGGCCGGATCATGGGGCATCGACAAGGCATGAAGGTCGGCGATGAAGATCAGGCATTCACCGCCCGCCGCATGGGCATCGTCCTGCAACTTCACGTAGTTGCGGATCGCTCCGAGGTAATTGCCAAGATGGGGCTTGCCCGTGGGCTGGATGCCGGAAACGACGCGCATGATGGTCCTGCCTGAAGAAAGGTTAGCTTTGGCGGCGCATTAGGCGCTGGATTGTCGCCTTGTCGAGAACTCCGAGCAGCACGCTCGCACCGCCATAGGTTATGAGGCTGACCACCATGATTGCAGCGATGGCCAGCAACCGGCCACTAAGCGGCCCATCGAGCCATGGGGTGATGACGCTCATCAGCGCCGCCAGAGCAGCGCCCATGATGCCCGAAGCAACCGCGATCCGCCCGACTCGCCCGACCACGCGTACGGGGAGACGGAAAAGTCCCCGCCGAGCCAGGATCGCGCCGAGAAGCATGATATTGACCCACGCGCCGATGGCTCCCGCCAGCGCCAGCCCTACCACCCCCAGGCCAAGGCCAAAGATGAAAGCGGCATTCAGGCTGACCGTTACCACAAGCGAGACTGCCGCCGTAATGACCGGCGTGCGGGTATCCTTGCGCGCGAAGAAATTGGGGGTCAGCACCTTCACCAGCACATAGGCAGGCAAGCCAATGACCAGCGCCGAGGTGACCATTCCGGTGACGCGCGCGTCCTCTGCGGTAAAGGCCTGCCCCTCCATGAACGCCTTGACGAAAGCCGATCCGGTGAAGAACAGCGCCACCGCACACGGCAGGGTCAGCAGCATGGCAAGCTCGATCGCGTTGGCTTGCAAGCGCACGGCCTCATCATCCTGCGACTTGGCAATGTAGCGCGACAGGGCGGGCAGGATCGCAGTGCCCAGCGCAATGCCGATGACGCCAAGGGGTAGCTGATTCCAGCGGTCGGCATAGGCCATATAGCTGATCGAACCGTCGGGCAGATAGCGATAGAACGCCAGGTCGATGAAGCGGCTGATCTGATACACGCCCGCGCCAAACACGGCCGGTACGATCAAGATACCCATTTCTTTGACACTGGGGGTAATTTTGGGCGTGGTGCGGGGAATGCGAAACCCTGCGCGGCGCATGAACCAGTAGAGCCAAGCCAGTTGCAGCAGGCCGCTAACGGACACCGCAATCGCAAGGCCGACCCCGGTTGCAGCGCGGGTTGCTTCACTTCCCGGCTGGAGCGCGCCCCAGATCAGCGCGGCGAGCAGGCAGATGTTGAGCAGGATTGGCGCTGCGGCTGCCGCGGCAAAGCGTGATAGCGAGTTCAGGATCGCCGCAACCAGCGTCGCCAGGCTCATGAACATCAGATACGGGAAGGCGATCCGCCCCATCGTGACAGCGAGATCATAGGTCACCGCGTCGCCGCGCAACGTTTCGTTGGCAAAGGCCCACAGCACCCACGGCATCGCCACCATCATCAGCGCGCCAAAGACGACCAGGATTGGCAACAGTACCGCGAGCACCTCGCTCGCAAAGCGCCGGGCCGCGTGTTTGTCTTCGGCCATATGCCGGTTGAACAGCGGGATGAAAGCGCTGGCAAATGCGCCCTCGGCGAACAGGCGGCGGAACAGGTTGGGCAGTTGGAACGCCAGCTGCCAGGCGTCTGCCACCCCGCCTGCGCCCAGCACGCGGGCGAGCAGGATGTCGCGGGCAAAGCCGAACACCCGGCTCACCAACGTCAGACCACCGATGGTGCCGACGTTCCTGAGAAGGCTCATCGTAGGGGTCCCTTACCGGGAGCGCGGATCAGGCGTTGCCCGTGACCGGGTCAATCGGCTTTCCGCCTGACGCTTCTTCGGCGCGGCGTGATGCGAGCTGCTGCGCGTAAAGCCCGTTGAAATCCACCGGATCGACCATCAGCGGCGGGAAGCCGGCATCGCGCACAGCATCAGCCACGACGCGGCGAGCAAACGGGAACAACAGGCGCGGGGCTTCGGCATAGAGAAAGGCATGGGCCTGTTCTTCTGCCACGTTGCGCATCCCGATCAGGCCGCAATAGGCCAGATCGACAATATACATGGTCCCGCGCTGCGACGTTGCGGTCAGTGTCAGCTTGAGTGTCACTTCGTGCACGTCAGTGCCGATCACTTCAGTGCCGATGTTGAATTGTACGTCGATCTGCGGCGGTTCGGCCCATTGAAAGACGTCCGGCGCGCTCGGATTCTCGACGGAAAGATCTTTGACGTATTGCGTGATGATCCCGATCGCCGGCGATGTGTCGGCACCGTTGGGCTGCGGCCCGTCGGCGCCAGTGGTGTCGAGATTGGTGAGGACGCCTTCTTCGTCGGCCATGGTGTCGCTTGTCTTTCAAAAGTGTCGTTGGAAAAAGGGTAACGATCAGTGCGCCTGATGCACGCTATTTGTTCAGGTGCGCTTGGGCGTGCGCCTAGCAGGGGTGTGGCTGGCCCGCAACCGCGCCCGCATCAGGCCAAAAAACGCATTTCCGGTGTCAGGCCTCTGATCACAGGTGTTGCAAAGTTTCGACCCGCACAGCAACCTATTGGCCGTTGGCGAATTGTAATTGATGCCCACTTGAGGCAGGATAAGCGTCTGTGGGTGATGCCGCGCCGTAACTCAGCGGCTCCCCTGTTTGAAGATCGGAATTTTTGCTGTGCTCGAAATTGTTCTCCTCGCCATGGTCGCCGCATTTCTCGGCCTTCGCCTCTATTCGGTGTTGGGACGCCGTGCGGAACAGGAAGAAGAATCTGTGCCGCAGCGGTTCGATTCGGAAGATAAGCCAGCTGGCGTTCGCCCCGCAGTGATGCCGGCTGCTGCTGCCCAGCCGCGCCCGACCGAATTTGAAAGCATGATGCCCGCGGTTGAGCGCGGCCTGAAGGAAATCACGGCAGCGGATGGCAAGTTCAATCTTGCTCAGTTTCTGGACGGCGCACGCGGGGCCTATCGCATGATCCTCGAAGCCTTTTGGAAGGGCGACCGTGAGACATTGCGCGAATTGTGCGATGACGATGTCTATGCCGGCTTTGAATCCGCCATCGACGCACGTGAAGCGGCGGGTGAAAGCGTTGAAAACAAGCTGATACGGATCGAAGAAACCAAGGTTCACTCCGCCTCGCTTGACGGCCGTACTGCGCGCATCGCGCTGTTGTTTGTTGCCGATGTTGCAGCTGTCACGCGCGACAAGGACGGTAACCTGATCGCCGGATCGCTCGATGATGCGATTGAAAGCCGTGATGTGTGGACCTTTTCGCGCAATGTTTCCGCGCGCGATCCCAACTGGCTGCTCGACGAAACCGACGAAGGCTGATGTGCGGGGCCGTGTGCCCCTTACCAAGGAACGTGCGATGCGGCTGCCGCTTGGCCTTGCGATCCTGTTGACGCTGGGGGCTTGCGGGCGGGTGATCCCGCAGGGGAGCATTCCGCAGCCCGTCGCAACGCCGCCCCCTGCTTCTGTGCCGGTAATATCTGCGCCTGTTGCCGCCAACGCGGTGCTCGCAGGGATCGCGCTGGGCCCGGCTTTCGCCGCGCTGTCGGTCAATGATGCAGATGCACGCAACGCGTTGGCGGGCTTCATCGAATCCTGTCCGCGGCTGCTGACGCGTGATGATGCGAGCGGACTGACGCGTCGTGAAGACTGGCGCGGTGCCTGTGATGCGGCGCGCAGCACTCCGCAAACCCGTGCCCGCGCGTTCTTTGCGGAGCAGTTCATGCCGGTGCAGATCGGAGATGGCCGCGCCTTTGCGACCGGCTATTTCGAGCCGGAAATCGCCGGAAGCCGTACCCGCCGTCCCGGTTTTGACGTGCCGGTTTATGCCATGCCGCCCGATCTGGTGCGTGCCTGGCCTGATGATGTGCCAATGTCCGAGCGAACCGGTCGGGCGCCCCTAGGCCGATATGACGAGGCAGGCCGCTTCGTCTTGTATCACGACCGTGCGGCGATCGAAGACGGAGCGTTGAGCGGCAAGGCTCCGATCATCGCCTGGGCTGCCGATCCCGTCGAGTTCTTCTTCCTCCAGATTCAGGGCTCGGGCCGTCTGCGCTCGCCTGAAGGCGAGGTGATCCGTATCGGCTATGCCGGGCAGAACGGGCGCGAATATGTGGGCATTGGCGGCGTGATGCGGGAACGCGGTTTGCTGGGCGAAGGGCCGGGCAAATATTCCGGCTCGATGCAGGGCATCATGGCCTATATTCGCCAAAACCCCCGTGAAGGCCGCGATCTGATGCGGCTCAACAAAAGCTGGATTTTCTTTACAGAATTGAAAGGGGATGGCCCGCTGGGCGCCCTGGGCGTACCGGTGCGGCGTGAGACTTCGGTGGCGGCGGACCCGGCCTATGTGCCACTGGGCGCGCCGGTCTGGCTGGAGCTTGATCGAACCGAAGCTAACGGCCTGTGGATCGCACAGGATACGGGTGGCGCGATCAAAGGGGCTAACCGCTTCGATACCTTCTGGGGCGCGGGCGAAGAGGCCCGGCGGATCGCTGGTGGAATGAGCGGGCGCGGGCGTGCCTATGTCCTAGTGCCCCGCGCCGCCGCCGCGCGGCTGGACGCAGCCTCACAATGAGAGCGCCGCGCGGGCTGTCGACCGGAGAACAGGCGGCTTGGGCGCATCTGGCCTCAAGCGTGAAGCCGCTGCCGGGAAAGACACGGCCACGGCCGCCTGCGCTTCCCGTAACTCTGGCGCCGATCCCATCGGCAGCCGTGCGCAATGCGCCAATCGTCAAGCCCGCCGCGGTTGTCCGGCCGCGAAAACCGATCTCGCCGCCCCCGTCCGCTCCTCCCGCAGCACCGGGTCTCGATTCCCACTGGGACCGGCGGGTCAAGGCGGGACGGCTCGATCCCGATCTGACGCTCGATCTTCACGGCCACACGCTCGACACAGCCTATGACCGGGTCATGGCCGGGCTCGATCAGGCGCAGATGATGGGGGCACGGGTCGTGCTGGTGATCGCGGGGCGCGAGCGGCCGGTCGATCCGGCGGACCGCATGGCGAAACGCGGCGCAATCCGGGCCAAGCTGCTCGATTGGCTGGCCGCCAGCCGCCATTCCGATACGATCACGGCCGTGCGCCGCGCTCATAATCGCCATGGGGGTGAAGGTGCGCTCTATCTGATCCTCAAACGCCGGGGTTGATCCTGTTCGCGCCCTATTCGGGCGGCACGCGAGGCACATAACGGCATTTGTCATGACGCTGACAACGCTTGTCAATGTGACCGCCTGACACTCTGCGCCATGCCACAAGTCTGATCGGAACGGACTTGGGGGCTGGCTTACAGTGAAACGGACATCTGCATACCGCCTGCGTGCAGCGATGCTGGGGGCGTCGTCTTTTCTGGCGGCAACCGCTATTGGCACGCCTGCGCTCGCCCAGAATGAGCCCCAGCCGGACAGCGCAACTTCCAAGGCTGCGGCCGAAGCGGAATACCGGCAGCTCTCCAGTCAGGTGCCGCAGCGTGCGGGCGATCCGGGGTTCGATTTCGCCTTGGGCATTGCGGCGCTGGATTCGGGCAGATTTGGCGATGCAATCATCGCTTTTCAGCGCGTGCTTGCCGTCCAGCCGGACAACGCCGCCGCGCGGGCCGAACTGGCGCGCGCTTTTGCGCTGGCGGGCGATATCGACACCGCGCGCGAACAGTTTGCGACCGTGGTCGACGATCCCAGCCTGCCCGATCCGGTGCGTCAGCGTTTTACCGGGTTCGTGCGCCAGTTCGACAGGCAGATCGCAGGCGGCGGTTCGGACGTCAGCGGCTTTGTTGATGCGCGGGTGGGATATGATAGCAACATCAACACCGCGACCGAGCTGAATTCGATTGTCATTCCGCTGTTCAGCTTTCTTGGGCCCGGCCAGCTTGGCGGCGCGGCGGTGGCGCAGTCCGACGAATTCTACGACATCACCGCCGGCATCTCCGGCGTGACAGCAATCGGGCGGCAGGATCGCCTGTTCGCGTCGGTGCTGGGCAATTGGCGCGACAATTTCGACACTGCGATGTTCGATCAGGCCGCGCTGACCGGGACAGCGGGTTACGCCCACAGCTTCGCCAATGACGACGTGATCTCGCTGTCGGGACAGGTGCAGCAATTCTGGCTTGATGATGCGGGCTTCCGGACCTCATACGGGGTCACGACGCAATACACCAAGCCACTGGCAGGCGGAAAGGCACTGACGGTTTCGGGTCAGTGGAACAGGCTGGACTTCAATGGCGATCCCTTGCGCGATGCGGATCGCCTTTCCATCGGGACGGGTTTCGTCGGCAAATTCTTCGCTGCGAACATCAATGGCGGCACCGAAAAGACCCGGCGCCAGGCAGGTGATCACCTGTCGTTCGATTTCATAGGGGCCAATCTGGGTGCCGAAGTGCCGCTGGCACGGACGATCGCGGTGGTTGGCGGGATCGGCTTCGATCTGCGCCGTCATGATGCGCCCGATCCGCTGTTCCTGGTCAAGCGTGAGGACGAGCGGCTCGACCTGACGGCAGGATTGAAGGTCGCCATCACGGATCGTCTCTTCCTTCAGCCCACCGCCACCTATTCGCGCAACTGGAGCAATATCGCGTTGTTCGATTTCGAGCGATGGACCGCATCGGTCGGCGCGCGTTTCGAATTTTGATTGGCATCCGGGGAGGCCACCACATGACTGCTATCCTGACCATTTCGCCCGCGAAGACCTTCGCCCGTTCCGCCCGGCTGCTGCTGGTCGGCGCTTCGGGCCTTGCGCTGAGCGCACCACTGGCGGCCAACCAGCTGCTGTTCACCACCAGCGAAGCGCAGCCGGCGACCGGCCAGCGCATCGATCAGCGTGCTGGGCTGACCCAGATTGCGCTCACCGGCGGGGGCACGGTATCGATTGTCGATGCAGCGGAATACCGTCTGAACGAGGACGGTTCGATCGACCTTTACGAAGGCGCGATCACGGTCACATCGGGTCCGAGTGGCGAAGTGGTGGTGCGGATGCCCGAAGGCCTTGAAGGCCGCGTGGCAGGCGTAGGGTCTGCGAGCAATTTCACTGTGCGCGGGACGGGCGAGGCGAGCGGCCATGCGCTGACCGGCGCTTTGCAAATTGGCCGCGCTGGCGCGCTGGAGCGTTTTGGTGCCGGAGAAATGTGGCGGGCGCGCGGGCAGGGCGGGGTGCGCCGCGTCATTGCCAATAATGCGATTGCGCAACCTGCCGCGCTGGCCGCTGCTGGCCCTGCACAAGCGGGCCGCGTGGTCCCGATCGGGAGCGACGCTGGCCCCGTTGCAGCGGCGCTCAACGGCATTCCCACAGGGTTCGGCGATCAGCTTGCCACGGCTGGTGCATCGAGCGACATCATCGCTGCCGCCCGCCGGATCGAGGCTGTGGCCGGCAACCCTGCGCTCGACACGTTCCCGAGCGGTGATCTTGCGCTGCTGGTATCAGCCGCTGCGCAGATCGAAGACAGCTACGGCGGCACGCCTTTTCCTCAGGCGCAAGCCGACATCATTCGTGCCTATCTGCGGTTTCTGGCCGGCGGCGGCGCGGGCAGCGAATTTCTGGGCGCCTATAGCGGCTTTGTTGCCAGCTACCTCGATCTCATCCGTGCAGGCGGATTGCCCAGTGGCTTTGCTTCGTCAGGCCCGGACAATATCGACGCCTATCTTTCTTACATTCGCCGTACTGGTGCATTCTCTGACCTGGCGGCGCGTGACCGGGTGTTGGCCGACGCCTACCTCGCCTTCCTTGCCAGTGGCGGCAATCGCGATGGCTTTGCGCTGTCTTTCACCGACCTGACATCCGCCTATTTCGCCTTTGTTCGGGGCGGGGGCGATCCGACGGCTTTCACTGGTGCAAGCCAAGCGGCGCTTGCGCAAACCATTGCTTTCCTGCGCGAAAGCGGGCTGGTGGCGCAACTGGGCGCGACCGATCGCGCGCTGGCCGAAGCCTTCCTCGCCAATGGCGGACTGGCTTTCGCGGCGCAGTACGAGACCGCCCTGGGCGATTACTTCGCCTTCCTCGCGAGCGGCCGCCGCCCGAGCGCGTACACCGCGATCGATCAGGCTACCTTGCGGGCCTATCTTGAAACGCTGGCCAACACTGGCCTGCTCCAGACCGTGCTGGGCGAGAAGGCGGGCTTTTATGCCGATTACCTCGCGTTCCTGCGCGCAGGCGGTGAGGTTGATGGTTTTACGGGGCTGCCTGCCAATGTGTTTGCTGGCTATGCCGCGCAGCTCGACGCCTATTTCGCCTTCCTTTCCACTGGCCGGCGGCCGTCGGAGTTCAGCGGCACCGATATAGCGGTGTTGCAGGCCTGGGTGCTGCAATTGCAGCAGGCCGGTGCGCTCGACCGTTTCCTGGGGGATCGCGCCGCGTTCTTTTCGGCTTTTGCGAGCTTTGTGGCCGGGGGCGGCAGCATTGATGGATTTACCGGACTGCCCGCCAACGTGTTTGCGGGCTATGCTGTCGACTTGCGGACGTTCTTCGACTTCTTGAACGCTGGCGGCGTACCATCGGGCTATACGTTGCTGACGCTCGATCAGGTCCGCGCCTATATCGCCGCCCTTGAAGCAGCCGGGGCCACGTCGCGCTTCCTTGGAGACAGCGCGTCCTTCTACCGCGACTATGCGGTCTATCTTGCGAGCGGGGCCAATCCCGACCTGTTTGCCGGCTTGCCGGTCGCGCCCGATTTCCCCGCTTTTGCCGCCGCGCTCAATGCCTATGCGTTGTTCCTGCAAGGCGGGGGATTGCCAACCGATTACACCGCCCAGGATCTGGCGCAGTTGCAAGGCTTCATCGACGCGCTGACCCGCTCGGGACAGTTCGCCGCCTTGGTGGGCGACAACGCCGATCTGCTGACACGCTATTTCGCCTTTCTTTCGGCAGGCGGCACGCCCGACGGGTTTGCGGGCTTGCCGGTCTATAGCCAATATGTTGCGGCGCTGAACGCGTATTTCGCATTCCTATCGGGAGGCGGCCTACCGAGCGATTACACCGTGCTCGATCAGGCGACGCTCAACGCCTATCTTGACGCGCTGGCTGGGGCGCAGGGCGGTCTGGCCGGGTTCGGCGATCTCAACGGGTTCTTTGCCGCCTATGCCGCGTTCGTGTCGGGCGGCGGTAATCCTGCGAATTTTGCGGGGCTGCCGGTTTATGCCGATTACGTCGCGGCGCTGAATGCCTATTTCGCTTTCCTCGCAGATGGCGGGTTGCCGAGCGAATATACTGCGCTCGATCTTTCCATTCTCGAAGCCTATCTGGCCGCGCTCGCTGCGCTTCAGGGCGGGTTGGGCGGATTTGCCGATCTGAACGCTTTCTTTGTCGAATACTTCGCGTTCCTCCAGGGCGGCGGCAACCCCGATATGTTTGTCGGGCTTCCGGGCAGCGATGGCGGAGGTGGGCCGACCGATCCGGGCAACAACCCAACGCTTGTCTACTCGGGAGGATTTGACGGCCCGCAGCCCAACATTGCCTATGCTGGAAACGGTTTTGACGGCCAAAGCGTGAATGCAAGGCCCTTGCTCGCCCGACTGAACGGCTTTGCAGATGCCGGTATTGCCGCCAACGGTGCATTACAAAGCTATGGCGGTCTTATCAGCGAGACAGGCGCTGCTTCGGTGCAGGAGATCTCCGGCGATCGCAACCTGCTGATCGGCCGTTTCACCGATGGAACCTTCAAAAACCGTGCGCGCGATCTTACGCTTTCGGCCAACCAAGGTTTTCATTACCTGCTGGCACGCGACATCACCGGCGCGCTGACTTTGCCGAGCGGCGTTATCGAATATGATCTGCTTGGCGCGACGCGGCCCACATTGTTTTCCGGCGCAATCGCACCGGGCACTTTCGCGGCCAACCTTGCGGTCGAATTTTCAGGGCCAAGAGCGCGCTTTGGCATTGACGGCACGATCACTATGCCCGGCGACAGCGGGTTTGTTTACTCCTTTTCCACTCCGGGCGGATCGGTTAACCCGAATGGCAATCCAAGCTCGCTTGTCATCATTGACGGCGGGATCAATTTTTCGGCTAGCGGTTCGACAAATGAAGCGACGCCGCGATCCGGATCAATCGACTTTCAAGGGTTCCTTGGTGATGCAACGGCCAACCGTTTGGGAGTAACCTATCTCGCATCACTCAGCGGGTCAGACAACATCAGCGGTGCAGCGATCTTCGGGCGTGCTGACACCATAGGTGGCGGCGATACAGGTGGCGGCGATACAGGTGGCGGCAATACCGGCGGCACGCCGTTGATCCTTGCCAATCAAACGCCATTCACGGCCACCACCGGCATCAATTACAACCTGCGCGCTCCGACAACCGGCCTCAACGGATTCAGCGCCGATGGGATAACTTCCGATAGCAATGGCGCGATCACCGCGATTCTCGAAAGCTTCCGCCCGCGCAGCATCGGCACAGCCACCGCCGTTGATGTGTCGACCAATGCCCGCTTCGCCATCGGCCGTTGGAGCAACGGGATCTATGTTTCGGCAGATCCGTCCGAAAACACGACTTTGTCGGCCACGCAGGGCCTGCATTATCTGTTCGCCGGGCCAACCACGGGCGGCTTTGCCATCCCGACAACAGGCCGCATCGATTACGATCTGATCGCGGCCACCGCGCCGACGATTGCCGATGGGTCGCTTGCTCCGGGACAGTTCCAGGCCGATATGGCGGTGCTGTTTGGTGCAACCAACCGCGTGGCGATGGAAGGCAGCATCACCATGCCAAAGGCAGGTGGTGATTTTGTCTACGGTTTCTCCACCCAGGGCGGCATCGCCAACGCCCAACAAAGCACATCGGAGTTCCGCGTAACGCAGGGACGCAATGTCAATTTCAGCATTCTTGGCGATGGCATCACCACCAGCGACAACAGCTGCGATGCCAATTGCACGATCCAGTTTGCAGGCTATTTCGCTGGGGCTGATATCAGTCAGTTGGGCCTGACCTACAACGCCACGGGGCAGAGCAATCTCAAAAACCTCAACGGCGCGGCGATTTTCGGCAATGGCGCGCTGACCGGCCCGCCAGTCAGCGCGGTGACCGGCAACCGGTTGAGCGCCACTGTCACGACCGACCTGTTCGTCAGTCAGGGCAATCTCGTGTCACTCGATTTCAGCACCGCCAATCCGGGCCGGACCAATTCGCTCGACACAGTGCAGAATACGCCCGGCAGCTTCGGCTACAAGACCGATGCTGATGGCCGGGTGATCGAGATTGGCGGCAGAAATGGCTGGTTTGACCGGATCGCCCCGGTGGGCACGAACTTTGCCGCAGCAAGCAACACCGATATCGGCCGGACGACATCGGGCGCGGTGCGGTGGTCGCGCTGGAGCAATGGCGGGGTTGTTCCCAGCCGTTTCGGCCCGCCCCCGCCCTTCGGTATAAATGCCAACGGCGGCTATCATATCATCATCGGCACGCCGTCTACCAACCTTCCGACCGGCGGGAGGGTCGACTACACCCTCGTCGGGGGCACAAGGCCTACGGCAGTGGACGGCAGTGTGGCTCCGGGCATACTCACATCGGGCTCGGCCGCGGTGCAGTTTGGCGCGAGCCCCAAGGTCGGCATCTCGCTCGGTTTCGATTACAATTCCAACAGCTATGTGGCGCAGACCACTGGGGGTGTTGCCAATCTTGCCACCAGCGAGCTGTCGCTGGTCAATGGCGGGTTCACGGGGCGTTCGGCCAATGGCAGTGTGACCGGCGGTGCCTGCGCCGGGGCGTGTTCTGTCGAATGGACGGGCTTTCTCGCCGGGGTCGGCGGTACCGAAATCGGAGTCCAGTACGATATCCGGTTTGCTGCGGACATTGCCGTAATCGGCACTGCGGCATTGCGTGCAACCACTTCCGGCACGCAGCCCTCGACCAACCCTTACGCTGGCGGCGCGGGCGGCGGGGCCGTGTCGGTTGCTCCCAGCAGCGGCACGATCGCAGGGATCGACATGAACCGCTGGGGCGGGACGGGCACCGCCTCACCGCAAGGTGGCCCGGCGTCGATAGGCGGGCAGGAACTTTCGCTGCTCCCACCAGGGCTGACAGCGGGCGAAGGGACGGCGCGCGGCAATGCGTTGGCCCGGCAAGCGGCAGTCAAGCAGGCCGAACAGCTGATGGGCGGGATGATCACCTTCGATGGCGGCATGGCTGAGCGGCGCTGACGCGACCTAACAGCACTTGTCATGCCGATGACAGTGCATGTGTGTGGCTGCGCGAGGGCACCGGCGGCATCATCGCACCATTGATCGCAATGGGGAGATTGACAATGACGAAGACGAATTTCCACGCGCTTGTAGTGGCGTCGCTGGCCTCGGGCGCGCTGGTTGCGGCCCCGGCGCAGGCCAAGGGCGGCGACGAAGCGGTCAAACTGGCCACCTGTACCGAAAGCCTCGGCTCGATCGCGGTGGTGGAAGGCGATACACAGGGGTGGTCCGAGTTCGGGCTCGGCAGCCCTCGCGAACTGATCAATTCACTCGCGGTCGAATCCGGCTGCTTTACCCCGCACAGCCCCGCCAGCGGTGACGCGGCCGATTTCCTGATGAACGTGGTTGCCGGCGACAGTGAGGAAGTTGACCAGTCGATCGAGGTCGCCAAGTCTGCAGCGATGCAGGGGCTGGTGAGTTCGGGCGCGGCAGGCTCGCTGCTCAGCAGCGTGCCGGGGGCAGGCGCCGTGCTCGGCATGTTTGGCGGTCTGGGCGGAAAGAAAAAGCGGCTTGCGGCCGGGATCAAGTTGCTAAACCCGGCCAGCGGGCAGGCGATCGCCGCGGGACAAGGTGTGGTCAAGAAAAGCACATTAAGCTTCGGCGGTGCAGGCGCATGGAATGCGGGCGCTGCGGCGGCGGGCTACGGCTCCAGCAAGGACGGCAAGATGCTGGTCGAGGCGTTCGTAATCGCCTTCAATCAGTTGGTCGCCCAAAAGGCCACCATCGCCGCCGCTCCCACCTCTGGCGGCGCCGGTGACAACGACATGGCAACCGTCGCGGCCGCCACGGCAATGCTCGAAACGCCGTCTGCCAGCGCCAAGGTGCTGCGCAACCTGCGGGTGGGCACCACGCTTATCCCGACCGGCAAGCGCGAAGGCCTGTTTATCGAAGCGAAGGACAATTTCGGCACGCTGGGCTGGGTATCGGTCGAAAGCATTAACTGAGCGGACGCCTTGTCTCGCCTCCTGCCATCGCTTGCACCCTTGGGCGAGCGGTGGCAGCACGACAATTAAGGGGAGACACCGGGTTGATGGGCCAGGTTTCGTCAGGTGGGAAACAGCATTCATGAGGATCCTCTATGTCGAGGATGATCCGCGCTCTGCGGCAGCGGTGGGGGAGATCCTCGGCGCCAGTGGTGATGTGCTGGTGTGGGAAGACAATGGCAGCGCCGCGCTGCTGCGCGCCGGGCTGGAGCCATTTGATGTCATCATCCTTGACCGGATGCTCGGCGATATCGACGGATTGACGATCACCCGCCGCCTGCGCGAAGGCGGCATTGGCACGCCGATCCTGATCCTTTCGGCGCTCGGCCGAAGCAGCGATCGCGCCGATGGGCTGGATGGCGGGGCTGACGATTACCTTGCCAAGCCGTTCGAACCGGAGGAGCTGGTTGCCCGGCTCAGGGCACTGCACCGCCGTGCCACGGGGCGCGAACATTCCGCCGTGATCCTCTATGGCGCGTTCGAATGTCATGTGAAAGCGCGCACGGCCTTCCGCAACAATCGTCACCTTGCGCTCAGCCCCAAGGAGTTCGAATTGTTTCGTTATTTCATGGAGAATGCCGGTGAGGTCGTGACGCGCGAGATGTTGCTGCGCCATGTGTGGAAGATGGACTTCGATCCCCAGACCAACGTTGTGGATGTCAATATCGGGAGGCTGCGCCGCAAGCTTGAGGATGGCTTTGATCGGCCGGCGCTGGAGACGATTTTGGGATCGGGCTATCGCCTGCTCGATGGAACGCCGTGATCGAAGCGCGCCGTTCCATTTTTTCGCGCCTGGTGGCGGGTGCGATTGTGCTTTCGCTGGTCTTGCTGGCGGGCCTGTGGTGGCTCACGCACCAGACGGTGAGCACGACCTTGCAGCAGGCGGCGCAGGCTGAAGTCGATGTCGACCTTGCCGGGCTTGCCGATATCTATGCCACCGGCGGGAGGGTCGAGCTGGAAGCGCGCATCGCCGACCGTATCGCGCTGACCCCGATGGAAGGCGGGGCACCGCACTACCTGCTGGCGGATGACAGCGGCCGGGTGATCGCCGGCGATCTGACGACATGGCCGGCGCTGGATCCCACCGTGTCGGAAAGCGGGATCATCGCGATTGGCGCCAATTCCAAAGGCTTTGCCCGCGCGGTCCAGCTTGGCCCGGATTTGCGGCTGGTGGTCGCCCGCGGCATCGATATCGAAACGCCGGTGCTGTCAGGCATCGCGATGGCCTTTGCGGGCGGGGGCGCGGTGTTCATCGGGCTGGTGGCGCTGCTCGGGCGCTTCGCTGCGCTTGGCCTGCAGCGCCGGATCGGGCGGATCAACCTGGCCTTTCGCGAACCGCAGGATGGCGCAGGGCTCGCCGCCACCGGGCGGATCGACGGGGACGAGATCGACGAATTGACCGCGCATAGCGGCGCGGCGCTGGCGCGGGTGAATGATCTGCTGGCGGCCTACAAGGACACATCCGAACAGCTCGCCCACGAAATCCGAACGCCGCTATCGCACCTCGACAACCGGTTGGTGAAAGCGCTCGCACAAAAGCCCGACACCGCAATTGCCGAGCGGCTGGCAGAAGCGCGCGGCGAAATCCGGCGGATCGTGCAGACGCTCGAATCCCTGCTCGATATCGCCGCGAGCAAGGCTAATCGCGGCGATCGCAGTGGGCTGGTGCCGGTCAATCTCAGCGGGTTGGTAACGGGCATCTGCGAGCTTTACGCCGGTAGCGCCGAGGAAGCCGGGCTGGAACTGCGCTGGACGATCGCGCCGGACGTGATCATCAATGGCGACGAACGACAATTGGGAAGGCTGATGACGAACATGCTCGACAACGCCCTCAAATACGTCCCCCGCGGCGGCCAGATTGCGATCACGCTGGAGCGGGGGCCTGTTCTGGTGGTGGCCGATGACGGGCCTGGGATCGACCCGCGCGATCGGGCGCGCATCTTTGAACGGTTCTATCGCGGGCGGCTGCGCGGCGAGGAAACTTCGGGCAGCGGCCTGGGGCTGGCGCTGGCGCACGCCATTGCCGAGCGGCACGGCCTGTCCCTGACGCTGGAGGAGCGAGAGACCACCGGATTGGGAGGCGCGGTGTTTCGCATCGCGGCCGCAGCATGATTGCGGGGTATGGGCTTCGCGCAGGGGTGATGGCGACGCTTTGTGCGCTTGCGGTGGGCTGCGCTGCGCCGGGGGCGGGCGATGCAGGGCAGGCACCGGCCGCGCCCGTTCCGGGCGCCGCGCTTCCAAGCCGGGCGGAGCGGCTGGCCGACGCGTTGCTGATGGCCGATCGGGCCGAACGGGCGCAGGATGCCACCGCTCTGGCGCTGGCGGCGCAGCGGCTCGAACAGCTCGGCCCGAAGCCGCAGACCGAACAGGACGACGCGGCAATGCAACGCTGGATGGCTCGATTGCCCGGCGATGCGCGCCCGATGCGTGGGCGCGCGTTGGGCCCGGCCTATCGGTCCGCTGCGCTCAATCCCGGAGCGACGACGCAGCTTAACCAGACCTTCCTAGGCGGCCGATCGGCGCAGATCGTGCTCAAGGTTTCGCGCGGCCCGGCACCGCAGCTGGTGGTGCGTGACCAGTCGGATCGTCAGGTGTGCAAGACCAGCGATGATCCGATCAAATGCCTGTGGGTGCCGCTCTACACCCAGCGGCACAGTATCGAAATCGTCAATATTGGGCCGGCAATATCGGAATTTTACATCGTATTCGACTAAATCCGCCCTTATGCTCCCACCAGTTGGGGGGGAAAGCACATGACCGGATATTGCGGTAACCGTCGCTTTGGTGGCGCTGTCACGGCCAGGGTCTGCGCGTTGGCACTGGCATTGGGCAGCGCGCCCGTGGGGGCTTTGGCTGCGCAAACACCATCCGAACCGCAGGTGGCACTTCTTCGAGAGCAGGCCGAAGCCTTATTTGCGGAAACCACCCCTGATGCGAACGGCGCGCAGCGCATTATCGACGCGTGGGAGAAGGTCGCTGCCGCCGCGCGCCTGTTTGCACCCGATCACCCCGAAGTGGCGCGAGCGGACATCCGCGTCGCCTCGCAGCTCTACGTCCTTGGACGCAACGCCGATGCCCGTGTCGCGGTCGAACGGGGGCTGGCCGCGCTGCCCGATCGCGATCCCGAAACGCTCGTGGTGCGCGCCGAGGGGGTAGCGTTGCTCGGCACATTGTTTGCGCAAGCAGGTGAAGCCGACGCGGCGATCGCATCGCTCGAAACCGGCTATGCAGCCTATATGGAGAGTTTCGCCGCGCTTGCGCCAGATGAGATCGGCCGCGGGGCGGTGGTCGCCCGGTCCAACCTCGAATTCTCGCTTTCCCAAGTGCTGCTGCAACTCAGCCGGACCGACGATGCATTGCGCTACCAACGCGCCAGCCTGGACACCCGCGAGGGATTTCTCGGGCCGAACGATCCCGACACCATCAGTTCCTACTACGGCTACGCCGGCACGCTGCGCCGGGCCGGGCAGGTGGACGAGGCCGAACGCTATGCGCGGATCGCGGTCGAGCGGGCGGTGCAGCATATCGACTCCGCCCACCCCACCTATTCGCGCGCGCTGGAAATGCTTGCGATTGTCCTGTCCCGCAGCGGACGCCCGATCGAAGCGACCGGCTATCTGGCCCGCAGTCTGGAACTCAAACGCCAGCACGAAGGGCCTGACAGCCTGTTCTTCGGCTATGGAATCCATCTGCTGGCGACGATCTACCATCAGCGCGAACGCTACGCCGACGCGGTGCCATTGTTCGCGGAAGCTGCGCCGATCTTCGCCAAGTATCAGGGGGAGGGCAGTCCCTTCGGGCTGGGTTCGCAGGCCTATGCCGCGCAAGGCACCTTCGCGTTGGGCCGCGGGGCCGAGGCGCTGGCACAGCTGCGCGCGGTCGATGCGCGCATGGAGACGAACTCGGTCGATACCGATATCGCCAAGCGGATCGGGCCGGATCTGGTGCGCGCCTTGATCCGCAATGGGGACAGCGTGGAAGCGGCGCGCATTGCCGCGCGCGATTATGCCCGGTTGCTCGAGACGGAGAAGAGCGGCGCCTTTGCGCTGCGCCATGCGCGACTGGTCGATATCCGGGCGCAAAGCGTGGTGGCGGGCCGGCCGCAGGCTGCGGTTGACGAGGCGCGCACGATGCTCGCCTTTCTCGGACGCGACCGGGCGCGGGGGCAGGCGGGGACATTCGAGACCGAACAGCGTGCGGCGCTCGATCTGGTGATGGAAATCGCGGTGGATTGCGCTGTGCCCGATCTGATGGCGCAGGCCATGGCGCTGGCGACCGGATCGGGATTGGCCCAGGCGACCGCCTTTCGGGCCGAGCGGCTGGCGGCGGACGATCCCGAGATCGCGGCCGAACTGCGCGCGCTCCAGCAGGCCGATGCGGCGGTGGATGCGGCTGACCGGGCGTTTCTGCGCGCGCTGGCCGATGGCACCGCGGCCGATGCGGCGCGTGACACGCTGGTGCAGGCCGATGCGGTACGCGCAGCGACGCTGGCCGCCCTGAGCGCGCGCGATGCTGCGGCCGGACAGATGCTGGATCCCGGCGATGCCAGCATTGCTGCGATCCGAGCGCAGCTTGGCAAGGGGGAGGCGCTGCTGGCGTTCGCCCCGGCCTATGATGGGGCGTACAGCCTGTTGGTGACCGCCGATCAGACGATCGTCCGCAGGCTCGATCTGCCGCGCGCGGATCTGATCGCGCTCGCCTCTAAGGTGCGAGACGGAGCGGCGACGATGGCCTTCGATGCGGCCGCTTCGGCCCAGCTGGCCGCCGTCTTGCTCCCTCCCGAGGCTCGCATGGCATTGGATGAGGTTGAAACGCTGCGGATTTTGGCAGGCGGTCCCCTCGCCTCGCTGCCGTTCGGGGCGCTGCTGCTGGACGAAGGCGGTCAGGGCAGGGCGACGGAATGGTTGGCGGATCGCTTCGCGCTGGCGAACATCGCCGCGCTGGGTCGGGAGGATCGCGCCAAACGCCCGCGTGGGGGCGGGCTGGTCGCCTTTGCTGCGCCCGCGCCCTTCAACGCGGGCCAATCGGGCGAGTCGGGCGAGGCTGCCGGGTCCGCGACGTTCAGTCCTGCCGCTTATTTTGAGCGCGGCGGCGTCGATGCCACTCGGCTGGCGCAGCTTCCCCGGCTGCCCGGTTCCGCCAACGAGGCGCGAACCATTGCGCGTGAGTTCGCCAGTGGCTCTGCCCAAGTGTTTCTTGGAGACGCGGCCAGCGAAGCCAATCTTGCCGATCCAGGCGTAGCCCGCGCCGAGGTGTTGCTGTTTGCCACCCACGGCCTTGTCGCCGGAGAGCTGGAGGGGATTGCGGAGCCTGCATTGATCCTGTCGCGCCCGCAACAGGGTGAGGGCGACGGGGTGCTGACCGCGAGCGAGATTGCGCGGCTCGATCTGGTCGCGGATTGGGTGATCCTCACCGCCTGCGACAGCGCCGCCGGGTTCGAGGGCGGGGTGCCCGCCTTTGCGGGTCTGGTCAGCGCCTTCCGCTTTGCCGGAGGGGGTAGCGTGTTGGCGACCCATTGGCAGGTGCGCGACGATGTGGCGGCCTATGTCGCGGTCGAGATGCTGCGCCACTACCGCCAGCACGGCGACAAGGCGCAGGCGCTGCACCACGCGATTGGGCGTTTGCGGCGTGACAGCGGCCTGCCAGGCGCGGATCGCCCCGAGATCTGGGCGCCCTTCGTTCTGATCGATTAGCTTGGGTGCCGGGGATCAGACGCGGGCGGGCGGTGCGGTTGTCACTGCCGCCCAACGCTCGCGCAGCATGATGGCATCGCCAGCGCCGAACACATAGCGTTCGGGACGCACCAGCACCGCCTGCACCCCATGACCATCAAGCCATTCGCGCAGCGGGTCTGCAAAGGGCGCAAGTTTGTCCGACAGCAAGTCATCGCGGGTGGCAAGCCATGCGGCCGGGCCAAGCAGATCGTCGATCCGCGCGCCGCATATGGCGCGGGCCTGCGGTAAATAGCATCCCGCCCCGGCGTGCCGGATAGGATCGCGCCAGTGGCAATCGGCAGGTAGGCGGGCGGGGCATCGGGGAGCTTGCCCAGCAATCGCGCCAGCGTGAATTGCAGATCGCGGATTGCAGCACGGACCCGGCTGGTGGTGCACACCATCCGTCCCATCATAACTGCCATGTCGATCGTGGCGCGCAGGTGCGGTGCGCGCTCGCACTGGTAGGTGTCGAGCAGGCCTGCGCCAGCTTCCCCTCTGACCGTCCAGCGATGTACCAGCCGAAGCCGTCATAGAAATCCTTGGTGTCACGCGATCTTTGGAGCTTATCGTTTCCGGCAAGATTGCGAAGAGCGCTGCGCGTTCGTGCGGGGCGATCTGGCCGAAGTACGCGAGTGTCGCCTCTTCGCTCCCGAACAAGCAGTGCGGAAACCCCCACATAAGCGCCGATCCTGCGAGGCGCATGTTCGATAAAATTAGCCCTCGCAAGGCTTCGTCGTCAGGCTCTCGGAAAAAGAGGGCGCGGGCGGTCTCGGCGTGCTGGCAGAATTCAGCAAGGGTAAGGTCGAGCAGGCGAATTTTCCGCACTAGAAGCTCTGCCTCCAGCCATTCGCTGACGTAGCTTGCGTTTCCATGCTGGTTCGCTCGCGCTATCAGGCTGTCTCTGACGCGTTCGGCAGAGCTCGCCAAAAGTATCTCACCATCGGCCCACGAAGTTCGCCCCACCTTTCGGTCACTCGATTCTGATTTGCCGGCCGAGCATGAAAATGCATAAGCTATTCATGGGTTTGAGCGCGCCTCAATCAATTCTGATTGGCGAAATTCGGCATATCCGGATCTGATGGGGAAGCTGCCATCTACGGAGATGCTGGCCATCTCACTGTTACGCTGGGCATATTCCTGCTATTAGGTGCTGCGATCTGGTGCGTAGGGTGTGCTTCAGCCTGAAGCTTTGGGTCGGGAATCAGATTTGAACCCCGACCAGATTTGAACCCCGACCAGATTTGAACCCCGAAATGTCTCTGCGCCGTTATAAGGCAGGGCATTCCACCCTTAGGCGGCGACCTTCCACCCGGTATCGTCCTGCGAAAGCGTGATGCGCGCGTCGGACTCTTCCAGGTCGGAGTCTACCAGCCGCTCGATCATTTCGCGGATTTGCGCGTTGCCTTCATTGAGCTCCCGATAAATCGCACGGATGAAGCGGTCGGCCATCTTCGGCTGTCCGCCTCGTTTCTCCCATAGGGCGACTGTCTGAGCCTCATTGCCAAGCATGGTCGCCAGCTTGGCTTGGCTAAGGCCCATTTCCTGACGCAAAAAGCGCAGTTCAGTGCCGGTGAGTTTTCCGCCCTTGCTGACAATTCCATGCGCGATTGCGCGGTGTAGGCCCTCCACGTCGTGGATGGCTATACCCTTCCCGTAAGGGGTGTCGTGCTTATCAAAGCCGTTCGCCAGCCAAACGTTGCGAAGGCCGCACTCCCGATAGTGATATATGCTCGCCTCCCAAAATACGGTGATGACGATTGCTCGGCTGGGAATATCGATCGCCACCGCCACGTTCAAATCCTAACCTGCGACGCGGTGCGCCACAGTCAGCTTCCAATTCCCGTGCGGATCAAGCGGCACAGGCTCGCTGATTATCCCGCGCTGTAGGCAGGTTAAAACCTGCGCCACAGAAACCTTCCGCTGCCGCATCCGCAGGCGTGCATGGTCCGTCAAGACCACGCGGGCGCTGTCCGTCGCTATTTTCCGCAGGACCTTGAGCGCCGTTGCGTCAATCATCCACATGGGGACCGGCTCGGCCATAACCTATAAATATTATGGGTCGGCGTTGGCATCAAGCACCATCGTGCAAACGGCTTGATAATCTTCCGAGGTGTATCTCCGCTGCCGCGACGCGCAGTGACCGTCGCTCAGGCGCTGCGTCTATTGGGGAGTGGATAAGGGAAGTTAGCCCCGGTCGGGGAAAATATCTGTGATTTTCAGTAGCCGGTGGCGGAGACGGAGGGATTCTCTATCAACCTATGTAAAACAATGACTTGTCCGTGTTTACATGGGCGTTTTGGGTAGCACTTTGTAGCGGCTGGGTGAAGCGGTTTTTAATCTGTGCCGCCACACCAGTAAGAAACATCAGCCGCCTTGCTTAGCGGCAATTCTGGCTCTCAGTTCCCGCTCCCGTTCGAGGTTTTTCACCGCTTGCTCGATGTATTCATCCAATTCCGCGACCCCATCGGCGTCCGCATATCGAGGGGTTTCTTTTTTACGCTCCATGCTTTCGATGAATTCCAGAATCCTTTCCTCGGGATGGCGAGGGATTGATACGAACATTGTGGGCGCGCGCTTCATGATCTAATCCCCCATGCAAGGTAAAGGATATATCCAATCCTCTGCGTTCAAATTCCAAGTGAATTGCGCAGAGCGAGGACACCTGCGAGCAAAAAGAAAAAGCCTGCAATCACGGCAGCGACTAACATCACATAATCAAGAAATCTCGATGTCCTATCGGATAATCGGGCAACGCGCGGGTCATTGAATGCGGTGACAGCGAAAGCGACCGTAATAAACAATCCCGCTGCTTCAAGCGCACTAGTCCACAACATCCCCTGAGCCTTTCTATTCGATACCTAGTTAGCGGCTAAGTCCCCCTTTAGGTATCGCCCCATCTACTCAGTCAGCGAAGGAATAATCGAGATCGGGCTGACATTCAATTCTCGCCTTAAAACAATGGTATCGAAAACGGTCGATTCCGATACACCTGCCATACCTGTATCGAAACATAGCTTGACAGGCATTTCGATACACCGCATAGGCAATACAGCGTTTTCGATACAAGGTTTGCCGTTATGTCCCGCATTTTCGCATATTGCCGCGTAAGCACCAGCGATCAGGTTGCCGAGAACCAAGTTCGCGATATCGCAGCGGCTGGGTTTGCCATCGATGCCCGTCGCACAATCACTGAGACAGTCTCAGGCTCTGTGGCTGCAATGCAGCGCCCCGAATTCGCTAAGCTGGTGGATCGGCTGGAATCGGGCGACATCTTAATCGTTACCAAGCTGGATAGGCTCGGGCGCAATGCCATGGATGTGCGCGCCACGGTCGAAGCCTTAGCGGCTATCGGAGTGCGGGTGCATTGCCTCGCCCTTGGCGGCGTAGACCTGACTTCACCAGCGGGCAAAATGACTATGGGCGTTATCAGCGCCGTGGCTGAGTTTGAGCGCGATCTATTGATTGAGAGAACCCAAAGCGGACTTAGCCGCGCCCGCGCGCAAGGTAAGACGCTCGGGCGGCGCTCCAAGCTGACAGAGGCACAGAAAGAGGAAGTTCGCACCCGCAAGGCGCAAGGCGCGTCCTATGGCGAACTCGCCAGCGAGTATGGCACCAGCCGCGCAGCTATCCAAAGAATTATGGCGCATCACACCTAGGTGCGATAAATACCAAGTCTAAGTGTTGAGTGACGTTTCAGAGGCTGGGGTGATTCCCAGCCTCTTTTATATTGTCGATAGTTGACGCCATTTGATATCATTTGGACACCCGCAACAACCGTGGTTTTTGCGCTGTGATTGGCTTGGTTGCGGGGATTGCCGCGAGAGACGCTACTTGAAGGGTGGGATTGGCCGCTTTTC